>Ga0209702_10004439_pt1 | contig 20329 bp, 19 predicted proteins | sample FRY01_FD_187210 | JGI IMG/M metagenome (GOLD analysis project Ga0209702, IMG submission 187210) | Freshwater microbial communities from Lake Fryxell liftoff mats and glacier meltwater in Antarctica - FRY-01 (SPAdes) (version 2) | ecosystem: Environmental > Aquatic > Freshwater > Ice > Glacier... | reverse complement strand
GCTATCGGCCCGTATGAAATCGAACAAGCCGTGCAGGCCATCGCTGGAGCGCTGGCCGACATGGGAATCGACTCCGCAGCACCGGCACTCGGCTAAAAATCAAGGACACACCTCATGGCGAGCAAAATCCACCCCACTGTTGCAGCCATCAAAAAATCAGGTGCTGCCAAAGTAAAAGTCGCCGTGAGTGACATCGACGGCGTGCTACGCGGCAAGTACCTGCACAAAGACAAGTTTTTTGGTGCCGCCGAGCCTTACCCCGCAGGCGGCTTTGGCTTTTGCGATGTGGTGCTGGGCTGGGACATGATGGACAGCTGTTATGACAACACGTCAGTGACAGGCTGGCAGCACGGCTTTCCTGATGCCCTGGCGCGGCTCGACCTGACTACCTTGCGCCATGTGCCGTGGGACGATGGTGTACCTTTCTTACTCGGCGAGTTCGTCAATGCCGACAGCACGCCACACGCCGTGTGTCCGCGCCAGACGCTCAAGCGCGTGCTCAAGCGAGCTGAAAAGATGGGCTTCATGCCCATGACCGGGATGGAATTTGAGTGGTTCAATTTTCTTGAGACGCCGCAAAGCTGGGCCGCCAAAAAAGGCGTGGGGCCTGAGCAGCTGACACCAGGCATGTTCGGTTATTCATTGCTGCGCATGAACCAGAACCGCGATTTTTTCAAAGCCATCATGGACGAGATGCTGGCCTTTGGCGTACCGATTGAAGGCCTGCATACCGAAACCGGCCCCGGCGTTTATGAAGTTGCCATCAGCTTCAGTGAGGCGCTTGAGCAGGCCGACCGCGCCATTTTGTTCAAGACTGGTGCGAAAGAAATCGCCTCGCGCTTCGGCATCATGCCGAGCTTTATGGCCAAGCCCAATCAGCATTTGCCAGGCTGTAGCGGGCACATTCACCAGAGCCTGTCTGACGGCAAGAATAATCTGTTTTATGACGCCAAAAACCCGCGCAAAATGAGCAAACTGTTTGAAAGCTACGTCGCCGGGCAAGTCGCCTGCATGATGGACTTCGGGCCCATGATCTGGCCCACCATCAACAGTTACAAGCGTCTGGTCGATGGCTTTTGGGCGCCCGTCAAACCGACCTGGGGCATGGACAACCGCACCGCCAGCTTTCGCGTGATTGCCGGCAGCCCCAAAGCCACCCGGTTAGAGACACGCTGCCCCGGCGCAGACGTGAACCCCTACCTGGCGATGGCAGCGGTGATTGCGGCCGGGCTGGATGGCGTTGAAAAAGGCCTCAAGCTCACAGCACCGCCCATCACCGGTACCAACGGTGGTGCAGAACACATCGCTAGAGCTCCACGGACACTGATTGAAACCACACGCATTTTTCAGCAGTCAGACATTGCCCGTGACTGGCTTGGCGACGCCTTTGTTGACCACTTTGCCGCCACCCGTGACTGGGAATGGCGTCAGTGGCTGGATGGCGTGACCGACTGGGAACTGAAGCGCTATTTTGAAATTATTTAATGCCTGACCGAACACATAGGTATTTTTCAATCAAGAATAACTGACCCAACCACCATGAGCATTACCCATTTTTCATTCCCTACCGCCATCAAATTCGGGGCGGGTGCGCGCAAACTGGTTGCCGCACATTTGCTGGACGCCGGTTGTCAGCGGCCGCTGATCGTGACCGACAAGGCGCTGGGCGCGCTGCCCGTGCTGGTGGAATTTCAAACCCATCTGGCGGGCCTGGATGTCGCAGTGTTTTCCGGTGTTTTTGGCAACCCGACCTGCAGCCAGGTGATGGATGGCGCGGCCGCATACAAGGCACACAATGCCGATTGCGTGATTGGCTTTGGCGGCGGCGCAGCACTTGATGTGGCCAAGGTGGTCGGCGTTGCCGCGACGCATGAAGGCGACATTCTGGAATATGTTTGGGACCACCCGCAGGTGCGTCCCATCGTCAATGAGCTGCCTTATTTTGTTGCCTTGCCAACGACATCGGGCACGGGCTCTGAAGTTGGCCGCTCCAGTGTGGTGAGCGAAAACGACACCCACCTCAAGCGCGTGGTGTTCAGCACCAAAATTTTGGCCAAAATGGTCTTTGCTGACCCGGAACTCACGCTCGGTTTACCGCCTCATATCACCGCAGCAACTGGCATGGACGCGCTGACCCACAACATTGAAAGCTACCTGTCGCCTGCCTACCATCCGCTGTGCGATGGCATTGCGCTGGAGGGCACGCGGATTGCCGCAGCCGCCCTGCGCACGGCTTACGAAGAGCCCGGCAACCTGCAGGCACGCAGCGACATGATGATGGCATCCATGATGGGTGCGATTGCTTTTCAGAAAGACCTGGGGGCTGTGCATTCATGCGCCCATGCGCTGGGCGCCGTGTGCAACTTGCACCACGGCCTGGCCAATGCGCTGATGATTGATACCGTGCTGGCCTGGAACTACTCTGCCGTGCCAGCCAAGTTTGAGGAGCTGGCGCATGTGTGCGGTGTAGCTGGTGGCGGCAAGGCATTTGTGGGCTGGCTACAGGAGCTCAAACAAAGCCTTGGAATTGTTGGCCCACTGTCAAAGCACGGCGTGAAAGCAGAGCATCTGCCGCGACTGGTGGAAATTGCAACGCTGGATATTTGCCATCAAACCAATCCGCGCCCTTGCACAGCCCATGATTTTGAGGTGTTGTTCAAGGCAGCCCTGTAACCGTGTTTAGCCATGTATAGCCATGAATAACAAACTCAAAATCGGTATCAGCGCCTGCTTCATGCACCCTGACAACAGCCGCGCCAGCTTTGCCTTTAAAACCCTGCAATACGTCGAGCAGTCCATGGCGCACTGGATCATGTCGGGCGGTGCGCTGCCTGTCATGGTGCCTTCGCCGATGGGCAGCACGGCACGCGGCGATATTCACGTCGACGACTACGCCCAGTGGCTGGACGGCCTGGTACTGCACGGCGGTGCCGACGTGTGGCCTGGCAGCTATGGTGAAGAGCCTATGCAAGACGCGTGGCAAGGCGACCGTATTCGGGACGAGTATGAAAAAGCTTTGGTACATGCTTTTGTCAAAGCGGGCAAGCCGGTGTTTGGCGTTTGCCGCGGCTTGCAGCTGATCAACGTTGCTTTTGGCGGCACGCTTTACCAGGACATCGCTACGCAGTTGCCTGCTTCGCGCTTGCACCGCCACGCTGAAACCTACGACAAGCACTTTCACACCCTTGAAATAGTTCCAGAAACACGGCTTAGCTGCCTGTTCTCGCGCGCAAGCAGCTATAAAATAAATAGCATTCATCATCAAGGCATCAAACAGCTTGCATCAGGCTTTGTGGCCGAAGCGCATTGCCCTGACGACGGCGTGATTGAAGCCATCCGCCACACCGGGCCCAGCTATATCGCAGCCGTGCAGTGGCACCCGGAGTTTCACAGCGCCGAGCTGGGCACGCTGGATGATGCGCCGCTGCTGGCCGATTTTCTAGCGGCTGCAACCACCGCGCGACTCTTACCAACCCCATCATCATGACCGCCCCGACCTTGCTATCTGTTTACAACCCGGCGACCGGCCAATTGATTGCCGAGCTGCCACAAGACAATACTGCGTCGGTAGCAGCCAAAGCGGGCCGGGCACGAACTGCCCAAGCAGCTTGGGCAAAAGTGCCTCTGGCCGAACGCAAAGCCTGCATCAGCCGTTTTCGTTCAGGCATCTCGGCTGAGCTGGATGCACTTGCAGCCATCATGACGCGCGAGACCGGCAAGCCCATCAGCATGTCGCGCAATGAGCTCAATGGTTTGCTCACCCGGATTGATTTTTTTCTCGCCGAGGTTGACGCCAGCACCGCCACACAGACCGTGTTGGACGACAGCGGCATGACTGAACAGATTGAGCACACCCCACTTGGCGTGGTGGCCAATATTTCAGCCTGGAACTACCCCTGGTTCGTTGGCGGCAATGTGTTTATTCCCGCACTGCTGACGGGCAATGCCGTGCTGTACAAGCCATCTGAATTTGCGGCGATGACAGGCCTGGCGATAGCTCGGCTGCTGCATGAAGCGGGAGTTCCAAGAGATATTTTTGCTCCGCTGATCGGCGGCGCAGAAGTTGGCGCTGCCTTGCTGGCGCAAAGAATCGACGGCTTGTTTTTTACCGGCTCTTACGCTACGGGTGCCAGGATCGCACAAACCATGGGCTCCCGCATGGTCAAGCTGCAGCTGGAGCTGGGCGGCAAAGACCCAACCTATGTTTGTGACGATGCCAATGTACAAAACGCCGCAGCATCACTGGCTGATGGCGCGATGTACAACACCGGGCAAAGCTGCTGCTCGGTGGAGCGCATTTACGTGCATGAGACTATTTACGATGCGTTTGTAGCTGCATTTGTAGAGACAGTTAAAACCTTCAAAGTCGGCGACCCGATGATTGAAGCCACCTATATCGGCGCTATCACCCGCGCAGCGCAGCTTGATGTGCTGGATGCACAGGTTCTTGACGCCAAAGCCAAAGGCGCTACGCTGCTGCTGGGCGGCAGGCGCCTGCCAGGCCCAGGCAGCGGGTACGCGCCGACGGTGTTTTCAAACGTCAATCACACCATGGCGCTGATGCGCGAGGAAAGCTTTGGCCCCATCATCGGCATTCAAAAAGTTGACGCCGATGCTGAGGCTGTGATGCTGATGAACGACACCCGCTACGGCCTCACTGCGGGCGTCTTCACACCTGATGAGGCACGCGCCAAAGCACTGCTGGCCCGTGTCAACGCAGGCAGCGTTTACTGGAACTGCTGCGACCGCGTCAGCCCGCGCCTACCGTGGAGCGGGCATGGTGATTCAGGTGTTGGACTGACGTTATCAAGCTATGGCATTCAAACATTTACACGACCTAAAGCCTGGCATTTACGCAGCGCACTATAATATTCATAGCGGCATACTTCCGAATCTATTCGGCTAAAGGCAGATTTGACACCTGAGAACACCCTGAAGTGAGCTAAAAACTATGAAAATCGACAAAAACACCGCCGTCACCCTGCAATTCAAGGTGACTGACCTGCAAGGCAAGCTGCTTGAAGACGGCAAAGAGCCCAGCGTGTATTTGCACGGTGGCTACGGCAACACGCTGCCAAAAATTGAACAAGCGCTTGGCGGGCAAACCAGCGGCTACCAGGTCACGCTGGAACTGCAAGCTGAAGACGCCTTTGGCCTGCGCGATGACAGCCTGCTGCGCAGCCTGCCCAAAAAACAATTCCCGCCCGGCGTGAAAGTTGGCGGCCAGCTGGAAGGCCGTGGCGATGATGGCCAGATGGTGGTTTTCAACGTCATGAAAATCAAGGGCGACACCGTGCTGCTCGACGGCAACCATCTGCTGGCTGGCAAGGCACTGCGCTTTCAGATCAAAGTCATCAGCGTGCGCGAGGCGAGTGAAGAAGAAATTGCTCATCAGCATGTGCATGGTGAGCATGGGCACCATCATTGATGGAACTGTATTGCTATAAGTTACATAGCTACTTGCACCGGCAATCCATGGGCCAAAAGCCTTTTTCTCATTGAAATAACATCCCTGTCCTTGCTTAGCAACAGACATTTGTGCTGTACGGCGAGGTCAATGAACATCTGGTCGTCGGCATCGCTGCAGGTCACGCTGGCTTTTGGGGCGACATTGACCAAACGGGCGTGTTGGTCAAACTTGGTGAGAACGTCCTGGGCGCTCAACGTGTAAAACGCCAGACGAGCTGCGATTTTAGGATAGGCCAGTACCCTGGCCAGTTCCTCGCGCATGGACTGCGTGGCCAGCCAGTCGAGTTCCTGGTTGGCCAGCGCTTGCCGCACGGGGTCGGCTGTAGGGTCGTTGAAGACGAATACGTCGAGGACGATGTTTGTGTCCAGAATAATCTTGGTGGTCTGGACAGTGGGTTTGGCTGTCACGAGCCGGTTTTTCCGCGAGCCGATCCGGCCACCATGTCAAACCTGAACAGACGGCATTCAATCGGGCCGTTCCACATCGGTACCCGACGTGATTCTTTCAGGCGCATTTTGCTGGGTAATTTGAGGTCGGGTGTCAGCACGTGGGCTGTCCAGCCAGCGTAGTGTTTTTTCCAGTGGGTGGCGAGTTTGGGGAAGAAGTCGCTGACTTCTTCGCCAGTATCGGTTTGCGCCAGTTCGCGGCCTCTGGCATGTTCACGCGTGTTGCTGTTGTTACTGGCCGGGGCAGGTTGGCCAAATTCGTCAATCACCTGGCCTTGAAATTGAGCGCGTTTTGGCGCACCCGCCGCACCTGCCACATCAATCCGCTCGCCATACGGCGGGTTGACCAGCATCACGCCTGAAGCGACGGGCGGCATGCGCTCCAGCGCATCCCCGCCCCTGAACTGCACCGCGCCCGCAACGCCCGCGCGCTCGGCATTGCGTTCGGCAAAATCGACCATCCTGAAGGATACATCGCTGCCAAAAATCTCGGCTGTCGGCTCGGTGATCAATGCTTCCGCTTGATCCAGCAGGCCTTCCCAGACGTGCGATTGAAACGGCAAATACTTTTGAAAGGCAAACTTGCGGTTGCTACCCGGCGCGATATTGCAGGCGATTTGCGCTGCTTCAATCGCAATCGTGCCCGAGCCGCAACAGGGGTCATACAGCGCCACACCTTGCCTGGCCAATACATCCCAACCACTGGCGGCAATCATGGCGGCGGCCAGCGTTTCCTTGAGCGGCGCATCGCCCACGTCTTCACGCCAGCCGCGTTTGAACAGCGGCTCGCCAGAGGTGTCAATGTACACAGTGACGGTATCGACCGTCAGGTGGACATACACCCGCACATCGGGCCAGCGGGTATCGACATCGGGGCGTACGTCGTATTTGTCCCTGAAACGATCAGCAATCGCGTCTTTGATTTTCAGCGCGGCAAAGTTCAGGCTATTCAATGGGCTGTGCTGGGCGGTGATCTCAACCTTGAAGGTTTGCTTGGACGTAAACCAGATTTCCCACGCCACGCTGGCTGCTGCGTTGTACAGGTCTTGCTCGCTTCGGTATTGGTTGTGCGCCAGTTCAATCAACACACGCTGGGCCAGGCGGCTGTGCAAATTCAGCTGCAAGGCATCACGCCATGAACCTGGCAACTGCACGCCCGCACGCCAGGCTTTAATCGCAGTGCCGGTGATGCGCTGCACTTCAGTCGCCAGCAGCGCCTCCACGCCAGCCGCGCAGGGGAGAAATAGTTGTAACTGATTCATAAAGATTTACGCAGGTTAGCGGGCGCTATACGGAGCGCCTCGCGGTATTTGGCCACCGTGCGGCGGGCGCATTCAATACCTTGTTCTTTGAGCATTTCTGAAATCTGGTTATCGCTCAGGGGTTTTTTCAAATTCTCACCAGCGACGAATTGTTTGATCAATGCCCGCACCGCCGTGCTGGATGCGTTACCACCCGTCTCAGTGCCAAGTGCAGAGCCAAAAAAGTATTTCAGCTCAAACGTGCCGAACGGCGTGTTCATGTATTTTGCCGTCGTCACGCGCGAGATGGTGGACTCATGCAGGCCCAGTTCGTCGGCAATCTCGCGCAGCACCAGTGGCCGCATGGCCAGCTCGCCATGGGTAAAAAAGCTTTTCTGTCTCTCGACGATGGCGGTGCTGACGCGCAAGATGGTGTCAAAACGCTGCTGGATATTTTTAATGAACCAGCGCGCTTCTTGCAGGCGCTGTTGCATGGCTTGCCCGCTCGCGCCCTTGTGCTGCTTCATGGCGTTGGCGTAAATGTCATGTACTTTCAGGCGCGGCATCACGTCGCTGTTCAGCGTGACCTTAAAGCCCCGCCCGGCCTTGACGACAATCACATCGGGCACCACCACATGACGCTCGACATTGACAAAACGCCTGCCAGGTTTGGGGTCGAGCCGACCAATCACGCCAATGGCGCTTTTGATCACGCTCTCGGCAAAACCGCACAGCTGCGACAGGCGCCTGACATCGCGCTTGGCCAGCAGCTCCATCGGTTGCTGGCACATGGCCATGGCGGCGCGCGTCGCCTCGCAGTCCTTGCAGTCAAGCAGCTGCAAAGACAAGCACTCGGCCATGTTGCGCGCGCCCACGCCCGCAGGCTCCATGTGGTGCAGCAGCTTCAGGGCGATGACAAAGTGTTGCTCCAGCTCTTCGGTTTGAGCCAGGTCGTCCCCAGCCAGGCCAGCGGCCAGCGCAGCCAAACTATCCTCCAGATAGCCATCGTCGTTGAGCGACTCAATCAGAAAATGCAGCGTAGCGCGATCCATATCAGACAGCCGCAGGCTCAGTGACTGGCGGTGCAAGTGCGCTTGCAAGGTAAGGTGCTCACTGGCCAGGTCAGATGCCTCGGTATCGCTGTCATCAATGTTGTTTTTGCGCGCTCCGGCATCGTTGCCCCATTCGCCGTCGTCAGGCGCTGACTCGACTGTGCCGTCGCCCTCCCAGCTTTCTTCCAGTTTCGGCTCGCTAGACTCTTCAGGGCTTTTCTCAGGCGTATTTTCACTGGTACTTTGAGCATCTTTTGATGCTGCGCCCGTTTCATATGCAGAAGCAGCTATAAATTCAGGAGCATTCTCAAACTCCTGAATATCCTGCCTGACTGGCGCATCAGTCTGCTCCAGGCCAAACTCTTCACGCGGTGCGGCGTCTTCATTGACCTCCAGAAACGGGTTTTCATCGAGCATTTGCTCAACTTCCTGGGTCAGCTCAAGCGTGGACAGCTGGAGCAGGCGAATCGACTGCTGCAACTGTGGCGTGAGCGCCAAATGCTGCGAAAACCGTAACGATAGACCCTGCTTCATCTTTCGGAGGATACGAACGAAGCAGCGCAATTTTCCGACGGGCAGCCCCTAGGAAAATTAACCCCCGCGGGGCTGGAGCCTGCGGCTCCAAACGTGCTTGAGCAGGTTTGGACAGGCGACAGAAGCGAAGCCTCCGGCGAGCGGCGGCCTGCAAGGTGCAGAGAGTTACACGAAGTGAACGAACGTGGGGGCCACATACCTACATTCGAAAGTGTTCGCCTAAATATACGCGGCGTACATCGGCATTGTTCACAATCTCCGAGGGCGTGCCTTTGGCCAGCACATGCCCGTCGCTGATGATGTAAGCATGGTCGCAAATGCCCAGGGTTTCACGCACGTTGTGGTCGGTGATCAGCACGCCAATGCCGCGCGACTTTAAAAAGCCGATGATGCGCTGAATCTCGATCACGGCAATCGGGTCTATGCCGGCAAATGGCTCGTCAAGCAAAATAAACCGCGGCTGGGTGGCCAGAGCCCGCGCAATCTCAACACGGCGGCGCTCACCGCCAGAAAGCGACAGTGCTGACGAGTCCCGCAGGTGGTCTACCCGCAGGTCTTTGAGGAGTGCGTCCAGGCGCTGGGCAATGACGTCCTTGCCCAGCGGCTTGCCTGCATCGTCCAATTGCAACTCCAGCACGGCACGTACGTTTTCCTCGACGTTGAGTTTGCGAAAAATCGACGCCTCTTGCGGCAGGTAGCTCAGGCCCAGACGCGCGCGGCGATGAATCGGCATGTCCTCAACGGAATTGCCGTCAATCGTGATTTCGCCCGCATCGGCGCGCACCAGGCCGACGATGATGTAGAACGAGGTGGTTTTACCCGCGCCGTTCGGCCCCAGCAAGCCGACCACTTCGCCGCTTTGCACAGCCAACGAAACGTCCTGCACCACCTTGCGGCTGCCATATGATTTTCGCAGGCCAGCAGCTACCAGGCGGCTAACAGGTACGTCATGCGGCGCTACTGCAGCGCGCAGCGTGAAGGGCTCGCTCATGACATCATTTGGTGAATCACCCATTTCCATCCTGGTTACTTTTTATCTACACCCAGCGCTGGGCTGGGGCGCAGTACGGCGGGCGGCGCCAAAGGTGAAGGTAGCGGGCCGCCGGCTGCCGGTGCCGCCACACGTGGCGACAGCATTGCACGGATACGGCCACTCGGGTTGGTGGCCGAGCGGTTTTGCGCGCCGCCATCGACAGTAAACACATCAGTCTTGTTGTCGTAGTTGATTTGTGAACCGGTAGTTTCATCGGCCAGCACTGCGCCGTTGTAGCGCCGCAGCACGGCGTTGCGTATAAACCTGACCACGTCCTGGCGGCTGTCGTATTCAATCCGCTCTCCCTCACCTTCAATGAATTCATCCAGCCCATCGCGCTTTTTGCGGTAATAGGCCAGCTTGCCTGGGGCAGCCACCACGATGGCCTGCTGGTAGCCTTCGGGATCCTGCTTTACATCCACCCGTTCGCCACGGATGATGGTGCTGCCTTTGGTAATCACCACATTGCCGGTAAAAACGCTGGTTTGCTTCAGGTCGTCATAGCGCAGGGCATCTGCCTCGGCATTCATCGGCTTGCCGCGGTCTGCGTTTTCAGCCGACACGGGGCTCAGAGCCAACGCGGCGAGGAGGAAGACCAAAAATAGAGGGTTTTTCATAAAGGCACGAATCTTGCTGCTTGTTTGACAGGCATTGTAGCCACGCGAACCTTGACTTGAGTCTGGGGGCTTTTACTTTGCGGGGACTTTGCGCATTAAAAAACCCGCCAGATGACGGGTTTTTTAATGCGCGGCGGCAACAGTCACTGCGCCTTGGCGGGTGCTGGTGTTGCTTACGAGGCTTTTGCAGCGGGTTTGGCCGCTGGCATCGATGCGCGAACCAAGCCCACCAAATGGTTGGTCACGACTAATGCACGCTCCATGGTTTGCGCCAATAAAGCTGACGTGTAGTACTTGCCGGCCACACCCAGTGCGGGGACGCCATCGACCCTGTAGGCGTCTTGCAACAGCGTAGCCTTGCGGGTCTTGGTAGCCACCGGAAAGGAGTTATAGGCCTCAGTGAATTTAGCTTTGTCAATGCCCTGCTTCTCAACCCATTCGGCGATCACCGGCAGCGTGTTCAACACCTGCTTTTCAACGTGGATGGCGTAGAACACTTTTTTGTGCAGCTCTTCAACCTTGTTCATGGCTTCAAGCACAAAGTACAAGCGTTGTTGCGGCTCAAAATCAGGTCTGAAAGCGATAGGGGAACGCCGCAGAACCACGTCTTTTGGCATTTTGCTGGCCCAGCCTTCAAGCTGTGGCTCAAATCGGTTGCAGTGGGGGCAGCTGTACCAAAAAAAATCCACCACCTCAATCTTGCCAGCCGCCTCGGTGGGTGCGGTCTTGTCCAGTGTCAGAAAGTCAACACCTTCCCTTGGCGGCTGGCCTTGGGCATGGGCTGAAGTAGCCAAAGCCAGCGTAGCGGCAGTGATTGAAAACTCGCGTCGTTGCATTCGTCTTGCTCCAAAAAATTCTAAAGAGAGTTGAATCAGTCTGTTGATTGAGCCGCTGCGCCATGAAATAGTTCAGCGCTGGACCCTAACCAATGCGGTTTCAATCGACTGGCTGTCGAGTTTTTCCTTGGTTTTGTCAGCCTCGTCCTTTTTGTCAAAAGGCCCCAAACGCACCCGATACACGGTTCGGCCGGCTTGCTCACGCTCGGTGACTTTGGCCTGAAAGCCCGTCAATGAGAGCTTGGCGCGCTGTTGCTCAGCGTCTTCGGGCGTGCGAAAAGCGCCGACCTGAATGAAGTAAGTGAAAGGGTCAACGCCGCCCGCAGCTGGCGCAGTCTCTGCTTTGGCGTCTGGCTTTGCCTCAGATTTGGCTTTGGCCAGATCACCCAGCGGATCGGCCGACATCCTGGGTTTGCCAGCGGCCGCTTCGGAGGCGGTAGCTGAAGGCGACGCTGGGGTAACAGTGCTTATCGGGCCGGACGCGGCCGGCGCTGGTTTAACCGGGTTTTTGCCAGCCAGCGGCAGGTTCGGATCCCAGTCCTTGTTCTTTTTGGCCTCGGCCGCATCGGTTTCGGCACTGCGCGACTGGTTTTTGTTCAAAAAAGGAATCGGTACTTTGGTCACGTACACCGCCACGGCGAGCGCCGCGCCCAGCCCGACCAGCGCACCAATGATCAAGCCCAGGAGGGTGTTGCCGCGCTGCTGTTTGTCAAGAGACAGTTTTATTTGCATAGTCGTTCACACCATTCTCGTTACATCTTGCGCGGGGCACTCACGCCCAGCACCGCCAGGCCATTGTGCAACACCTGCGCCGTGGCGGCCACCAGCGCCAGACGCGCCAGCTTGATAGCCGCATCATCGACCAGAATGCGCTCGGCATCGTAGTAGCTGTGGTAGCAGGCCGCCAACTCACGCAGGTAAAACGCCACATCGTGCGGCGCAAAGCCGTTGGCAGCATGGGTCAGCATGTCGGGGTATTTGGCAATCAAGAGCATCAGCGCCTGCGCTTGCAGGCTGACGAGTGGTAACAAATCAACCGCTTTCAGGGTAGCCTCATCGCCGCCCCAGGCTGTGAGTACAGAGCAAATCCGCGCATGTGCGTATTGCACGTAGTACACCGGGTTTTCATTGTTCTTGGCCAGGGCCAGGTCAATGTCAAAAATGTACTCGGTGTCTGGCTTGCGGCTGAGCAAGAAAAAGCGCACTGCGTCAGCACTCGTCCATTCAATCAAATCGCGTAGCGTCACGTAGCTGCCCGCACGTTTTGAAATCTTCACTTCTTCGCCATTTCGCATCACCCGCACCATGGTGTGCAACACGTAGTCCGGGTAGCCTTGAGGCACGCCCGCATTGGCCGCTTGCAGGCCTGCGCGGACTCTGGCGATGGTGCCGTGGTGGTCCATGCCCTGAATGTTGATGGCTCGGCTGTAGCCGCGCTCCCACTTGGCCAGGTGGTAGGCCACATCCGGTACAAAGTAGGTATAACTGCCATCGCTTTTTCGCATCACACGGTCTTTGTCGTCGCCGTAGTCGGTCGACTTGAGCCACAGCGCGCCGTCTTGCTCGTAGGTCTTACCCTTATCTTTGAGCCTGGCTACGGCGGCATCCACACGCCCAGAGCTGTACAGGCTGGACTCCAGGTAATAGTTGTCAAAACTCACCGAGAAAGCTTTCAAGTCCAGATCCTGCTCGCGGCGCAGGTACGCGACTGCAAACTGCCGGATCGACTCGATGTCTTCAATATCGCCCGATGCGGTGAAGGTGCGGTCGTCAGACTTGACGGTTTTTTGGGCGATGAAATCAGCCGCGATGTCGGCAATGTAGTTGCCGTTGTAGGCCAGCTCGGGCCAGGCCGCATCGCCAGGATGGATGCCTTTGGCGCGCGCCTGGGTGCTGGTAGCCAGCGTGTGGATTTGCACACCCGCATCGTTGTAATAAAACTCACGGTAAACGCGCACACCCTGCGTGGCGAACAAATTGCAAATCGCATCGCCCAGGGCGGCCTGGCGGCCGTGGCCCACATGCAGTGGCCCGGTCGGGTTGGCCGAGACAAATTCAACAATCACAGCTTGGTCGGCCACCCGCGACTTAACACCATATTGCGTGCCAGAGCTCAACACATCACGCACCGCCTCTTGCCTGGCCTCGGGCTTCAGGCGGATGTTGATAAAGCCCGGTCCGGCGATTTCAATGCTTTGCACCCAGCGCCCAAAAGCGGGCTGTGCTAGCAAATTGGCGCGCAGTGCATCTGCGACTTGACGCGGGTTTTGTTTAAGGCCTTTGGCCAGTTGCATGGCAGCCGTGCAGGCAAAGTCGCCATGCGCAGCCACCTTGGGGGACTCAAACGCGGCTTTGTCGCTGGCACCAGGCGACAATTGTTCAAGCCCGGCTCGAAGGGCCGCGAGCAGGTCATTTTTAATCGAAAGCATCGATTGATTTTACGGTCAGTACGCCAGTCTCCCGGGTTGATGGCGAAGCAAGTGGTGTTTCGTGATTTGCGGCTTGCTGAAAATCAGGTGTTTAGCCCACTTCCTATACGGTTACGCGCCTACGCACTTTTACCGGCGGCGGCTGTACAACACCTTATGTCGAAATAAAAAGGGGTTTTGCCATGTCGTTTGTCCATCCTGGATAAGCGGCTTTTTCAACCCGCCATTGAGGAAATACCATGAAACACACCACTACTCTCTCAGCAGCGCTTATAGCACTTGCAACCTTGACGCTGGCCGCCTGTGATCGGCCCACCGTGGTCAACACGCCACCTGTCGTGACAGTACCCGGCCCCGCCGGCCCGACTGGCGCAACGGGGGATACCGGAAGCACTGGAAGCACGGGTGGCACAGGCGCTACAGGTGGCACAGGCGCTATGGGTGGCACAGGCGCCACGGGTGGCACAGGCGCTACGGGTGGCACAGGTGCCACGGGTGACACCGGCAGCACAGGCGCGCAAGGCCAGCGCGGCGCAACTGGCGGTGACACAATTGTGATAGTGCCGAACCCCCCAGCTTCGCGCTAAGTTTGGTGTTAATCAGTAGGCGCGCCAAAAAAACGCTTACCTAACAGTATCTGCTTTGGCCATGCGAGCATTTTGCATCTCTGCAATTTGCTCGCGGGCGTAGCCCAATTCAGCTAACAACGCGTTTGTGTGTTCACCTAACCGCGGGGGGTCTAGTCGAATTCTTGGGCGCTCTCCACCCATCGTGATCGGCATCAGCGGTGCTTGGGTGGCCCTCCCATCAGGTAAGGTCATGGCTGCCAAACCGCCGTTTGCCAGCAAATGCGGGTCATCAAACAAATCTTCCGGTTTGGTAATCAGGGCAAAGGGCAAGCCATTTTGCTCAAACACCGCGCCTAGTTCTGCGGCGCTGTAGCCCACCATCCGGCTTTTTAGCAGCGGCATCATCCATTCGCGCGCACACACCCTGTCATTGTTGGTCACCAAGCGCGTGTCTGCCAGCAGATCCTCCAAATCAAACGCCTGGCAAAACGTCGCCCACTGGCTGTCACTGACCACCGCTAAAAATATCTGTTCATCGCCCTTGACAGTAAACACGTCATACACCGCCCAGGCAGAAATACGGCTGGGCATCGGCGCCGCGGCCTGGCCCGTCACGGCAAACTGCATCATGTGCTGAGCCATTAAAAATACATTGTTTTCAAACAGTCCTGCCTGGACTTCTTGCCCTTTGCCTGTGACTGCCCTTTGAGCCAAGGCAGCCATTGCACCCATAGCGCCAAACATGCCGCCCATGATGTCATTCACGCTGCTGCCCGCTCGCAACGGGTCACCCGGCCTGCCAGTCATGTAAGCCAGGCCACCCATCATTTGCACCACTTCATCGAGAGCAGTACGGTGGTCATAAGGGCCCGGCAAAAAGCCCTTGTGACTGATGTAAATCAGCCGCTGATTGCGCTTTGACAAAGTCGCGTAGTCCAGACCCAGCCTGGCCATGCTGCCGGACTTGAAGTTTTCACTGACGATATCGGCTGTGGCGATCAATTTGTGCGCTGCCTCCAGACCGCCGGAGGTGTGCAGATCAAGTGCAATGCTTTTTTTGTTGCGGTTGAACATGGCAAAAAACCCTGCGCCAGAGCCCAGCAAATGCCGCGTGTTGTCGCCCGCCAAAGGCTCAATTTTGATAACTTCAGCCCCCAGATCAGCCAGCACCATGCCGCAAGCAGGGCCCATCACCATGTGGCTAAATTCAATCACACGAATACCCGCATAAGGCAGATGGGCCGGGGAGCTGTCAGACGATAGGGGCGGCGGCGGATGTAAGCTCATGTGCGCAGCTTACCAAGCGTCGAGGTGTATCGAATAAAGTAACCCCATCGACATTGATTGACATTAATTGATATTTGTTTTTTTGGAGACCTTTGATATGAACGCCCCCGCCGTGACGAAACCCCTAATGACGCCGATCCACCGCCTGCAAGTGGCCAGCAACCTGCACCGGTTCATTGAGACCCAAGTGCTGCCCGGCACCGGTATCACAGCCGCTGATTTCTGGAAGGGTTTTGATGCCATCGTGTGCGACCTGGCGCCGAAGAACATCGCCCTGCTGGCCGAGCGTGACCGCCTGCAAACCGAACTGGACGCCTGGCACAAAGCCAACCCGGGGCCGGTCAGTGACATGAAGGCCTATCAAAAGTTTTTAACCAGCATCGGTTATCTGGTGCCCGCGCCTAAAAAAGTCAAAGCCACCACAGACAACGTTGATACCGAGCTGGCCAGGCAGGCCGGCCCGCAACTGGTGGTGCCGATTTTGAATGCGCGCTACGCCTTGAACGCCGCCAACGCACGCTGGGGCAGCTTGTATGACGCGCTGTACGGCACCGACGTGATCAGCGAGGCCAATGGCACTGAAAAAGGTAAAAGCTACAACCCCAAGCGCGGCGCCAAGGTGATTGAATATGCACGCCACGTGCTTGACCGTACCGCACCATTGGCCAGCGGCTCGCACATTGATTCTGTGGGTTACAGCGTGCGCGGCGGCAAGCTTAGCGTCAAACTTGAAAACGGTAACAGTGTTGGTTTGACGGATGCCAAACAGTTCATCGGCTACCAGGGCCATATGCTCAAACCGACATCCGTGCTGTTGCAGCACAACGGCCTGCATATTGACATTCAAATCAACGCCGCCACCCCCATCGGCAAAACCGACGCCGCAGGCGTGTGCGACCTGGTGCTTGAGGCCGCGCTGTCGACCATTCTTGATCTTGAAGATTCCGTCGCCGTGGTCGATGCTGACGACAAAGTGCTGGCTTATAGCAACTGGCTAGGTATCTTGCAGGGCACGCTGACCGAGGCCGTCACCAAAGACGGCAAAACCTTTACGCGCGGCCTCAACGCAGACCGCATCTATACCTCGGCCAGCAGCAAAAAGCCGGTGGTGCTACATGGCCGCTCGCTGCTGTTTTTGCGCAATGTTGGCCACCTGATGACCCACCCGGCCATTACCTACACAGCAACAGACGGTACAACCAAAGAAATACCCGAAGGTATTCTGGATGCTGTCGTCACCACCACCATTGCCATGCATGACCTCAAACTCAAAGGCAAGCCCGGCATTAAAAATTCACGCAAGGGCAGCGTTTACATCGTTAAACCCAAAATGCACGGTCCGGCTGAAGTGGCGTTTGCTGCTGAGCTGTTTGGCCGGGTTGAAAAAATGCTGGGCTTGAAAGACAGCACCGTCAAACTTGGCATCATGGACGAAGAGCGCCGCACCAGCGCCAACCTGATGGCCTGCATTGCCGCTGCCAGCTCACGCGTGGCCTTCATCAACACCGGCTTTTTAGACCGTACGGGCGATGAGATGCACACCGCCATGCAAGCCGGCCCCATGATCCGCAAGGGCGACATGAAAACCAGCACCTGGATTGCCGCTTACGAAAAAAACAATGTTCAGGTCGGCCTGGCTTGCAGGCTGCGCGGCAAAGCGCAAATTGGCAAAGGCATGTGGGCCATGCCCGATTTGATGGCCGCCATGATGACGCAAAAAATCGGCCACCCACTGGCCGGTGCCAACACCGCCTGGGTGCCCAGCCCCACGGGTGCCACGCTGCACGCGCTGCACTACCACCAGGTCAAGGTCAGCAAGGTGCAAAAAGACATGGAAAAGGCCCTCCATAAAGCCAGTGCCAAAAAATTACGCAACGATACCTTAAACGCGCTGCTGCAAATCCCGGTTACCACCACACCCAACTGGAGCGCGCTCGAGAAAGCGCAAGAACTCGACAACAACGCCCAAGGCATTTTGGGTTATGTGGTGCGCTGGGTTGACCAGGGCGTGGGTTGCAGCAAAGTGCCCGACATCCACAACATCGGCCTGATGGAAGACCGCGCCACCCTGCGCATCAGCAGCCAGCACATGGCCAACTGGCTGTTGCACGGCGTGGTGACCAAAGCCCAAATCACCGAGACCTTCCAGCGCATGGCCGCTGTGGTGGACGGGCAAAACGCAGGCGACAAGCAATACCTGCCGATGGCAGGCAACTTTGACACATCGATGGCGTACAAGGCGGCGACGGATTTGGTATTCAAAGGACTGGCGCAGCCAAGTGGCTACACCGAGCCGCTGTTGCATGCCTGGCGGTTGAAGGTGAAGGCGGCAGCCTGATCGTCATGGTGCTGGTGGTGGCAAGCTAGTCGCTCGGACTCACGCCGCCTTCAACATGAAGTCCACATGCACTGTGTCGTAGGGAAACATGATTTTCCCATCGTCGGTCTTGTCCAGTACACCGCAACTTAGCAGCGCTTGCACGTCGCTGTGCACCGCTTTGACATCGCGGCCGGCGCGGCGTGCTGCCTCACGTATGGTGACTGCACCCGCGCCACTGAGGCATTGAATCAGCTCGTAGCGCTTGCCTCCCAAAGTTCGCATCAAGGTCGCAGGAGACGAAAAGCTGTAACGCGGCTTACGGGCTGTGCCGGTGTCCATAGCCAACACGGCATCGGCCAGGCTGTCAGATAAGTTTGCTACGTCAATGGTCAGTACGCTCATGTTGATACCTCTTGATGTCATCAAAAAAGTCTGCTGCCAGCTTGCGCGGGGTAGTAAACATATAACGGCTTTCAACGCCGTGTGAATGACGGTGGTCGCCTTTGCCAGCCTCGTTGTCATATCGCATCACACACAAGCCAGACTCAACGTAAGCCAGGCGATATTTGAAATGGTGGACGCTGCCAGCCAAAGGTTGAGGCAACTGCCAGATCACTATTTCAGCAAATGCTTTTGCGTTTACTTCTACCCGTTGGCGCACCAGCAGCTTCGCTTTCATGTTGGATATTTTGACAACAGTTTAGGCTGTTGTCAACTAAGCCAACATGCGGTAGACCCTCAATCACGATGGCGAAAGCGCACTTGTCCGACGCAACGCCGCATCGCCGTGGTGCAAACTCTAGCCATGAACACTAAAACCAACTTCTCGTTTGAGCTTTTTTACCAGGAACGTACAGCCATCACGACCGAGCAGCGCAATGAGGCGATGCGCAAACTCGAACCGTCTTTGAACACCGCCTTCAAAACCAAAGACAGCGCAGCCACCGTCACTGTGAGCGACAGTCACAAGGGGAGCTACAACAAAATCGTCGAGCTGGTGACAACCCTCACAGATGCGCAGATAGACGAAACGCTCAAACAGTTTTGCCAGCAGACTGGTTTGACGGTGACTGCGCTGGAGTGAGCGTTACCCCTTACAAACCCAGGCTATGGCATTGCGATACCGCTACGGCCAGCGAAGGCTGAAGTTGGGCATTTGATGCTGGTAACGGGCAACCGAATAAAAAACCGCACAAGACCTGTTCAAAAAATTCAAACCGTGCCTGGCCTGCGCCGCTTACCATTGGGCATGGCAACAGACTCAGACTTCATTCTTGCAACTGCCGAGCGGGTTCGTAGCGCCGCTGCATCGGGCACGGCACTGCGTATTCGCGGTGGCGGCAGCAAAGACTTTTACGGCGAGGTGCCGAGCGGCGATCTGCTGGATACCGCGCCGCTGAACGGTGTGGTCAGTTACGAGCCGAGCGAGCTGGTGGTGACGGCTCTGGCGGGCACGCCGCTGGCTGAGCTGGAGGCGCTGTTGGCTGCGCAGGGCCAGTGCCTGCCATTTGAGCCGCCGCACTTTTCACCCCACTCTACCGTTGGCGGCATGGTGGCTGCTGGCCTGAGCGGCCCGGCGCGCGCTAGCGCGGGTGCTGTGCGCGACTTTGTGCTGGGTGTCAAGCTGCTCAACGGCAAAGGTGAGCATTTGACTTTTGGCGGGCAGGTGATGAAAAATGTGGCGGGTTACGATGTGTCGCGCCTGATGGTGGGGGCGATGGGCACGCTGGGGCTGCTGACAGAAGTGAGCTTGAAGGTGCTGCCGGTAGCGCCGCTAGAAGCAACTTTGAGGTTTGAAATGACGCAGGCTGAGGCGCTTGAAAAGCTAAGCGCCTGGGGCGGCCAGCCGCTGCCACTCAATGCAAGCTGTTGGCTTGACGAAAGCGGCGCTGGAACGCTGTACCTGCGCTTGCGCGGCGCGTTGGCTGCGGTGGAGGCGGCCTGCAGCAAATTGGGCGGTGAGCGTCTGCCCAATGCGCAGGCCATGCCTGACTGGCAGCACGCCAGAGACCAGCAACTGCCGTGGTTTAACGGGCGTACCGACACGCAAGACCTGTGGCGATTGTCGGTGCCGCAAACCACGCCTGTGCTTGACTTGCCAAACTCACCTTTCATTGAATGGCACGGCGGCCAGCGCTGGGTACACGCTGATCCCACGCAAGGCCAGCAGCTTCGCGCCATGGCCGCGAAAGCTGGCGGACACGCTACTCTGTTCATAGCTGCTTGCCCCCGAAAAATAGGCGCTACAGCCCGATTTGACACCCTGAAAACGCCTCTGGACCGGATCCACCGCGAGTTAAAACGTGAATTTGACCCGTCTGGTGTCTTCAACCCACAGCGCATACACCCAGACTGGTAAGTCAAGGCTTCAAAAATGCAAACCAACCTGTCCCCTGAATTTAAAAACTCTGCCGAAGGCCTGGAGGCTGAAGCCATTTTGCGCAAGTGCGTGCATTGCGGCTTTTGCACGGCCACCTGCCCCACGTACCAGCTGC
>Ga0209702_10004437_pt1 | contig 20354 bp, 10 predicted proteins | sample FRY01_FD_187210 | JGI IMG/M metagenome (GOLD analysis project Ga0209702, IMG submission 187210) | Freshwater microbial communities from Lake Fryxell liftoff mats and glacier meltwater in Antarctica - FRY-01 (SPAdes) (version 2) | ecosystem: Environmental > Aquatic > Freshwater > Ice > Glacier... | reverse complement strand
TTATCTTTTTAATGAAAAGTGGGCTTTAAATTCTTTTGACACAGTATCTTCTTCATAGAAAACTACAAACCAGTAATCTGTTGCAGGAAGCGGGTTTCCGTTAAAGGTTCCATTCCATCCTGGACCAGAAGGTCTGATTTCTTTTATTAATTTTCCGTAACGGTCAAATATATAAATTTTTGAGTTAGGTTGATATGATAATGTGTTAATATTCCAATCATCGTTTATTCCATCACCGTTTGGTGTAAAGAATTTAGGATAATCTATCACAAAAATATTTAATGTTGCTTCTTCACATCCGTTTAAATCTATAACTGTAACTGTATGCCATCCAACGCTTACATCTGTAAATACATTACTCACTTGCATTGGACCAAAGTCTAATTGATATACATAGTTTGTATTATTCTGACTCGGAACTGTTGTTCCTGTTGCTGTTACCGTTATAATTTGACTTGATGTAAAGGCATTGGTTACTACTGCAGAAATAATTGCTTGTTGAGATTGTATCACTTGTACTGTTACTGGTAAAGACACACATCCGGTTGCTGTATTTGTTGCTGTAACAGTGTACATTCCTGGTGTTGTAACTGTTAAATTTTCTGCGGTTCCTAAGACTGTTGCTGTTGAATTTGTCCATACAAATGTATGTGTTGTTGCCGCTAAATTACTTTCTATTGTATAACTACTTACCAATACTCCTGTTACTGGATTAACACAAACCGTACCTTTTTCTGGTGTTGGTTCTGGTAATCTATTTACCGTTAACACTATTGGTAATATGCTTGAACATCCTGTTGTTGTAGCTGGATTGGTTACTACTGCATATATTGTTTGACTAAGCGGTATCGTATTTACAAAACTTGTTGGGTTGGTAATGTTTCCTACAAATACTTGCGAGTTTACTGCTGTTTGTGCTGCTGTTAAACTTGTATAGTAATATACTAATGCTCCTAACGGATTATTTGCACCTAACACTATTGGCGTTACATTTGTTGTTAAGTTAAATCCAGATATTCCGTTGTTTATTCCATCTACATCACATTGCGTTGTTGCTGCACTGTTTACTGGTACTGGATTTGCTGTTGTTCCTTCTTCTACTAATAAAGTAACTGTTGCTATTGCATTGAAACATCCTGTTGTATTATTTACAACTCTTACATATACCGTTTGTGGGTTACTTATATTAGTATAATTATTCGAAATTAAATCTGCTGCAACTACTCCAGAAGCTCCACTTACTGTTAAATGATATGTTACCGTATAATCTGCTTGCGATTGATTGGCTCCTAGTATTCTTGGAGTCATTGTCGTTAAATCAAAGCTTGCTGTTGTTACTCCAAAAGGTTGACATTGTGTAAATATTGGGCTTTCAAATACTTCTGGTATCGGGTTAACTATTAAATCTAACTCCATTACTCTATAACATCTTAGTTCTAGTGGGTTTGTTGGATTATTTGTTACTCTAACCCAAATCGTATGAAAATCTGCTACGCTATTTACATAAGCTGTTGGTATTGCTATTGCATTTGCACCGTTCTCTGCATCTTGTTGTGTTTCATGGTAAGTAAGGGTTGTTGTTAAATCACTATTTCTAATGTAAGCATCTCTTACTGTTAAATCAAAAGCTTCTACTCCATCTCCTGGATTAGTGTTATCACAAACCTCTATCGCTACTGGATCAAATCTCGGAGTTGGCAAGGGTATTACTCGGATTGTAAGGGTTGTAAAGCTTATACAGCCTTCTGTACTTGTTACTTTAACACCTAAGGTTTGAGAGGTAGCTATAGTGTTTATATAGGTTGTTGGATTGGTTATTATAGATGTGTTACTTAATGCATTTGCATAACTTGGGTAATAAGCCACTGTATAACCAGATAATCCTTGTGTAATCTCACTATTTTTTACTGTTAAATTAAATTCTGTAAATTGATCGTTTGGCAAAGACTCATCACACAATGTTAATGGTGTTGGAAAGTTTAATGCCAATGGTACATTTACTCGTAAATCAAAACTAGAAACGCTAAAGCATCCTGTTGGCAAATGTGTTACTCTAACCCAAATAGTTTGAGGGTTTACCGTGTTTTGAAAGTTTGCGGCTGTAATTATAGCTCCTGCATTAGTTAATGCACTGGCTTGACTTGTAAAATATCTTATTTGATAATCTGCAATTGGTCCAACATGCATTGCTTGTATTAATGGAGATTGTACTGTTAAATCAAATGTTTCTAATCCGTCTTGTGGATTACCATTTGTATCACATTTTGATAAATTATTTAAAACCGGTATAAGCGGTGATGGTATTACACGAAGCTCCATCATTACTACTCTATAGCAACCTGTAATTGTGTTTTGTGCTCTTATGTATAAAAACTGCTGTCCTGGAACTGTATTTTGATACAATACCGATGTGTTTATACTATTACTTCCTGCTTCTGCATTTGCTAATGATTCATAAAAAGTAATTGCAACATTCGTGGCTCCTGCTAATATTGACGGAACTAATACTGATAAATCAAAATTAGCCAAACCATCTGTATTATCATCACATTCAAACACAGCATTTAAGGGAGCTATTGGTGTTGGTAATGGGTTAACTAGTAAATCTAGAGTAGTTGTACTATAACATCCAGTTGTAGAATTTGTTACTCTAACATAAATAGTTTGTCCGTTAGAAATATTAGTATAGGTATTTGGTAATGCATTAGTACTGTTTCCCGCTTGGGCTTGGGCTAATGTTAAATAATAACTCACAACCATTCCTGTTTGTGTTCCTACTATTTGTGGTATAGCTAATGTTAAATCAAAAGGTTCTTGTTCATCTCCAGAATTATTGTAATCACATAAGCTCAATGGCCATGGCAAAGTTGCTGTTGGTAATGGATTAACTACTACATTTAAGGCTACTACAGAAAAACATCCTGTTGCATTTACATATACTCTAACCCATAATGTAGCTGTTGCACTATTGTATGCTGTTGTTATTGGCGATGTTGCTGCTATTGCGTTGGCTTGACTTGTATAGAAAGTTACGGTATGTAAACTAGGGTTTAATCCTTCTAATATATCTGTTATTCTTGTTGTCAAATCAAATACTACTAATCCATCTGTATTGTCATCGCATAGCGGATATGCATCTGGTGTTGAATCTATTATTGGAAACGGATTAACCTGCAACATAAAAGTTGTTATCGAAGGACACGCAGCTGCTCCAGGGTTAATTACTCTAACATATATAGTTTGAGTCCACGGATTTATAGATTCATAGTTTGAGGGATTTGGTATTGCCGAACTTCCTTGTTGTGCATTTGTTAATGTCTCATGATAGGTAATTTGTAAACTTGCATTTCCTGCTGTTATAAAGTTTGCAAGTTGTGTTAAATTAAATAGTCCAAATCCATCGTTATTATCATCGCAAATAGCTAGTGGCGTTGTCGGATTGTTAATAGTTGGTGCTGGAGATACCGTTACCGTTGCTGTTTGAGCTAACGTAGCTGTACATATTGGTGTAGTTACACTACTTACTCCTACTAAATTATAAACGGTAGTAGTTGTATAAGTTGTTGTTAGTACTGCTGTTCCTGTTGCATCTAATAGTAAGTTTTGTGGCAATCCTGAATTTATTGTATACTGTACTGTTGCGTTTGGTGTTCCTGTAAAGCTTATTGTTGCACTTCCTGTCGGACATACATTTGTACTTCCTGAAATTGTTGCTGTTGGTAAAGGCAATACTGTTACTGTTCCTATTGCACTTACACTTGAACAACTTGTTGTTGTATCTGTTATTATAACGCTATAAACACCCGCATTTGTTGCTGTAAATGTTGATACATTGCCTGGATTGATTACTCCTACTGGAACCGTCCAAACGTAATTATAACTTCCAGCGGTTCCTGGCGTAGCTGTTATTGTAGCTGTTGCTCCAGAACAAACTGTTGGACTGTTTACAACTACTGTTGGTAAGGAGTTAATTGCTACTGTGCCACTTGAAATTAAACTTATACATCCCGTTACTGTATTTGTTATTACTACGCTATAAACACCCGCAATTGTTGTTGAAAATGTTGAGACACTTCCTGGGTTTGTTGCTCCTGTTGGAACCGTCCAAACGTAATTATAACTTCCAGTGGTTCCTGGCGTAGCTGTTACTGTAGCTGTTGCTCCAAAACAAACTGTAGGATTGTTGACAACTACTGTTGGTAAGGAGTTAATTGTTACCGTTCCGCTTGAAATTAAACTTATACATCCTGTTACTGTATTTGTTATTACAACGCTATAAATGCCTCCTATTGTTGTTGTAAATGTTGACACATTGCCTGGGGTTGTTACTCCTGTTGGAACGGTCCAAACGTAATTATAACTTCCAGCGGTTCCTGGTGTAGCTGTTATTGTAGCTGTTGCTCCAGAACAAACCGTTGGACTATTTACAACTACTGTTGGGTTTGTATTTAAACTTACCGTTCCTATTGAGGACACACTTACACAGTTTGTTACTGTATTTGTTATTATAACGCTATAAACACCCGCAATTATTGTTGAAAAAGAAGCCACACTTCCTGGGTTTGTTACTCCTGTTGGAACTGTCCATGCATAACTATAACTTCCTGCGGTTCCTGGTGTAGCTGTTATTGTAGCTGTTGCTCCAAAACAAACTGTAGGACTGTTGACAACTACTGTTGGTAAGGAGTTAATTGTTACCGTTCCGCTTGAAATTAAACTTATACATCCTGTTACTGTATTTGTTATTACAACGCTATAAATGCCTCCTATTGTTGTTGTAAATGTTGATGCATTTCCTGGGTTTGTAAAGCCTGTTGGAACTGTCCAAACGTAATTATAACTTCCAGCTGTTCCTGGCGTAGCTGTTATTGTAGCTGTTGCTCCAGAACAAACTGTAGGACTATTTACAACTACTGTTGGTAAGGGGTTAATTGCTACTGTGCCACTTGATGATACACTCTCACAGTTTGTTACCGTATTTGTTATTGCAACACTGTAACTTCCTGCTATTGTTGTTGTAAATGTTGATGCATTTCCTGGGTTTGTTGCTCCTGTTGGAACCGTCCAAACGTAATTATAACTTCCAGCGGTTCCTGGTGTAGCTGTTACTGTAGCTGTTGCTCCAGAACAAACCGTTGGACTGTTGACAACTACTGTTGGTAAGGAGTTAATTGTTACTGTGCCATTTGAAATTAAACTTACACATCCCGTTACTGTATTTGTTATTATAACGCTATAAACACCCGCAATTATTGTTGAAAAAGAAGCCACACTTCCTGGATTGGTTACTCCTGTTTGAACTGTCCACATATAACTATAACTTCCTGGCGTTCCTGGCGTAGCTGTTATTGTAGCTGTTGCTCCAGAACAAACCGTAGGACTGTTGACAACTACTGTTGGTAAGGAGTTAACGGTAATGTTAAAGAAAGTTAACCCATAAAAAGTAGGATTTGCTATTTCTTGAACTCGAATATAAATAGTACGAGTTGAACTATTATATGCATTTGGGGTAGTTATAAATGGAGTTCCTGCATCTGCAAATGCTTGTGATGTATGATACGAAACACTATAAAATAAAGGATTTAAACCATTTAATGCTGGAATATTACCAACGGTTAAGTTAAAAATCTCTAAACCATCATTAGAAATATCGTCACAAACTACAATATTCGCTGGTGGTTGAGGATCTAAGGTACAAGTATTAACGGTTACATTAAATGGTTTAACTCTAATACAACCAGTTAAATAATCTTCTATACCAACATATAATGTTTGACCACTACTTTGAAAAGCGGCAGGATTTGTTATTTCGTTTGCAATATTTTGAGCATCAAATTGATTTAAAAAGTATCTAACTTCATAATCTAAGGGGTTTAATTCTCCTAATACAACAGGAGTGTTTTGAGTTAAATTAAAAACATCTATGCATCCAGATAAATTATTAGGATTTTGAGTATTATCTACAGAAACATCAATTGTAACATTAGTTCTAACTGTAATTGGATCTATATTTCCACACATATTATAAACTGCCTCAGCAATATAAGTTGTAGTAGATGTTGGACAAACAGACATTGTTGGATTTGTACCTATAGAGACTGGATTTCCACTTCTATACCAATTAAAAGTTACCGCAGAAGGACCAGATGGCGAAAATCTCCATGCTTCATCTATAGCTGTCCAATCGCCTGTATTTCTTCCAGGCGGAGTATAAGCAAGCGTTCCTGCTGTATTTTGTATTCCAATAACTCCTCTACCACCATTCCATGTAGTACAAGGAACTCTTCTTTGTACATAAACTTCTATTATATTAGAGATTTCATATAATACAATTTGTGATGTTTGTAAGCCAACACTATTATTACATGAAAATTGAGCAACATTTGTAAAATTAACAACTAATTTTCTACATGGGTAAGCTCCTAATAACTGAAAATTAATACTAGTAACTGCAGGTGGAGTTGGTGCTACAGCAGGATCAATATCTTGATAAACTCCATAAATAGCATTTCTTATAGGAAAACCTGTATTTGGTATAGTTGCACTGAACGACCATGGACAAAATGAACCTGCTGCAAAAGAATTAAAAGAAATTACTCCGTTAGACCCAATATTTGCAGATGTAAAACTATTTCCAAAAAAACAAAAATTAAAAGGTAACGGAATATTTCCAGACCAAACATCGTCTGTATTAACAGAAACTGGAGTAAAACCAGGTCCAGAAAAAGCTGCTTGCGGACAATAAGGTATGCTACTTACGTTATATTGAGTTGTAGATCCTAGATCAGGAAAGCTAGCCCTAATTGTTCTACATTCTCCTACATTGCATATTTGAGAAACTGGATTTAAACCAATATCTCCAGCTATAACTTGAGCACACCCGTTAACATTAACGGCAATAGTAACAAATCCAGTAAGCTGGTTAGAACAGTTTAATGGCATTTCTGTTACAGTATTTAGAGAATATATTGTAGTATTAGTTAAACTAGGTGTATTAAAAGTAGCCGTTCCAGCAGCACTTAAAGTAACATTATAAAATGCCCCAGAACCATTTGAAAATAAAACAATTGCATTAGGAGTTCCTGTAAACGTTAATGCAGTAGAATTACCTGGGCAAATAGTAGTATTTCCTGCAATTGTTGCAGTAGCGGTAGTTGAATTTACACTTACTGTAACAGAACCTGTTAATGTACATGTTTGATTTGTTATAAATCTAATATCATCTATTGCAAAATCATTTCCAATAGCAGATGTTACTCTATCGTACATACAAATTTCTGCTACTGTCGAAACTCCAGAATTCCATGTATAACTTCTTAAAACCCAACCACAAGTAACCACAGGTGCGTTTGCAGCACCAACAGAAGTACCGTTAATTAAAACCTCTATAATAGCGTTATTTGTAGTAGCTACTGTTTGAACCCAATAACTAAATGTATAATTTTGGCCAGGAGTTACTGGAATTTTTTGACACCATAATTTATCATTCCCTGCGTTTGCAGTAGAACCTTCAAAAATTAACATATTACCAGTTGCAGTTGTATGATCTGTACAATTAGAAAATACAGGATTCCATGATTGAGCATTAGTTACAACCCCATAAGCACCTTGAACACCCGTTGCATTTGTTGGATTATAATAAAGATAGTTTGTCTCAAAACCTTGATTACCTAAATTAAAATTTCCGTTAAAAACTAAATTTCTTGGAGTATTTTGATTTGAGGTAACCGTGTAAGTTGTTGTTTGTGTAGGGCTAACATTTGGTGTTGGACTATTTGGTGTTGTTAACGAAGCATCTGCAGGAGATGCGGTCCAAGTATAATTTCCTCCACCAACTGCAGAAAGATTAGTATAACTTCCTCTACAAATTGTAACATTTGGAGAAATAGTTAAATTTGGAGAATTTTGAATTGATACTCCGTTTAAATTAGCCGTACTACCAGTAGAATCTGTTACATTTAAATTATATGTTCCTGGAGCTAAACCAATAAAAATACCAGTGCTATTTGTTTGAGAAGCGGTTCCTGAAATAGAATATGTTACATAAGGAGGAATTCCTTCGAAACCATAAATAACAAGAACACCATTATTAGCATTAAAACAAGTAACATCTATTTTAGAATACTTTAATTCTAAAGGAAGTAATATATAATTTCTAGAAAAATTATAATCAAGCTTAAAATTATAATCTAAACTAGATTTTTTATTTGATGATAAATAAGAGCCCTCAAATAATAAAAAAACATCTTGTAAAATTCTTTTATTAATAGGGGTTTTATCAATTTTATTAACATTTATAAACGTACTATTATAGAATGTGGTTAATTCTAATGTAGTACTATTCTTGGCAATTAAACTGCTTATTGATAGTATATTAAATAATAATAATGGCAATAATAATTTTTTAAGCATTTTAAGCAACTTTGTTTTTAGGTCCGAAAAATACATAATTTAAAGGACTTTTTGTCTTAAATTTTTTGTTTTTTTATATTTAGAAGCTTGCCTTTTAAATTCTTTTTATTGTTTATATTTGTAGTCATTAATAAAATTATAACTTTTTTACTAGAAATAGATGATTGATAACGATAATTATTCAGACGAAATTGGAGATAATCATATTGCAACTAATTTCGAAAATCCACTTAGAAAAGATGCTTTTGATTTATCTGATGATCAAAAAATAGAATTAATTAAAAAAGATGTTACTAATATTTTAAACACTCTTGGTATAGATTTAAGCGATGACAGTTTAAAAGGAACCCCAAACAGAGTTGCTAAAATGTTTGTAAAAGAAATCTTTGGAGGTTTAAATCCTAGCAAAAAACCAAGTCCTTCTACTTTTGAAAATCATTATAACTATGGCGAAATGTTAGTAGAAAAAAACATAACTGTTTATTCTACTTGTGAGCATCATTTATTACCAATTATAGGTAGGGCTCATGTTGCATATATTTCTTCTGGTAAGGTAATAGGTTTATCTAAAATAAATCGAATTGTTGATTATTATGCTAGAAGACCTCAAGTTCAAGAAAGACTTACTATGCAAATTGTAAACGAATTACAAATAGCACTTAATACTAAAGATGTTGCATGCATAATAGACGCTAAACATTTATGTGTAAATTCTAGAGGAATTAGAGACATAGAAAGCAGCACTGTTACATCTGAATTTGGTGGCAAATTTAAAGATGAAAAAACTAAAAGAGAATTTTTAGATTACATAAAACTTGAAACTAAGTTTTAACACACTTTTTTACAATGAAATTATACCAAAATCAGACTTTAAAGATTTACAATACTTTAACTGGTGATAAAGACACTTTTGAACCTATAAACGAAGGTAATGTTGGAATGTATGTTTGCGGACCAACAGTTTACAGTAATGTTCACCTTGGTAATTGTAGAACTTTTATTTCTTTTGATTTAATTTACAGGTATTTATTGCACTTAGGCTTTAAAGTTAGATATGTTAGAAACATTACAGATGTAGGCCATATGGTTGATGATGACGATGATGGAGAAGACAAAATTTCTAAAAAAGCAAGAATAGATCAAATAGAACCAATGGAAGTTGTACAAAAATACACAGTAGACTTTCATCAAATTCTAGAACTGTTTAACAACCTATCTCCTAATATTGAACCTACAGCAACTGGTCATATTATTGAGCAGATAGAAATTATTAAAAAAATAATAAATAACAATTTTGCTTACGAAGTAAATGGCTCTGTTTATTTTGATGTTGTAAAGTTTAACAAAACCAACAATTATGGTAAATTAAGCGGTAGAAATATCGAAGACATGATTGCAAACACTCGAGATTTAAATGGACAATCTGATAAAAGAAATGCTCAAGATTTTGCATTATGGAAAAATGCTGAACCACAACATATAATGAGGTGGCCTTCTCCTTGGGGAGATGGTTTTCCGGGTTGGCATTTAGAATGTACTGCAATGAGTACAAAATATTTAGGTGATAAATTCGATATACATGGTGGCGGAATGGATTTAAAATTTCCGCATCATGAATGCGAAATTGCTCAAAATGAGGCTTGTACAGGCAATTCACCTGTAAATTATTGGATGCATGCTAATATGCTTACTTTAAACGGTAAAAAAATGGCGAAATCTACAGGTAATAATATTTTACCTAGAGAACTTTTTACAGGAGAAAATAATTTATTAAGCAAAGCTTTTGCACCTTCTGTAGCTAGATTTTTTATACTACAAGCACATTATAGAAGCATTCTAGATTTTTCTGATGATGCAATTTTAGCTTCAGAAAAAGGATATAATAGATTAATGGAAGCTATATCTAATTTAAACAAAATTGAAGCTTCTTCAAAATCTACAATAAACATTAAATCATGGAAACAAACATGTTATAATGCAATGAACGACGATTTTAATAGTCCGATTTTAATAGCACAACTTTTCGAAGCAGTTAAATATATCAATCTATTAAAAGAAAATAAAGAATTGCTTAATCAAGAAGATTTAAATTTGCTAAAAGAAACTATTAATGCATTTACTTTTGATGTTTTAGGACTTAAAAATGAGAAAATAGCTAACAATAACGATAAATTAACTGATGTTTTAAATATGCTAATTAAAATGCGTGAAGAAGCAAGAGCTAATAAAAATTTTAAATTGTCAGATGATATTAGAAATCAATTATTAGAAGTTGGTATTCAATTAAAAGATGGTAAAGAAGCAACGACCTTTAGTATTTAATAATGAAAAAGATTAAAAGTCTTTTAATTCTTCCTTTTGTTTTTTTAGTAAGACTTTATCAAATACTTATATCGCCATTAACACCAGCAGTTTGCAGGTTTGAACCAACATGTTCGCATTATACTATACAAGCCTTAAAAAAACACGGATTACTAAAAGGAGGTTTTTTAGCCATTAAAAGAATTTTTAGTTGCCATCCTTGGGGGAAAAAGGGTTACGATCCTGTTCCGTAGTTAATACTTATTAATGACATTTTTTATACTTTGCTATTAAATAATATTAAAGTACATTTACATTAAATATTAGAAAACCATGATATTACATAGTTTAAATTTAGTTTGGAATCCGTCAGAAGGATTTGCAATTGGATCATTCTTATTAAGATATTATAGCTTAATGTTTGTAGTAGCTTTTGCTTTAGGATGGTTTATTATGAAAACTATTTTTGAAAAAGAAAAAGAGTCTATAGAAAAACTAGACACTTTATTTATATATACCGTATTTGCTACTTTAATCGGAGCAAGACTAGGTCATGTTATCTTTTATCAATCAGAATTATTTAAAGAAGATTTTTTAAGTGTCTTTTTACCAATAAAAACAGTTCCAAGTTTCGAATTTACTGGATTTTCTGGACTAGCAAGTCATGGTGCAGCTGTTGCAATAATATTAGCCATGTATTTTTATAGTAAAAATGTAATTAAAAAACCAATGCTTTGGATTTTAGATAGAATTGTAATACCTGTAGCTTGTGGAGCAATATTTGTTAGAATAGGAAATTTTATTAATTCTGAAATTATTGGTAAAGCAACAGATTCAAGTTTAGGAATTAAGTTTGTTCAAGACTTTTATTCTAAAAATGATGCCGTAAAAATTACTCAAATTGCAAATCCAAACAAAGCATTTAAAGCATTAACTAATAACCCCGAATATTCGAAATATATAGATGTTGTACCCGTTTTACATCCTACACAGTTATATGAATCTTTTTGCTATGTGTTTGTATTTGTTATTTTAATGTTTTTATATTGGAAAACAGATTATAAAAACAAACAAGGGTTTTTATTTGGTACATTTTTAGTATTACTTTGGACAGTAAGATTCTTTGTAGAGTTTTTAAAAGAAAGCCAAGGTGGATTTGAAAAATACAATATGTTTAACGCACTTTCTACAGGGCAATGGTTAAGTTTACCCTTTATATTAATTGGAGTGTTTTACATGTACAAGGCTAAGAAATAAATTTAATTAATTATATAAAATTTAAAGCATCGATTTCTCGATGTTTTTTTTGCTCAAAGCTTTGTATAAACCTGTGTTCGATTACTATTTAAACCTTAAAATGTTGATTATTATAGTATGAGCCTATTTTTCGATTTCCTACAAGGTCTATTTTTGACCTTGTAGGTATCAATTTTAAGAATTTAACACCTACAAGATTTCGAAAACCTTGCAGGAAAATCACAACTTATATAAAATCACCAAGTTAATAATCGAACTCAGGTTATAAGTATAAATAAAGTAGTAATTATAAAAAAAGTATGGGTAAGAATTAATATTAGAACTAAATTATAATCTATTATTGTTAAATAATTCAACTTACAAGAAGTGTTTGCAAAACATATTAATCATATATAAATTCAATCAATACTATAATTTAGCATAAAAAAAGACCTGATTTACATCAGGTCTTTTATATATAGATAAATTACTATTATTTATTTTCTGCTTCAAAAGCTTTCTTTCTAGCTTCTTTTTTATTAATTGTATCAGCCATAATTGGAGTTGCAATAAATAAAGAAGAATAAGTACCAACTAAGATACCAACTAAGATAGCAAATACGAATCCTCTAATTGTTTCTCCTCCTAAAATAAAGATTGCAAACAATACAATTAATGTTGTAAGAGATGTGTTTAAGGTTCTACTTACTGTTGTGTTTAATGCTTTATTAACAACATCGTTAAATGTGCCAGTTGTTTTGTTGGCTAAAAATTCACGAACTCTATCAAATACAATTACGGTATCATTTAAAGAGTATCCAATTACTGTAAGAATAGCTGCAATAAATGCTTGGTCTATTTCCATATTAAAAGGTAAAACTTTATATAATAAAGAGAATAAACCTAATACTATAATTACATCGTGCAAAACAGCAACAACAGCTCCTAAAGAGAATTGCCATTTTCTAAAACTAATTAATAAATATAAAAACACTACTGCTAGCGAACCTAATACAGCCCAGAATGAATCTGTTTTAATATCTGCTGCAATTGTTGGACCAACTTTTGTAGATTGAAGAATACCTAATTCTTTACCTTCGTAGTTAGTTACAAATTGTTCGTAAGATAAGTTAGGAAAATATGTTTTTAAGTTATTATATAACATTTGATTAACTTCTTTATCTACTCCTTCACTTTCTTGATCTACTTTATATTTTGTTGTTATTTTTAACTGATTTCCTGTTCCAAAAGTTTTGGCCTCTACATTAGTACCAAAGCCTTTAGTTAATAAAGTACTTACTTCAGAAGCAGTTACTTCTTTATCAAAACGAACCTGAAAGGTTCTTCCTCCAACAAAATCAACCCCTTGGTTTAATCCGTTTACAAAGAATAAAGAAACTAAAGAAACTATAATCATTGCACTAGAAAATATATAAGCAATTTTCTTTTTACCAAGAAAATCAATTTTTAAGTTTTGAAACCAGTTTTTAGACATTACAGTTTCAAAAGTAATATTCTCTTGTTTTCTTAAACTCCAATCTAAAAATAATCTTGTAATAAATATAGATGTAAATAAAGATGTGCCAATACCAATTAATAATGTAGTTGCAAAACCTTTAATTGGTCCTGTACCAAAAATTAATAATATTAAAGCAGTTAAAGCCGTAGTAATGTTAGCATCAAAAATAGAAGACATTGCGCCTTTCCATGTAAATGCATAATTTACAGCTTCCTCTATAGTTTTACCCTCTTTTAATTCTTCTTTAGCTCTTTCAAATATAATTACGTTAGCATCTACTGCCATACCAATTGTAAGAACGATACCAGCAATACCAGGTAAAGTTAAAACCGCACCTAAACTTGCTAATATTCCGAATATAAATAAAATATTTACTATTAATGATAAGTTAGCATAAATACCAGCTTTGCCATAATATAATATCATCCAAAGAACTACTAATAACATACCGATAATAAATGAAATCATACCATTATCTATAGCTTCTTGACCTAAAGATGGCCCAACAACATCAGATTGAACAATGTCTGCAGCAGCAGGTAATTTACCAGCTCTTAATACGTTTGATAAATCTTTTGTTTCTTCTACAGTAAAGTTTCCTGATATTTCTGATCTTCCTCCAGCAATAGGACCGCTAGAAACACCCGGAGCCGAATATACTTCGTTATCTAATGCAATTGCAATTGCACTTTTTTGAGTAAAAGCTCTACCTGTTAATTCTTCCCATTGTTTTGCACCAGTACCATTCATTTGCATAGAAACAGATGGTTTACCAAATTGGTCAAAAGAATCTCTTGCATCTACAACTACTCCACCACTAATTGGAGCTTGATTAGATCTATTTCCTTTTAAAGCGTATAATTCTACTGCTTCAATATCTTCTTTTTTATCATTTTGTATTGTTGTAGGTTTTCCCCAAACAAATTTTGCATATCTTAATTCTGCAGTTAAAAGTGCTTTAATGTTAGCTCTTTTAAAATATTTATTAATTATAGCAGTATCTTTTGGTGCAAAGTATCCAATAATTGGTCCACCGCCATAAGATAGCATTTTATCAAATAAAGGATTATCTCCTTTAGCATTAGAAATAGAATCTTTAGACACATCTGTTAAAAGAGAATCTATACCTGTAGATTTTGTTTCTTTAACGTCAATTTTTTTTATTTCTGTTAATTTTAAAGCTTCGTTTACACTAGATAAATAACTACCTATTTCTTCTACTTTATATGTTTCCCAGAATTCTAATTGTGCTGTGCTTTGTAATAATTTTTTAATTCTATCAACATCTTTAGCACCAGGTAATTCTACAAGAATTCTTCCTGTTTCTCCTAATTGCTGAATATTTGGTTGAGTTACACCAAATTTATCTATACGTTTTCTTAAAACTTCGTAAGCACTTACTACAGATTCGTTTACTTTTCTTCTAATTACAGTTTTAACTTGAGCGTCTGTCATTTTTAGATCGATTTCTCCATCTAAATTTTTGTTAAAGAATATATCTGGAGAAGAAAGTTTTACTTTACCTTTTGACTCAGCATCAAAAGCATCGTAAAAAGCATCTAAATAACTTTGATTACCTTTAATATTAGCACTAGCGTCTGCTAAAGCTTTATTAAAGACTGCATCTTGAGAGTTATTTGCTAAACCTTTTAAAATATCTTTTACAGATATTTGAAGAATAACATTAATACCTCCTTCAAGGTCAAGTCCTTTATTAATTTGTTTGTCTTTTACATCGTTATATGTATAACTTGTAAAACCTAAATTAAATACATTTTCTCTACTTATAGAGTCTAAATATTTAACTTCTTTTGTTAGGTCGCCTTTTGAAAATTCTTTAGCATCGTTTTTTACCATACTGGCTACAAACGTGAAAGAAAGTTGGTATATACATACCAATGCAAATATTATTGCAAAAAATTTAATAAGTCCTTTACTCTGCATTATTACTAAAATTAATTAATTTTTGTTGGTTTAATCTTGTTTTTTGGTTAGGTATAAAAGCAAAATAACATTGCCGTTTAAATCTAAAACGTGCAAATATATAATTCTGAATAAGATTAACCAATTTATTTATACAATAATCTCATAAAAAAACTGCGTTTAATGCAGTATTTCTTATGAGATTATTATATTGTTATGCTAAAATAGATTTTAATGCATCATTCATACTTCTTACAGCATCTGCACTTTTAGCAAACAATTGTTTTTCGTTGTCATTTAATTTGATGTCAATAATTTCTTCAACACCATTTTTTCCTATAATACAAGGCACTCCAATACAAATATCAGATTGGCCATATTCGCCATCTAACATTACAGAACAAGCTATTATTTTCTTTTGATTGTTTAGGATACTGTCTACTAAATAAGCTACAGAAGCTCCTGGAGCATACCATGCAGATGTACCTAATAAACCCGTTAATGTTGCACCTCCAACCATAGTACTTGCAGCTACTTTAGCCATTTCGTCTTCTGATAAAAATTCTGAAACTGGAATTCCATTATAAGATGCTAATCTAGTTAAAGGAATCATAGTTGTATCTCCATGACCTCCAATTACCATTCCGCTTATATCGTTAGCAGGTTTGTCTAATGCAAGAGATAAATATGTTTTAAATCTTGAACTATCTAAAGCACCACCCATTCCAATAATTCTATTTTTTGGTAATCCTAATGCTTTTAACACTAAATATGTCATTGTATCCATTGGGTTAGAAACCACTACAATTATTGCATTTGGCGAATGTTGTAGTAAACTTTCTGCTACAGATTTTACAATTCCTGCATTTATACCAATTAACTCTTCACGAGTCATGCCTGGTTTTCTTGGTATTCCAGAGGTAATAACTACTACATCACTACCAGCTGTTTTAGTATAATCGTTTGTACTTCCGGATACTTTAGTATTAAAACCTAAAGTAGTTTGAGTTTGCATTATATCTAAAGCCTTACCTTCTGCAAAACCTTCTCTAATATCTAATAATACTATTTCACTTGCAATTCTTCTGTAAGCTATTGCGTCTGCACAAGTTGCACCAACGTTTCCAGCTCCTACTATTGTAACTTTCATTTTAAAATTTATTATTGTTGTTTAATTTTAAGCGTCAATTTTAGCATATATAGCATTTTTTTCAATAAATTCTCTTCTTGGCGGAACTTCATCTCCCATTAACATAGAGAAAACTCTATCTGCTTCTGCTAAACTATCAATTGTAATGCGACGCAATGTTCTAAAATCTGGATTTAATGTAGTTTCCCATAATTGTTCTGCATTCATTTCTCCAAGACCTTTATATCTTTGAATACTAGCAGAACCTCCCATATTTAGGTTTATCATATCACGTTGATCATCATTCCATGCATATTCTTTTTTATTGCCTTTTTTAACTAAATATAAAGGTGGAGTTGCAATGTATACGTGACCGCCTTCTATTAACTCTTTCATAAATCTAAAGAAAAAAGTTAAAATTAAAGTAGAAATGTGACTACCATCTACATCGGCATCACACATAATAACTACTTTATGATATCTTAATTTTTCTAGATTTAACGCTTTACTATCTTCTGCCGTGCCAATGGTTACGCCTAAAGCAGTAAAGATATTTCTAATCTCTTCGTTTTCAAAAACTTTATGTTGCATTGCTTTTTCAACATTAAGAATTTTTCCTCTTAATGGTAAAATTGCTTGAAAAGCTCTATCTCTTCCTTGTTTAGCTGTTCCACCTGCAGAATCTCCCTCGACAAGAAAAATTTCGCAGGTTTTAGGGTCTTGATTAGAACAATCTGATAATTTTCCTGGCAAACCACCACCGCCTAAAACGGTTTTTCTTTGAACCATTTCACGTGCCTTTTTAGCGGCGTGACGGGCTTGTGCTGCTAAAATTACTTTTTGAACAATAATTCTAGCATCGTTTGGATTTTCTTCAAGGTAGTTTTCTAGCATTTCTGCTACTGCTTGACTAACTGGAGAAACTACTTCTCTGTTTCCTAATTTAGTTTTTGTTTGACCTTCGAATTGTGGTTCTTGAACTTTTACAGAAATAATTGCTGTTAAACCTTCACGAAAATCGTCTCCTGTAATTTCGAACTTTAATTTATCTAATAGTCCAGATGAATCTGCATATTTTTTTAAAGTTCTCGTTAAACCCATTCTAAAACCTTGAAGATGTGTTCCACCTTCGTGTGTATTAATGTTATTAACGTAAGAGAATATATTTTCGGTATAACTTGTGTTGTAAATCAAGGCAACCTCAACTGGAACTTCTCCTTTTTCGGAATTCATAGAGATTACATGAGAAATAATTGGCTCCCGATTGCTGTCTAGATAGCGAACGTATTCTTTTAATCCTTCGGTAGAATGGAAAATTTCAGAAACAAAATTCCCGTCTTTATCTACTTCTCTTTTATCGGTAAAAGTAACTGTGATTCCCTTGTTTAGGTATGACAACTCACGCATACGAGCCGATAAAGTATCATACGTAAAATCTACGGTTTGTGTAAAAATTGTTGGATCCGGATAAAAAGTTACAATTGTCCCTCTTTTTGTGGTTTCGCCAATTTGCTTTACAGGATATAATGATTTTCCTCTTTCGTATTCTTGCTCATAAACTTTTCCATCTCTGTGAACAGTGGCTCTCAAATGTTTCGACAATGCATTTACTACCGAAACCCCAACGCCGTGCAATCCTCCAGAAACTTTATAAGAATCTTTATCAAATTTTCCTCCAGCACCAATTTTGGTCATTACAACTTCAAGTGCCGAAACACCTTCTTTTTTATGAATATCTACCGGAATTCCACGACCGTTGTCTTCAACAGTAACTGAACCATCTTCGTTTATGTCAACTATAATGGTGTCACAAAAACCTCCCATTGCTTCGTCGATTGAGTTATCTACAACTTCATAAACTAAATGATGTAACCCTCTCAAACCAATATCGCCAATATACATTGAAGGTCGCATTCGAACATGCTCCATTCCTTCTAATGCCTGTATACTATCTGCTGAATAACTATTTTTCTTGATTTCTTCGCTCATATATTTTAATCTAAAAATGTATTTTTTGTATAACACGCAAATATATGAAACCCAATAGGATTTTAAGGGTAAAATACCGTTTTAAGTAGGTAAGTTATTAACAAAAGAGTGTTAATTTCAATGACAATGGCAATAACAAAAATCAATTTCAATTACAATAAAAAAAGCTATAAAAAACAAATTTTCAAAACAAACACTTAAAATGCTGTTTTGAAAATTTGAAAATTGAAACAATTCCAATTATTTTTTTAATTTCTCATTGAAATTGACCAGATAATTTTATACAACAACCAGAAAACACGCAAAATTACAACCGTTATGCGTATGTGCTCAATAACCCATTAATGTACACTGACCCTAGTGGGGAATCATTAATTGCGGCTGTAATAATTGGAGCAGTAATTGCTGCAACAACTTATACACTAACAGCATTATTAGCTGATGTTCCTTTTAGCGTAGGAGGTTTAGCAAAAGCCACATTTATTGGGGCTGCGAGTGCTTATGTTACTTTTGGGATTGGGACGGCAGCTGGGAATTTATTTGATGTAACTTCAAAGTTTTCAAAAGCAGCATTTCAGGCATTGGCACACGGAACTTTTCAAGGAACCATGTCGGGCATACAAGGAGGCGATTTTTTTAGTAGCTTTGCAGCAGGTGCTTTGAGTAGTATTGCGAGTAGTGCTTGGAGTGGTGTTGGTAAATTAGCAGATAGTACTGTTGGCATGATAGCCTTTGGCACCGTTGCTGGTGGTACTGGTGCGGCTTTAACTGGCGGTAACTTTTGGCAAGGGGCTGTGACTGGGCTGGTGGTTAGTGGGCTGAATCATGCGATGCATAAGATGATGCAGGAAGACCCATTAAAAAAACATGCAGGAAAAGTAAAACATAGTTTAGAAGAATGGGAATCAAGATATAAAGATATGTCTTGGAATGAGATAGCAACCGAAGCAGGTTGGAAAGAAGGGCAACCATTAGGTCCAAACAAAGAATGGAGATATATCAAAGCTCCTGATGGTAACATTATGGATATGAGGCACGTTGTAGTCGTTGGTTATGGTTATGGTGAAAATGCGGGCAGAATGATTGAACACGCCCAAAACTTTAGAGCATCAACGAAAGGAAGTGCATATGATCCTCAAGATTATTATTCAAATAAAATTGGAGCATATTACTATCAAATGAGACATTCAGGGAGTTGGGCATCAAATAGTTTTGCTTACGACTTTAGAAGATTTATAGTTGTTCATTATAGAACTTTATTTAGTACTTATAAACCTTAAATTATGAAAAGTCATATAATAGTAATATTTATTTCTGTTTTTATGTTAAGTTGCAATGGTGTTGGCGAAGAAAACTATGACAACTTGATGAAAATAAAGAAAGGAATGAAAATAAAAGAAATCGATTCTGTAATGAACAATAAACCAAAATTAATTGGGACTGCTTTTTGGAACGACTCATTGTTTGTGCAATATTATGATTCACCTTCAGGAGCATCAGATGATTTAGGTATTGTCTTTAATAAGGACAGTATAGTTGTTGAAATAGAATATGGTGATTAAGAATATATTGACACAATACGATGTTTTATTTAGTAATTATATACCTTCAAAATAGTGAAACGTTTTTATATAATATTTTTTTCTTTATTATTTTTAAGTTGTGATAATTTTGTAGAAACAAACAGGTATTTTACTTCCGATAAAAGAGAATATTTTGTGGGCGATAATGAAAATGCCATTAAAATACAGATTTATTGTGTTTTGATAGTTAATCTGCTATTAGCCGTGGTCAAAAAGAAACTAAAACGCAGTTGGGCATTTTCAAATTTGGTTAGTTTCTGTA
>Ga0209702_10004436_pt1 | contig 20371 bp, 19 predicted proteins | sample FRY01_FD_187210 | JGI IMG/M metagenome (GOLD analysis project Ga0209702, IMG submission 187210) | Freshwater microbial communities from Lake Fryxell liftoff mats and glacier meltwater in Antarctica - FRY-01 (SPAdes) (version 2) | ecosystem: Environmental > Aquatic > Freshwater > Ice > Glacier... | reverse complement strand
CGCAAGAGGCTAAGGCGCCGGCGCGCCGGGCGAAACCGGCGACAACTACCGGGGCCGGCACTTGAAGCACACCCGCCCGCCGTGGACAAGCCACCAGCCCACAGGACGGGCCTGTGGACTGCCCCTGCGGGGTGCGTGGCTTGCCCACCGCTCCCCGACTTGGCGCCTACGGCCTGACGCGCTTCGCTTGCCAAACAGCCATTGAAATGGAGATTCAAGACAGGACAGAAAAACTACGCTGACCACCCAAACATCCCCCACCTCCACCGGCCAGGATAGTTGTCGCCGGGCGGCCAGGATAGTTGACGCGGACCACGCTTGCCATGCTGAACGATCTGCCCCAACAAAGGCGCTGAGACGCTGGCCAGGTCGATCAAGTCCACGGGCCGCCCGGTTTCTTGGGCCAGCGCCTGCGTGAGCTGCAACATTTCCGAGGCAGTCAGCGCGCGGTCTGCGCTTACCGCCAAATCCAGATCGCTGTCAGGCTGTGCCCGGCCGGAGGCGACCGAGCCAAACAGCACAGCCAGACCTATCGCCGGGAAATGCGAAAGTACTTCGCGCAACGGGGCGAGCACGTCAGCCGGTAAAGATGGGGTTTCGTGTTCAGCTATCGACATGGCGGGCTCCAGAGAAAAGCAGACCGGCCTTCATTTTGCGCCGCCGCCGATAAACCGGGGCCATGCATGCCAGGGCGCCGTTGGGAAATTTTGGTCCAACCCCAATCAATTTGGCGAGAGGCACGCGGATCGTTGCAGGAGCGGCACTGCTGCAAAGGCGTTGCCGGGAAGCGGCGGGGCCGCCAGATCAATGCGACACACCATCGCGGCGCAAGACCTTCACAAAGGTCATCCAAAGAATGCGCAGATCGAAACCCAGCGACTGCCGCCGCAGGTACTCCGCATCGAGCGCCACCTTGTCGGGAATGGGCAACTCGTCGCGCCCGTTCACCTGTGCCCAGCCTGTCAGTCCTGGTATGAGCTCGTGAACGCCTTGCGCCGTGCGCAATTCGATCAGATCGTGCTGGTTGAACAGCGCTGGCCTTGGCCCTACGAAGCTCATGTCGCCCACCAAGATGCTCCAGAGCTGCGGCAACTCGTCCAGGCTGCTCTTGCGCAAGAAGCCGCCGATGGGTGTGAGATGCGATATGGCGTTGGTCAGCAGATGCGTGGCCACAGCCGGCGTGCCCACCCGCATGCTGCGGAACTTGGGCATGCGAAAAATCTGGTTAGCCCGGCCCACCCTGTCTGACCAATACAGCGCAGGCCCGGGCGAAGTGAGGCGAACCGCCGGCAGATGACGGCCATCCAAGCCCACCCAGACTTCCAGGAGCAGTCCAGACTGTCAGTGCGGGAAGTGAGCATCCACCGCCAGCGCTCGCTTGCCCGGCTGCGGCATGGCCAGCAGCCATTGGGAAACGGGGGAGGTTTGCATCTACTGGCTGGCCTCGGTCATCACCTGCGCGATCACGCTGCATGTTTTCTCGATCTCGGCCTCTGTCAAGGTCGGGTGCACCAAAAACATCAGCGCGGTTTCCCCCAGCGCCTGGGCTGCCGGCAGCCGCGCTGGCGGGCGCCATCCGGTGTCGTCAAACGCCTTTTCCAAATACACCTCGGAGCAAGATCCCTGGTAGCAAGGCACGCCCTGCGCCTCAATGGCCTTGATAACCCGGTCGCGGCTCCAGCCCTGCGCCAAAGCCTCCGGCTTGACATAGACATAGCATTTGTAATGTGCATGGGCACAGCCACTGCGCTTGGGGCAATCGGCCGCACACCGGTTGCGGTCGCACGCAAAAGCGGGCACACGCAACGCCGCAAAGGGTCGGCATGCGGCCAAGATGGTCTGCGCATTTGCAGTGCGCTTGACCGTCCAGTCAGCCATGCGCCGAAGTTGAATACGGCCAATCACCGCCTGCATTTCCAGCATGCGCCAGTTGGTGCCGAAGCCCTCGATCACCCAACGAAAACCCGGCGGATGCTCGCGCTCATACACCGCCTCAAAACTTTTGCCATGGTCTTTGTAGGCCCACATGGTGCGCCACAGGGCTTCGTCGTTGGTGGTGACCATGCCACCTTCGCCGCCGGTGGTCATGATTTTGTCTTGGCAAAAGCTCCAGGCGCCCACATGGCCGATGCTGCCCACGCTGCGCCCTTTGTAGCGCGCGCCATGGGCTTGCGCGCAGTCCTCAATCACTTTCAAGCCGTGTTGTTCGGCCAGCGCCATGATCGGGTCCATGTCGCAAGGCTGTCCTGCCAAGTGCACACAGATCACCGCGCGCGTGGCGGGGGTCAACACCTTGGCGATGGTGGTAGCCGACAAGTTGCCCGAATCAAGCTCTACGTCGGCAAACACCGGCGTGGCCCCGGCGTTAACCACACAAGACACGCTGGCCATGAAGGTGCGCGGTGTCACCACCACCTCGTCACCCGGGCCAATGCCCAGCGCCTTGAGCGCCACGTCCAGCGCCAGCGTGCCATTGCTCAACGCAACTGCGTGTCGGGTACCACACCAAGTGGCGAATTCTTTCTCGAACTCGCGGCACTCGGTGCCCGTCCAGTAGTTGACTTTGTTGGACAGCACCACATCGCGCACCTCATCTGCCTCTTCTGCGGTGAAACTGGGCCATGGTGAAAAGGAGGTCTTCAGCATAAAAAGAAGAAAAAATTGGTTGGGCAACTCGGTGCGAAACAGTCGATGGAAGCGGTGTTTTAAAAATTTCAGGTTTTTTGTAGGGGCCGGGCTGGGTTCCCCACCACTGTGACGCCGGGCGCCACACTTTTCGTCACCACAGCGCCCATGCCCACCACCGCGCCCCGGCCAATCACCAGGGGCTTGCCTGGCTGGCCCTGCTTCAAAATCGCACCGGTACCAATGTAGGCATGGTCTTCAATCACCACATTGCCATTGCAGTGCACCCCAGGCGCGAAGGTCACAAAATCGCCCACTACGCAATCGTGTTCCACATAGCTGTACAAGTTGGCGTGGAAATGCTGGCCGATGCGCACATTGCTGGTGATTGTGACGAAGGGGCTTAGCACCGCGCCCACACCCAGTTGCACTTCGTCCATCTGCACCACATTGGCAGCAGTTACCGCCCAGGGCTGAACACCATCGGCGCTGAGGCGAATTGCCAGCGTTTCGCGCACCGTACCGCTGGCAATAGCCAAAACCGCGCAGCGTTCAGCGGTGGGCTCGGCCAAAAACTGGGCATAGCTCAGCAGCCGCTGGCCATTCAACTCAGCTGGCCCAGGCTGATCGTCCACAAACACCAGTTGGCAGGCGGCAATGCCAGCGCGTACCAGTTGCTCGCGCGCCAACGGCATCACACTTCGACCGCAGCCGCTGGCGCCATAGACGGCATACAAGGCCTGGGTGCGTATTGCAATGGTCATCGGGTGCGAACTGTAGCTGGCAAGGATGGGGGTTTGTGTTCAGAAGCGGGCATCACGGGCTCCAGGAAGCCATCGGCAATCGTTCATTTCGCGTCGCCACCGGTAAACAGCGGCATCGTCGCCTCGCCTGCGGCGCTGATGCCTTCGCGCACCAGCACCTTCTTCACCGTCAGCCACAAGATCTTGGTGTCCAGCCACATCGACCGGTTGTCCACGTACCAAACATCCAGGGCAAATTTCTCCTCCCAGCTCAGCGCATTGCGCCCGTTCACCTGCGCCCAACCGGTGATGCCCGGGCGCACTTCGTGGCGGCGGGCTTGCTTGGCTGAGTACAACGGCAGGTACGCCATCAGCAATGGGCGCGGCCCCACCAAGCTCATGTTGCCCTTGAGCACATTCCACAGGCCTGGCAGCTCGTCCAGGCTGCTGGCGCGCAAGAAGCGGCCAAAGGGGGTTATGCGTTCTGCGTCGGGCAGCAAGACGCCGGATGGTCCGCGCGCGTCTGTCATGCTGCGAAACTTGACCATCTTGAACGGCTTGCCATGCAGGCCCGGGCGCACCTGGGTAAAGAACACAGGGCTGCCCAGCTTGCGGCGCACCAGCCAAGCGAGGCACAGCAGCGGCATCGCCAGCAGCAGCAGGCCGAGGGTGGTGGCGGTGAGATCGAAGAGGCGTTTCATGGCGCCACTCCCGTAACCCAATCCGCCCACTGATCGGCCAGCCTATCGCGGCTGAATTGACTTTTTGCCAATTCAAATGCATGTCGGCCCATCGCTTTCAGCGCAGGTTTGTCGGCTGCAGCTTGCTCCAGAGCATCGGCGAACGCGGATTGATCGTCTGGGCGAACCGCAAAACCGCATCCATGTTCGGCGATCAAGTTGGCCAGCCAGCCGGGATAGTTGTTGAGCACAGGCAAGCCGGCCGCGATGTAGTCAAAGAACTTGTTGGGCGAGGTGCCAAAGTAAAACGCGGGCACGTTGGCCAGCACCTGCAGACCCAGATCGGTTGCCGCCATCAGGCCAGCCAGCTGCGCCTTGTTCACCGGCTCGTGAAACACCACGTTGTCAAGCCCCTCCAGCTGCGCGCGCGCCACCAGCGCCGGTTTGAGCTTGCCGCTGCCGATCAGCAACAGTTTGATATCGAACCGTCCTCTGCGCTTGAGCTCTGCTGCTGCGTCCAGCACTGCATCCAGCCCGTTGGCCATGCCGTGCGTGCCGGCAAACACCGCCAGCAGGTCGTTGAAGGCAACGCCATCGGGCCTCCATGGCGTGCTCCCGCTCTTGGCAAACAGGTCCAGGTCGCAGCCGTTAGGCACGAGTGCGATGCGCTCCAGCGGCACACCCCGGTGAGCGATCCCCTCCACGATGCCCGGGGACAAGCCTACCAGCGCATGTGCAGACCGGTAGCTGGCCCACTCCAGCAGGCCCATCGCCCACAACACCAATGGGTTGCGGATCACGCCCATCGCCCGGGGCAGCTCGGGCCACAGATCGCGCACCTCGAAAACGAAAGGTTTTCCGCGTAACCAGCGCGCCGCAATGCCTGGAATGCCGGCCGTGAGCGGCGTGGTGGTGGCAAACACCAGATCGCAGGGCTCACGGAGCGCTAGAGCCACGCTGCAAAGCGCAAATTTCAGAAACGTCAGCGCGCGCCTCACCAGCCCGTCGTGGTTTGAATAGGCCAGGTCCAGCTCGATCACGTCGATGCCATCCACCCAACCCCTCCTGCGGCCCCCTTCATACGGGCCGCTCAGGCCGGTGCTGCCCCCCCCAATGCTGCCGCACATCATCGTCACTTGGTGGCCACGCTCAATCAGCCGTTGCGCCATGGCGTAGGAACGGATCGCACCAGCGCCGTGCGGCGTGACGAAGTGCTGGTGGAAATACAAAACCTTCATGTTGTCCAGTGGTATTCGGTGGTCAAGTTACCCGGCTGATTCACTTCCAGCTCCAGCACAGGGACCGGTGTTTTTTCCAGGTAATGAAGCGACTCCCAGCCCTCCACTATCTCAAAGCGCGCCATCGGCACGTCCGCAGTCACCGTCAGCGTGTGCCCCTGGTTATTACGCAAGCTCTTGGTGTGCTCTGCGTGGCCATGGGGAACGTCCTGCAGCAGCCAGTCGCCCGGCGAAAGCCGCCAGCGCAGCACTGCGCTTTGGGTAAAGCCCTGAACGCAATCGCGCACACGCAGCACGCTGTCTTCCAGCTGCACATGGCGGTGATGCAGGGCGCCAGCGTCGTCGCGGTAGCCCGCGCCACCGCTGGTGCCGTCGCCAAGGGCTTCCAGCGGTTCCAGGCCTTCGGTGCGCAGCCAGTTGCCCAGCAAAAAGCGGCTTAGCCGAGGCATCTGTTCGCGACCATCGAATTGCACGGTGTTGTGGCCAGCTATGCCGCCAAAATAGTTCAGCCAGCGGGTTTCAGTGTTGTAGCTGTATGTGCCGGCATCGCGCAGCAAGGCCTGTCCTGCCACCCAGAAGTCCAGGTGTAGTGCATCAGCTTGGCTGGGCCTGAAAACGAAATGTGGATAGCGCAACAGCGCCATCGCCGCACCGCGCCTAAACACCATGAAACCGCCGTCGTCCGCCTGTAGGTTGCCTGGGGCGGGCGCCACATCGTTCGGCAGTGCCAAGCCCAGCCATTGCAGCGCGTGGTTCCACGGGCCGTCTTCGGCGTAGGCCCGCTGTCCCGCAAAAAGCACCATCGCAAGCTGCACGCTCGGGCGGAAATCGCGATAAGGTGTGTCGGCCAGTTGCAGCAAGCGCGCGCCGTCATTGGCGCCTACGTTAGGGCCGTCGCCGGTGTCTGGGTCGATTAGGGTGTGCAGCCACCGCGTTGCGGTCAGCGCCTTGGTCTGCCAGAGCGGGCTGAACACTGGCAAGTCCAGGTGTCTGCGCCAGCACTCGGCCATGCAGAAGGTGTCGAGCATCACCCTGTGGTAGTTCAGCGAGTACTGGCTAAACGTGCCTTGTTCCCCGATCAGGCGAGCCGCCCGGTTTTCCAGCAACTTGCGCCCGGTGGTGGCCCAGTCGTCGCCCCGGCCGTCGCCCATTGCCGCCAGCCAGCTGCCGCCCATGAACAGCGCCGCAGCTTCCGATGTGCCGTGGTTGTTGTCCTGTGCCATCGCGTATTGCACCGTGGGCGCAATACGCTGCAGATGCAAGGCCACCAGTTCGCGCATCCCAGGCAGCGCCTCCCGCACTTGCCCCAACAACATTGCCGCGCAAGCCAGGTGCATCACCCGCATAGAGGCTTCCTGCCCGCATTTCCAATTGGGGCCGCAGTAAGGCGAGTTGCGTTTGCACCAGTCGGCCAACCATGTGTTGAGCCGCTGCACGGCGCCAGCCTCGCCCTGCCGTACACGCTGGGCCAGCGCAAGCACCCAGTCCATCCGCGACAGCTCCCAGATCAGCTTGATGTCGCCAACCGCAGGGTCAAAGTCTGGAATCTCCCACCACGGGCGCCCGGGTGCGGGCATACGCTGGCCCGTCAGCGGGTTGGCCAGCCAGTCTGGCGGTGTGCTCCCGAGCGCCAGCGGCCAGTAACTGAACAGGCGAGCTGCTTCTTGCCAATCGCTTACAGGGTGAATGGGGAGGGCGTTCAGACGCGACGGCACAAAGTAGGGCCCAGAGGGCGCCTCGCCCCTAAGCCGCCGAACCGGGTTGACCCCAAGCTGTACCCCCAAGCGGTAGCCTGCGGCGCGTGCAATGTTAGGGAGCCCCAGCGCCAGCGCTGTGCGGGTCTTAATCAGCCACAACGACATACCTATCCGGTCACTGTTGGCGCAGCAGCGCCGCCACTTCCAGCGTCACCCGTGCCACCTCAAAGATTTCGTCGGGCGCAATGGCGGGCGTGCCACTGTCAAGCGCCTTCAAGAATGCAGCAGCGCAGGCGTTTTGCCCCTTGTCCTGCTTCCACAGATTCATCTTGCTGAAGCCGGGCCAGCCGTAGCCCTTGAGTTTGCGGAAGTTGTCCAGCTGCAAAACGCGCCCAGCGGTAAATACTTCGACTCGCTCCTTGGGGAAACTGGCTGCACCATTGGCCAGATACAGGATGGTGCCGAAAGAACCGTCTTCGAAGCCCAGCGTGATCGATGCCTTGTCTTCCGTGATCGCCACGCCCGGCGCGTCACCCATTCGCCGGGCCTGAGCCGACACGATGGGGCTGCCTGCTAGAAAACGCATCAGATCAATGAAGTGACACGCCTCGCCGATGATGCGGCCGCCGCCCACCGCGTTGTCTTGCGTCCAGTGGTTGGCTGGAATCGCACCCGCGTTCATCGTCATGATGAAAGACTTGGGCTCTTTCACCGGCGCGAGCAGCGCCTTCATCTTCTGCACCTGTGGCGAGAAGCGGCGGTTGAATCCCACCATCAGCTGCGGGCCACCTTGGCCCGCCTTGCCGTGAGCTGCGTCATAGGCCTCTCGCACGTCGGCCAAGCCTTCGGCATCAATCGCCAGCGGCTTTTCAACGAACACATGCTTGCCCGCCTGCAACGCCTGCGAGACGAAGCGCGCGTGGGTGTCGTGCCGTGTGACGATCGCCACCGTGTTGATGGCGGGATTGGCCAGCAACGCGACGATGTCGGTGGAGGCCTCGGCAAAACCGGCCTTCTCGCCATGGATCACGCCATTGATACCACCGGCGGTGACGATGGTGTGGAACTGCGCCCCAGCCGCCTTGAACGCCGGGATCAGCACACGCGAAGCGTAGTTGCCCGCGCCAATGAAGCCCATGACCGGTCGCTGCGGCGCGAACGTGGCCCCAGCCTTGAGCGCCACGCTGCGCACCATGCGCGGCGCCACTGCCGAGACGTATTGCAACAGAATGCCCAGCCCGGCCTTGTCGGTGGTTAGCGCCTCATACGCCTGCGGCGCGTCTTCAAACGCAAAACGGTGGGTGATGAGCGGCTTCACGTCGAGCTGGCCGCTTGCCATCATGTCGAGCACAGCTTCGAAGTTGCGTTGCTCTGTCCAGCGCACAAAACCCAGCGGGTAGTCCTGACCCTTTTCTTCGTAAGCTGGGTCGTAGCGGCCCGGGCCATAGGAGCAGCTCACCTGAAAGCTCAATTCCTTTTCGTAGAAGTCGGCCCGATTCAGCTCCAACCCCGTCACCCCCACCAGCACGATGCGGCCGCGCTTGCGGCTCATGCGCGCAGCCTGCATCACCGGGTCGCTGGACTTGGTAGAGGCAGTGATGATCACGCCATCCACTCCTTGGCCCCGGCTTAGCGCCATACCTGCAGCCACCGGGTCTTCGCCCGCGCCAGGGTTGCAGGTCTGCGCCCCGAATTGCCGGGCCAGTGCCAGCTTCGACTCGTCAAAGTCAATGGCAAGTACCCGACACCCTTGCGCCCGGAGCAACTGCACCGTGAGCAACCCGATCAGCCCGGCCCCAGTGACCACAAAGGCCTCACCCAGCGTGGGCTGCGCCAGCCTGATGCCCTGCAGGCCAATGCTGGCCACCACCACGAAGGCGGCGGACTCGTCGTCCACGCCTTCAGGGATACGAGCACAAAGGTTTTTGGATACTTTCACCACATCGGCGTGGGGCCCGTTGGACACCACGCGATCGCCAACCTGGAAGCCGTCCACGCCCGCGCCCACTTCGGCTACCACGCCCACATTGCAGTAGCCCAAAGGCAGTGGCTGCGAGAGCTTGGACTTAACCGCCTCAATGGTCGTCAACAAGCCGTCGGTAGCCACCTTCTCCAGCACCATCTTCACCTTGTCGGGCTGCTGGCGGGCTTTGTCCAGATAAGACGCCTTGCCGAACCCGACGAGCATGCGCTCGGTACCGGCAGAAATAAGCGTGGTGGTGGTATGAATGAGCAGGTGCTCACGGCTGGCCTGCGGGGCTGGGGCCTCAGTGACGGTGGTGCCGCCTTTGGCCATGTCTTGGAGAATTTGTTTCATTGCTGGGTTTGCCCATAAAGGCGTATTGGACGGGCATAGTTGATGAGAACAGCGCGATAAGTTCCTTTAAAAACGAACATGCTCCCAGCGGCCGCCCCAACGGTTCCCACTGTGTCGATTAGGGACTGCATATCCGCTGCACTCCCGGCTCCACCGAGCATGGTCAGCGGTGTGTCGATCACGCCGCGAACCTGACGCGCCAGATCCAGGTCGTAACCCTCCATCTGTCCATCCCGATCGATAGAGTTAATGACGACTTCACCCGCGCCAAGCGCCACCGCTTGCTGACAGAACTCCAACAGTGGCTGTTTGTGCTTGTGGCTGCCGTTGTGGGTGTAGATGGTGTAGCCGGCGAACAGACGACTGGCTTTCACGTCGACCGTTAGCACGACGCTCTGCGAGCCGATAGCCTCTGACATTTCCTTTATTAAAAATGGCCGAGCCAATGCGGCTGCGCTGACGGAGACCTTTTCAAAACCGGTGGCTACTATTCGCGCAGCCTGATCAGCGTTCGTAACGCCACCACCGTAGCACAGCGGCATGCGCGACTCCACCGCAAGACTTCGCAGCAGCGCCATATGAGGCTCACGGCCCTCTACCGTGGCATCAATGTCCACGAACACCAGCTCATCAACCTCTTTCTCATTGAAGATCTTGACCGCGTTGAGCGGGTCGCCCACGTACTTCGGTTCTTTGAAGTGGCGCGTCTTAACAAGGCCACCTTTGTGAAGAAGCAGGCACGGAATTATTCGAGAGCGCAGCATAGTCAAAGCTTTGAAAAGTTCCGAAAGATGGCCACTCCGTTCGAGTGACTCTTCTCCGGATGGAACTGCAACCCGAATACATTGCTGGCAGCCACCCCGCAAGTCAACTCGCTGCCATAGTCTACCGTGGCCATGACGTTTTCAGGGTTGGCGACGTCGAAGTAGTAGCTGTGCAAGAAATAGAAGCCGCGCGCTAAGTCAGCTCCCTCGAATAGAGGGGAGGTATCTTTCAAAGTCACCGAGTTCCAGCCCATGTGAGGAAGCTTGGTTGGCCCTTTAAGCACCGATGTGTCGATTCGACGAATATGCCCGCGAATCCAGCCCAAACCCGGCAGCACTCCCTCGTCACTTGAATCACCCAGTATCTGCATACCCACACAAACACCCAGAATTTTCTTGCCGCGACCGTGTACCTCTTCATTAAGCACGCTGACCAGACCAGAGCTCGTGAGCGTTCGCATGGTCGTATCGAAGGAACCCACGCCAGGCAATATGAATCGATCTGCTGCGCGCAGCTCTGAATGGTCGCGTGTGATCGTGTGGGCGACCTTCAACCGCTTGAACACGTCTGCGATCGCTGCAACGTTGCCCGAGCCATAGTCAACGATGGCGATCATCGCTTGACAGCCTTCTCCACCCCGAACGCCTTCAAGGTCTTGGCACCAAGGTCAAACATCCACTCTCTGTTCTTGTAGTCCTTGTATGTCTTGAGTGGCATCTCGTGATAGTGCCTTAGCTCAGCCACATCGATGCCCAGCTTGGTCGCGATGTACTCGAAGTCTTCGTCAATGGTCTCAGGGTCATAGGCAGGCTTTTTGAGCCTTTCAAGCGCATCCTCCCGTGACATCTGGCCTGTGAGAATCAGACTTGAATATTGCACGCGCCGCGTGTCGTATCCAAAGCGTGTAGGGAGCCAATACCCTTCGTAGAACCGCGTAAAACGGGATTCAAAATGCTTTTGGGGGTATGGACGCCAGCCGTATTCTTTTTGCAAAGTATCAGCAGCATCTTTCTTGGTGTATGGAAGGTAGTTCAGAGGCTTGACCACCTGAACCCCCTTAATATATCGAAGATAGATTTTATGGAATAGTACGCTGCTGAAGGGATAGGTTTCCAGCTTCAACGTACCAAATTGCTGCTGGATATCGTTCAACTGAGCCATATCAGTTCCGTAGTAAAGCCAGTCTTTGGGATTTCGCACGCATTCGGTAGAAATGTTTCCGCCATTCAGTATGTACTTGACGCCGTGCTTGTTGGCAAAATGGTACAGCGTCGCAATGAACGCGTGATCTTGAGGGATATCAAGGTGAGGGACTCCCGACTTAAAGAAGGCGAGCTGGAAATCACGCATTTCATTCCAGTTGATGACCTCTGTATAGAGGTCCAGCCCAAGCTTCTCCACGATCACCTGAATATTACTGACAGCAATGTCCGTATTCCAGCCACCGTCGACGTGAAAAACCAAAGGGCGGAGTCCGAATTCCTTGACCGCCAGATGCAGGAGATAGGAGCTGTCCAGACCACCACTCATGCCCATTATGCAATCGAACGAGCGTCCTTTACCATCTGTCTTTATCTTTTCAACCTGCTGTTGAAACTCGGCGCGACCACTTTCATCAGTGTGCCAATTCGGCAATACATTGTATTTAAAATCAGTACAGTGATCGCAGATGCCATTCTCGTCAAAGGTAATCTTGCTATCGCTGGTATCCATTACACATTGGGTACATAGATGATGATTGATTTTTTCCGGACTCACGTTGATCTCCAAACTGGCGAACTCATTCGACAACACACGAAAGGCAAGAGCTATCGAAATAATTTTACATGCTTTCGATACTCACGATGTGCATCTCGGGCGAAAGTCCAGCGCTGCCGACTTGGGAGCTTTTGCAGTGATCCATGCCAATGATGAATGACTTGAATGCTTGGCTCGTAAAATATTTTATAACCAGCGTCACTCAGCTGCTTGCTCAGGAAATACTCCTCAGACATTAAAAAAGTTGGCGCCCAAAGCTCTTTAAAATGGGCAAAAAACTTTGGTCCTAGCAAGTAGCATGATCCATGCCCTTGGTAGATCGTTTGCGGTACGCGCCACTGCTCCTCGTCTGTTCTCTCGGACAGTCTCGGAAACAGCCGCGCAAGCTTTTGAATGACAATACCCAAGAAGTAGTTGGAATAATACAGATCATAAAATATCTCGCGGACAGTACTGATTCCGGCGATTACATGCGGATTCTGGTGCTCGCCCTCCACTGTCACCACATCAGGGGACACCACTGGATATTCTTTAAGGCTTTGAGCTGCGTTTTCCAGCCGGTCTGCGAAATCGTTAGGAAACTCAAGATCATTGTTCCCAACGATTATCCATTTGATATCAGGATGCCTTAGGCGCAAGAGCCTTATTCCAACGTTAAGCCCGCGAAAATAGCCGACATTTGTCGCATTTATCACAAGCTCAACATTTTTAATGCGCCTACTTTCGGCTTCTAACAAAGCTAGCTCATCTTCATTGGAGTTGTTGTCGACAACTATTACCTCGTACGTGTGTTTAGTATTTGATAGCAAAGTCCTTATGGCTTGTGCCGTGTAGTCACTGTTATTATAATTTGTGCAAATATAAGCGAGTTTCATTAGTATTCGATCGGCTATGAATTTTACTGAATGTTTGTTTGGTCAAATTCTGAGTGTGTAGGTGTCGGCTTATATATTAGCGAGTTCACAAATAGAATCAACCATACAATTATGATGCTTGCATAAATGCTTTTCCAAATTAATAGACTGATGATAAAGGAGGTGTAAAAAAAGCCTATCGAATGGGTGAATATTGATACTGAGATATACGAAAATCTCTTGGTCAGCAATATCCAGAATGAGAGATGTAAAGCCAGGCCAATTGCGACCATGAAAAGCAATGAACCAATCATCCCGAAATCTTGAATTAGTCCTCGGAACATCGTATATATATTTGACTTTAAAATTGATCCGTATTCAAAATACTCGTCATAAACTCCTGCAGGAACAGTCTTCGAACTTCCAAAAAGTACAAACAATGACATAAACGTAAAGAAGCCTGCCGCTAGTTCATCTGATTCATATGAATTGCTTGAAGAATTTCCAATTATCGAGGAAAAAAAATCGGAAAAAGCATATAGATGTGCGGATGAATATGATGCAATGTAGCGAATTAATCCTTCAATTATTAGGCTGCTGCTTTCCAATTCATAGAGACCGCGAGAGATGAAAGATATCATAATAATTGGAGTAGCCAGCGCTGCAAAAATTATCAATGCCTTAACTCCATCTTTGGTTATCAATTTGGTTTCACCTCTTTCTATTTTAGTGATTAAAAAACCTGCCCAAAAGAGTGCGATCACAAGAAATAGTGTCCCTTTATTTCCTTGAATCAGCATCGAAAGTACAGATGGAATAATTGCTGCAAGAACAATGTAGATACGTTTTTTCTTCTTCGACTGGCTTCCGATTATCAGGCCTCCAAAGATTGCCATTGGGTATGTGAGAACAACACCAAGTTGACCAAAGATACTAGGGATTATCTCATCAGAATACCTCTTCGCGATATATGAATTTGCTGTGATCACTAAGTTGAATACTATTTCTTTCATAGTAAATCCCTGATTTAGAATATCTGCGAACATAGAAATAATAACGATTGCGCTAATCGAAAAGAAAGTTCGCCTAATAAAAATGGTGTTGTAGTTTTCACCTTTTATGCGATGCCGCTTGTACTTGAATGCTAGTTGCCAGTTGAAGCTTAGTGCCGTTGTAGAAAATAGCAGGCATGCTAGAAGTATGTAGCCGACGCTATATGGGGATATAGGAATTGTGAAAAGTGCAACTAGAGGGATTATTGTGTAAAGAAACCAAAATAATCCAAATATGCATGCTGGGAATATCCACGTCCCAACCACGTGCCGTACAAACGCAGCTTGCGCGAAAATCATAAGGCTGAAGATAATCGCAAGCATCTTTTCTAACATTGTTGCAATCTTCAGTTAAATGTAAATAATGTATTTTGGTCAAACGACCAAAGATTCAAAGAAAATACTTCCGGGTAACGAGAACCATGAGGATTATCTCAGCCATGACGAAACCGAGCGCCGCCCCCAATACGCCGATTTGAAGCACCAACAAGACGGTGAGACATACGCTCAACACACCTGAAATAGCAAGGGCGATCAAAAAGTATCTTTGTGCCCCCATAGCGTTTAATCCTGCACTACCAAACATAAAATTGTAAACACCGAAAAATGGGGCTATGCTCATGAAAGCAAACAATGGAATCACTTGATTCGAATTCGCTATTTTCAAAAACTGGCTGATTTGCCCATCGGTGTAGATCCAAGTGGCAATCAGAACAAGTAGGCCGCTGGCAAGTACCGCTAGTTGGGGGGCAGTGAGTTTCAGCAGTTGAAAGAAAACGGTTTTTTTCGATCTGTTCGCAGCCTGAGCCAAACCGATGGCTCTTGGGAAATAGAGCTGATTGAGTGGCCGTGTCATAGCTTGCAAGGCTTTAGTAAATTTCTCAGCAATTGAGTATGACGAAATTGCATCCGGAGAAATCCCAATGATTCCCAGTATGATAACGTTGGCATCTCGGTAGCAAAGTACGCTTATGTTTCCCAGAAAAATGTCCTTGCCTGAACGTAAGTTGCGCTTTAACTCTTCAAGTTCAAACTTGACCAGCCGCAGGTTAAATCGGTGAGCGGCATAGAGCGCGGCGCATATACCTGCGGCCAAGTAGAACCCACCTATGATTAGGGGCACCAAAAGATATTCCTCTGGGCCGTGAACAGTGACGAAGATGGTGGTAACGGCTGCTGTGCGACTGAGAATGAAAATGACGGCCATCGGTGCGTTATGTTCTAGCCCCTGAAATAACCAGGTGGGCTGAATTGCGTAGCCAAGCGAAACCAGAGACCAGCAAAGAACAATGAGCGTGATATCGCTGTCTATCAAATATGCGGCAGCGAGAATAAAAGGTAGGCCGATAACATAAAGTGAAATTCGCGTGTAGAGAATCTTGCTAAATATGTGTGATAGTTCGGTAGAGGTCTTATTCGATCTAACCACCTCGGCTACGCCCATTACCTCAAAGCTGTATAACACAACGGTGAGTAAGAAAAGAGAGAGCGCCTCAGAAAGCACGATTCTTGAGTAAAGTTCTGGTCCCACGAGCGAAAGAACGTACGGGAAAATTATCAGCGGAAGCGCTGCATTGGAAACCTGGATGGTCGTCAATGAAGCCAGGTTAGCTACGCTCTTTCTCATATTATATTTGCATCTGCAGCTGGATTCTAAGCAAGTCACTTAAGAGGCATTCTTTGCAAAGCGCCAAGCATAAAAATATTAGAAATTTAGTATTGAAATACTACCTTGATTTTTATCTTTGAGATGTGGAATTAGTAGCGGTACTTTTAATTTTTTGCCAGCCGCTGCAAAATTCACGGATCTGGAAGCTGTACCAAACGCTTGGGCTGAAATTTAGAAGGGCTGTAAACGTCGACCCTAATCTAACACTTTCATTCTTGGAGAATTCCACACGTGTCTATAACGATACTTTTTCGCCATTCCTCCCGCGAAGTCTGCGAGAAGATTCCGTGACCGACGAGAATGATGATGATATTTGCACGAATTTGGGCTTCTTGTTGTGTTACAAGTTCGGCAATTGCATGCAACTGTTCAGGTAAGTGCTCTATATGGGGTTCGACCACAAGTATGGGCCCTTGATGTGCGTTTGCTAACTCAGTCGTGATCGCAAGTGCCGGACTCTCTCTGAGATCGTCAATATTGGGCTTGAAGGTAATTCCATAGCAGGCAATAGTGATATCTTTTTCTGACAAATTCTGATGCTCTAACAGGTAGGCGTTCACAGCCAGCTTCACCTTCTCGATAACCCAGGCCGGTTTGTCGCTGTTTACCTCCCGCGCTGATCGAATTAACCGAGTCTCGTCGGGTGCCGCGCTCACGATGAACCAAGGATCTACTGCTATGCAATGGCCTCCCACACCCGGCCCTGGCTGAAGAATACTGACACGGGGGTGTCGATTGGCCAGTTTTATAAGTTCCCAGACATTTATTTCAAGTTTGTCGCAAATGATTGAGAGCTCGTTTGCAAAGGCGATGTTGACGTCTCGAAAGCTGTTTTCGGTAAGCTTGCACATCTCGGCCGTACGAGCGTTGGTAATAACGCACTCACCTTGTACAAAGATCTTGTAGAGGCGCGCGGCTGCTTCGGAGCATTTGGGCGTCATGCCACCGATGACGCGGTCGTTTTGCACTAGTTCGCGCAACACATGGCCGGGCAGCACCCGCTCGGGGCAATGGGCCACGCGGATGTCGCTGTCCTCTCCGTGCGTCTTAGGAAAGCTTAGATCGGGCCTGGCTTCAGCTAGCCAGGCGGCCATCTGCTCCGTGGCGCCCACGGGTGAGGTGGATTCCAGGATGACGAGATCACCTTTTTTGAGTACCGGAGCAATGGCTTTGCTGGCGGACTCGATGTAGCTCAGGTCTGGGTGGTGGGGCCCGCTGGGGCCATCCTTGAAAGGCGTGGGTACGGCAATAAGGAAGGCTTCAGCGGGTTCGGGTTGGGTGGTGGCGCGCAGGTATCCCTCTGTCACGGCAGCGTGCACAACCATGTCCAGATCGGGCTCGACGATGTGGATCTGGCCCCGGTTGATGGTGTCCACGGCCCGCTGATTTACGTCCACGCCAATGACCTTGATTTTGCGGCTGGCGAACACGGCAGCAGTTGGCAAGCCGATGTAGCCCAGGCCAACGATGGAGATGGTTTTAAAAGGCAGGTGCATGAGGTTTGGCAGGGTCGGGAAACGCCAGTGCTTCAAAGGTGTTGAGGATGCGTTGGCAAGCGGTGCCGTCGCCGTAGGGGTTGTGGGCAAACGCCATTTGCCGGTAGGCGGCTTCGTCCTGCAGAAGACGTTTCGTTTCTCCGACGATGCGTGCGCGGTCGGTGCCCACCAGGCGCACCGTGCCGGCGGCTACGGCCTCGGGGCGCTCAGTGGTGTCGCGCATGACCAGCACGGGTTTGCCGAGCGACGGAGCCTCTTCTTGTATGCCGCCGGAGTCAGTGAGGATGAGATGGCTGCGCTTCATGAGGTACACAAACGGCAGGTAGTCGAGCGGCTCGATGAGGTGTACGTTGGCGATGGTGTTGAGAATGCGGCGCACAGGTTCCTGTACTTGGGGGTTTAAATGCACGGGGTAGAGCACTTGCACGTTCGGTTCGGCGGCGATGTCCTTGAGCGCGTGGCATATGGCTTCAAAGCCAGCGCCAAAGTTTTCCCGGCGATGTCCTGTGACCAAAATCAGGCGCTTGGTGGCGTCAAGAACCGGGAATCGGGCGGCAAGCTCTTCGCCAAGCGCAGTGTCGGTATCGATGCGCTTGCTCACGCTCAGCAATGCGTCTATGACGGTGTTGCCGGTGACGTGAATGGCGCTGGGGCTGACGTTTTCTTGCAGCAGGTTCCGCCGCGAGGCCTCGGTGGGCGCAAAGTGCAGCCCGGCCAGACGCCCGGTGATCTGTCGGTTGCCCTCTTCAGGCCAGGGCGAATACAGGTTGTGGGTGCGCAACCCGGCCTCCACGTGGGCCACGCCGATTTGCTGGTAGTACGCCGCCAGGCTGGTGGCCATGGTGGTGGAGGTGTCGCCATGCACCAACACCCAGTCGGGCCGAAAGTCGGCGAATACGCCGTCCATGCCCAGCAGGATGTTGCTGGTGAGTTGGGTCAGGGTCTGCCCGGGTCGCATGAGGTCGAGATCGTAGTGCGGCAGGATATCGAACAGTTGCAGCACCTGGTCGAGCATCTGACGATGTTGGGCCGTGACGCAGACTCGGTGTTCCAACTGGGTTGAACCGCCCAAGGCCTTGACCAGGGGCGCCATCTTGATGGCTTCGGGGCGTGTACCAAATACGGTGAGCAGTTTCATGGAGAGCGGGCTATTTGAGCGCCTTCAGGTCATCAGTCAAATCGATCGGAAAATGTCCGCTTTTCAGTAAAAAAAGCATTTGTTTAACTGGCTGCTGCATTAATTTTGTGGTTTTGCACAATGAAGTGGAGAAGTCATGGACTCATTCGAACGCTTCTGCTTCGGTAAGACTTCGACCTATTTTGTCTTTTTCAGAAAGCAGAGGTTCGATATCAGCGGGCCATTGGATGGAAATCACCGGGTCTTTCCAGAGAATGCAACGCTCCTGGTCCGGTGCGTAATAGTCGGTAGTCTTGTAAAGAAAGTCAGCCGATTCGCTCAGCACCAGGAACCCATGGGCTAAACCCGGTGGCACCCACATCTGCTTGTAGTTCTCGTCACTCAGTTTGACGCCGACCCACCGCCCAAATGTGGATGAGCTTTTTCGAATATCCACCGCCACGTCAAACACGGCCCCGCGCGCCACGCGCACCAGCTTGCCTTGGGGTTGCTGAATTTGGTAATGCAAGCCACGCAAGACGCCTTTGCTGCTGCGGCTGTGGTTGTCTTGAACAAACTGGTGGTTGGTGCCGGTGGCTTCGTTGAAGGCTTTCTGATTGAAGCTCTCGAAAAAGAAGCCCCGTTCATCGCCGAACACTTTGGGTTCGATGATCAACACGTCGGGGATGGCGGTGGGGGTGACTTTCATCAAACGCTCCTTTCTTGGAGCAGGCGCAGCAAGTATTGCCCATAGCCGTTTTTCTTGAGCGGCTGGGCCAGCGCTTCGAGCTGGTTGCTTTGTATCCAGCCAGAGCGCCAAGCAATTTCTTCCGGGCAGGCGATCTTCAAGCCCTGGCGGTGCTCCAGCGTGGCGATGAACTGGCTGGCTTCCAGCAAGCTTTCATGGGTGCCGGTGTCGAGCCAAGCGTAGCCGCGCTGCATGATCTGCACGTTGAGCTGGTCGCGGTCCAGATAGGCCTGGTTCACAGCGGTGATCTCCAGCTCGCCGCGCGCGCTGGGTTGCACCGCCTTGGCAATGTCGACCACTTGCTGATCGTAGAAGTACAGGCCGGTGACGGCGTAGTTGCTCTTGGGCTGCAGGGGCTTTTCTTCGATGTTGCTGGCCTTGCCCGCCTTGTCGAAGGCCACCACGCCGTAGCGCTCGGGGTCTTGCACGTGGTACGCGAACACGGTGGCGCCTTGGGTTTGCGCATCGGCGTCGGCCAGCAAGGTGGTGAAGTCGTGGCCGTGGTAGATGTTGTCGCCCAGCACCAGCGCGCTGGGGTGGTTGCCCACAAAGTCGGCGCCGATGATGAAGGCCTGCGCAAGCCCGTCGGGACTGGGCTGCACCGCGTATTGCAGATTCATGCCCCAAGCGCTGCCGTCGCCCAGCAATTGCGCGAAGCGCGGTGTGTCTTGCGGCGTGCTGATGACGAGCACGTCGCGTATGCCCGCGAGCATGAGGGTGCTCAGCGGGTAATAGATCATGGGTTTGTCGTACACCGGCAGCAGTTGCTTGCTGATGGCGAGCGTGGCCGGGTGCAGGCGGGTGCCGGAGCCACCGGCGAGGATGATGCCTTTGCGTTGGGTCATGGGTTTGTGGCTTGGGGGTGCTGCGATGGCTGGGGGGTGCTTGTCAGCGCTGAAGGCGGCTGGGCTCTTAGGTCTTCACTCGCGTGACCTCGTTGAATTCCTGGCTGAAGTCACTGCTTAGGGGGCTAACGTTCAAGACTTGTTGGGCATAGCTGACAAAAGCTTTGGCGGTTTGGTACAGCGTTTCTTGTTGGTCGTGCAAGGCGTTGAAATGCTCTGCCACAAGGTCGTAATTTGTTTCGTAGTCGTGTGCCGCCAGGTTTCTAGCGGCACGTACGATTTGCCAAGCCTCGATCGATTGCACGACGCCTGCTTTCTCAAAAATGGCCAGCACTTTGATGAAGCTGTTGGCTTGCTCGCCCGATAAAACCAAACTGTGGCGCATGGCGGCGCCGAGGGTGTCTTGCAACTTGGCAAAGCGCTCATTGATGGCTGCCAACGCCTCGAAAATTTGGGTATCCTTTTTGTTCTGAGTCAAATAGCCGCCGTCGAGTGGCCATTGCAGGGTTTGACTGGATGCATCCAAAAAATACACGCAACGCTGAATGACTTCGAGCAAGCCAGCCAAATGGATTTTTTCTGCATGCAGTGGTGAGTCTTGGCTCATTGCAGCTGCTCCGCGTGGGCTGTGAGGGAAATGGCTTGCGAACGGGCAATGGTTTCAAATGCGCTGGCTGGTTGACCGGTTTGCACCATCAGGATGTCCACTGGTAGCTCCAGGGCTGTTTCTATGTGGTATTTGATGCGTGCCCGAACCATTAAGGAAA
>Ga0209702_10004433_pt1 | contig 20382 bp, 20 predicted proteins | sample FRY01_FD_187210 | JGI IMG/M metagenome (GOLD analysis project Ga0209702, IMG submission 187210) | Freshwater microbial communities from Lake Fryxell liftoff mats and glacier meltwater in Antarctica - FRY-01 (SPAdes) (version 2) | ecosystem: Environmental > Aquatic > Freshwater > Ice > Glacier... | reverse complement strand
CCAAACCCAATAAAAGATATGCTCTACGTCGAAACTGCTAGCGAAATCAAATCAGTAGCAGTATATGGAATTCTAGGAAACCAAGTGCTAACAGGAACTTCTAAAGATTTGAATGTTTCCAACTTGGAAAAAGGAATCTATATGGTGCAAATTCAAGATATGGAAAATAATATTTCGACTAAGAAAATAATAAAAGAGTAACAGACAATGAAAAAAATAGGAATACTTGCCATTTTGGCATTCGGATTAATGTCATTCAGCACAGTTTCTATTAATGTTGCAGAAGTGACAATAAATAAGAGTGTAACAGAAAAGTTAGACATCAAAATCAAAAATGACACTGACAATGATGTTAAAGTAATCAATGCTGGAAGTGGCGGAAGTTATTCTTTGACTAAAAACGCCACGACAACCATCAAAATGGAAGAAGGCGATAAATTGCATTATTACGAAAAAGGTAAAAAAGGAGCGTTAATCCTTGTCGCTTCTACTGAAATGAACGGGAAAGTGCAGTTTTTGAGTAAGTTATAAAATTTTAGTTTTTTGAGTTGTGATTTGGGCGTTGCCGAGTAAACAGTAGGTTTTTTAAAATAAACTGCTTTTTACTTGACAACGCCTATCTCACAATCGTATATTTGCAGCCGTTTAGAGTTGAAGTCAAAAAACTTCTAACCTCTAACTTCTAACTTCTAACTTTTTCAGATGAAATTATCTCATTTTCAATTCAATTTGCCAAAAGAACTTCTTGCAGAATATCCAGCCGAAAACAGAGACGAATCACGTCTTATGGTTATTGATCGCAAAAAACAAACCATAGAGCACAAAACGTTTAAAGATGTTATCGATTATTTTGATGAAGGCGATGTCTTGATTTTGAATAATACCAAAGTTTTCCCTGCACGTTTGTACGGAAACAAAGAGAAAACAGGAGCCAGAATCGAAGTTTTCTTGCTTAGAGAACTAAATGCCGAACAAAGACTTTGGGATGTATTGGTTGATCCAGCTCGTAAAATTCGTATTGGAAACAAATTATATTTTGGCGATGACGATTCATTAGTTGCCGAAGTGATTGATAACACAACCTCTCGTGGAAGAACTTTGCGGTTTTTATATGACGGTTCTTACGAGGAATTCAGAAACAAATTGACCGAATTAGGAGAAACTCCAATTCCAAAATACATTAGCAGAGACGTAACTCCAGAAGATGCAGAACGGTACCAAACTATTTATGCCAAAGAAGAAGGCTCTGTTGCAGCACCAACAGCTGGATTACACTTTTCTAAACATTTGTTGAAAAAATTAGAAATCAAAGGAATTAAATTTGCCGAGGTAACGCTACACGTTGGTTTAGGAACTTTCAATCCTGTTGAGGTAGAAGATTTATCAAAACACAAAATGGATTCCGAAGAGTTGAAAATTACGCAAGAAGCCTGCGATATTGTCAATGATGCAAAAGCGAAAAAGAAACGAATTTGTACCGTGGGAACAACCTCGATGCGTGCCGTGGAAAGCTCTGTTTCTTCACAAAAAACACTAAATCCTTTTGATGGTTGGACTAATAAATTCGTTTTTCCACCACACGAATTCAGCGTGCCAACCTGTATGATTACTAACTTCCATACGCCAAAATCAACTTTATTAATGATGGTTTCCGCTTTTTGTGGACACGATTTAATGAAGCGAGCTTATGAAGAAGCCATCAAGGAACAGTATAAATTCTACTCTTACGGTGACGCGATGTTAATCATCTAATTGATGTAGAAAATAGATTTGAAAAAATCTCGTCAGCAGTGACGGGATTTTTTTTGGGCGTGACCCAAAAGGGTCGGGCTATTCACTACAAGTCCTCGTCCCGAAAAAAAATCGGGACTGCGGGCTTTCCGTTGCTATCCCTCACGCAAACCCAATTTCACAAAAAAAAATTCTTTAGAAAAATGATTTCGAAGGCGTGTCTTTTCGGGCATATTGAAAACGATCCACCAGCTTTGGCAAGCAATATCCGTCAAGACCATTTAATGCAATTACATTGCCTTTGTCAATTTGCAACCACCCATCTTCATGTTGCAGATTTTTATCAAAAAACAAGTTTTCAATAGACGCAACAATATGAATGGTGTTATTTTCCTTGATGTAATATTCATTCACATATTTGCAATATAACTGAACGGGACTTCCTTTTACAAAAGGGATTTCAATACCATTCTTGTATTCTTCCTCCAGGTTTGTTTTGTCAAATTCTGAAATGCCCATTTCGTAATTTGCCGAGGTGTGATGCGCATCTGCAATCATATCCGCTGTAATGTGATTCACCGTAAAAAAGCCCGTTTCCCTTATGTTTTTATAAGTATCTCTCGGAACAGTTGTTGGTCGCATTATAAATCCAATTAATGCGGGTTCGCTGCCTAAATGGGTAATACTACTAAAAATGGCCACGTTGGGTTTTCCGTCCGCCGATTTTGTAGCGATTAAATTTGCTGATTTATAACCAGTGCAAGAATTGACTAAATTCAACCGTTGTATTTTTTCCATTTGGGAAATGGCTTCTTTTGAAATGTGCTTCATTTTTTATGATTTTATGTAAAGATACTTTTGTTTAACTTAAAATAATATAAATTAAACAAAATATTTTATTTACATTGTGAATTTCTCAAAGGCATTGAAAATAAATAATTTAAAATAACCTATAAATCCTATATATTTGTTCATACAATTTATTGAAAAATGAAAAACACAAAGAGAATTTTTCTTGTTTTACTATCCTTGATAGTCATTCTGGCACTTGCATTAGTTGGATATGGCTATTATCAAAAACCAACTTATGAAGGAAAGCAAAAACTCAAAAACATTAAAAAGGAAACCACCGTCTATTTTGATGATTTTGGAGTTCCACATATTTATGCTAATTCACAAAAAGATGCTATGATCGCTTTGGGTTATGTGCATGCACAAGATCGTTTGTGGCAAATGGAATTAATGCGACGAATTGCGCCAGGAAGATTGTCGGAAATGTTTGGTTCGAAAACATTGAAGACGGACATGTTTTTTGCCGGTTTGGGCATCAACGAAAATTCCGAAAAAGCAATCGCTAAATTGGACAAAAACACACAAGCCTATCAACTCACCCTGGCTTATATTGATGGTGTAAACCAATATATGGAAGAGGGAAAAACGCCTATCGAGTTTCAATTATTGGGAATGAAGAAAGATAAATTTACGATAAAAGACGTCTATAATATTTTTGGTTATATGGCTTTTAGTTTTGCGATGGCTCAAAAAAGCGACCCTTTAATGACTGATATCCGTAATAGATTGGGGGCCGATTATCTAAAAGATTTTGGTTTAGACGGTTCTTTGGGAAGTACTCAAATCAAAAGTTATGACGGAAAAGCTATTGAATATGCCAAAATTTCTAGGTCAATAACTGATTTGCTGGAGCGTTCACAAGTGCCAGCTTTCATTGGTAGCAACAGTTGGGTGATTGCACCAAATAAAACCAAAAACGGCAAAGTTATTTTTGCCAATGATCCTCACATCGCTTTTTCGCAGCCCTGCACTTGGTACGAAGCCCATATTGTGGTGCCTGATTTTGAAATTTACGGGTATTATTTAGCTGGAACACCATTTCCACTTTTGGGACACAATCGCGATTATGCATATGGGTTGACGATGTTCGAGAACGATGATGTCGATTTGTTTCAAGAAGAAGAAAATCCAAACAACAAGAACCAATACAAAACAGCAAACGGTTTCCAGAATTACAAAATTAGAAAAGAAACCATTAAGGTAAAAGACAGTTCTGACGTAGTTTTGGAAGTTCGAGAAACCCAACACGGACCGGTTATGAATGACGTATTGGACGGAATCAAGGGTTCGAAACCAGTTGCGATGTATTGGATATTTACCCAGCAAAACAATCAAATGTTGGAAGCCGTTTATTCATTGTCACATTCCCATAATGTGGTCGATTTTCGAAAAGGGGTTTCCCTGATTGCTGCGCCAGGATTGAATATAATGTATGGTGATGCCAAAGGAAATATTGCATGGAATACCTCTGGAAAGTTGTACAAATTGGACAAATCCGTTAATCCTAATTTCATTCTAAATGGAACAAATGGTGTTGATGATAAAAAAGAATTTTTGGATTTCTCCACAAATCCGCACGCTATAAATCCTAGCTGGAATTACATTTATTCCGCCAACAATCAACCCGAAGCGGTTGACGGTTATTTATATCCTGGATATTATTTGCCGCAAGATCGAGCCAAAAGAATTTCTGGATTATTGGAGCCTAAAAATAATTGGACAAAAAAAGAGGTGGGCGAAATGTTGAATGACAATACATCTGCGGTTGCAACAAATATTGTGAGTAATTTAGTTTCGGCATTGGATTCGAAATCGCTTTCAAGCCAAGAAAAACAAGCAATTGAAATCCTTAAAAAATGGAATGGTTCGAATAATTTAAAAGATTTGGCACCAACAATTTACACTAAATGGATTTATAATTATTTAAAAAACACCTTTCAGGACGAGTTGGGAGAAGCTGATTTTAAAATGCTTTTGACCACACACATTGTCAAACAAATTATTGAGCCACAAAGCAAAAATGAAAACTCCGTTTGGTGGGATGATGTTACTACAAAAAACAAAAATGAAACAAGAGCAGAAATCCTCAACAAATCGTTTCACGAAGCCATAACAGCTCTCGAAAAACAATTAGGGAAGGATGTTAATTCTTGGACTTGGGACAAAGTTCATACCTTGGAACATCAACATCCTATGGGGCAAGTGGCTGCGTTAAAAGGTCTTTTTAATGTTGGTCCTTATAGTGTTGCAGGTTCTACAGAAGTAATTAACAACCTGTTTTTTGATTTCACCGATAGTGGAAAATATGTCGTAAAAGGTGGTCCATCAACCCGAAGAGTTATTGATTTTTCGGATATAGAAAACAGTATGAGTATTTTGCCAACAGGACAATCCGGGAATTCTTTCAGCAAGCATTATAACGATCAGGCGCAAATGTACAATACCGGAAAGTTCCGCAAAATGAAATTGAACAAGGAAGAAATTATCAAGACTTCGACAAAATTGGTTTTTGTGCCAAAATAAGAGCATTTCAATACTAATATCAATCGCAATATCAAAAGGCGATTGCAAATTTTGTTTTTATTTTATTGACATTGACATTGCCATTGAATTTTGCCATTGCATTTATTCCTCTCGATGTACTTTCGTAAAATCAAAAGCGGGAATGCAAATTGCCAAATATTCGCAAGGTTCTTCAAAAGGATTTGAATATTGAACTCTTGTATTTTTTTCGATTTTTATGGATTGTCCAGCTTCAAGAATAATCGTTTCGCCTTCGATGATAAATTGTTTTTTACCAGAAAAAATATAAGTGTATTCTTCAAATTCGGGAGTTTGAAAGGGTTCTTTCCAATGCGGTGGCGCAATCATGTGTGCAATCGAAATGGCGGGATTGTTTGTGGTTTCAATTCCGTGATGCTCTTCAATAAGTTTTCCATCGGTTGTAGGAACAATAAATGGTGAATTTTGAATAAAGTATTTTTTCATTGTTTGTTTTCTTCTTCAATGATTTGGTCGATTTTAATTTTATTTTCTGGAAGATAATTTGAAGCAATATTCCAAATTATTTCATAATCAATTCCAAAATATTCGTGAGAAATTTTATTTCTTAACGAATACATTTCGTCCCAAGGAACGGATTTATTTTTGTCTTTTATAACTGCGGGTAATTTTTTAGATGCTTCACCAATTATTTTGAAATTTCTTATAACTGCATCAACTGTTTTATAATCTATTTTAAAATCTTTAAAAGTAAATCCCTCACCAATAAATCTATATCACTATTTTCAGTGTTTGAATTATTTGAAAAAGAACCAAATAAACCAATTTCCTTTACCGAATAATTTTTGTAAAGCACTGGTTTTATTTCCTTTAACTTTTCTAAAACATCTAATTTTGTTGGCATTTTACAAAGATATAAATTAAAATTTCTATTATCAACTTATTTTCAATTTCTAAACTTTCTTCCAGTTAAACGTCAGGAAGTTGGTTTAGAGATGGTACTTATTTCCTCATCAATTTGCTCAAAACACTAAAAGCACCTCTTATAAAAGTTGCACTCGTCAATACTTTTATTACTGATTTGGTGACAGTTCCAGTAGTATCTCCATACTGTTTTTCTTCTTTTTCTGCTGCTTTTTCTTCCTGTTGTTGGGCGACTTCTTGTTCTACAGCAGCAATTTTTTTGTTGAGCATTTCGTAGGCGCTTTCTCGATCTATGATTTCAGAATATTTTCTGACCAATTTAGATTTGGCATTGATTTCGTGAATTTCACTTTCCGTTAAAACATCCATTCTACTCATTGGCGCACGCATCATCGTTGCGGCAAGCGGAGTAGGAATTCCTTTTTCGTTCAAGACCGTGACCAATGCTTCTCCAATTTCAAGACTCGTCAATACTTCGTCGGTTTTATAATAATCGGATGTTGGATAATTGTCTGCAGTTTGTTTGATGGCTTGACGATCGTTTGCCGCGAAAGCTCTCAAAGCGTGTTGAATTTTCAACCCTAATTGTGCCAAAACGCCACTTGGGACGTCCATTGGATTTTGGGTTATAAAGTAAACTCCAATGCCTTTGGAACGAATCAGTTTCACGATAGTTTCAATTTGCTCCAATAAGGTTGTACTGGCTTCTTTGAAAATCAAATAGGCTTCGTCAATAAAAATGACTAATTCGGGTTGGTCAGCATCACCTTTTTCAGACATTTGATTGAATATTTCAGCTAAAAGACTCAGCATAAAAGTCGAAAATAGTTTTGGTTTATCCTGAATATCCGTCAACCGGATGATAGTAACATAACCTCTTCCGTTTTCGTCTATGTGCATCAAATCGTTGATGTCAAAAGACATTTCTCCAAAAAACAAATCGGCACCTTGTTGTTCGAGTTCAATTATTTTCTAAGAATTGTACCAGTTGTGGAAGTCGAAATCTTGCCATAACTTTCTTCGATTTCGGCTTTTCCTTCTTCGGTAATATAATTGATTCCTTTTTTGATGTCTTTTAAATCCAAAAGAGGCATTTTGTTGTCATCACAATATTTGAAAATCACCGAAATTACTCCTGCTTGCGTGTCATTCAAATCAAGAATTCGTGAAAATAATACAGGTCCAAACTCCGAAATAGTGGAACGAAGTCAAACACCATTTTGTTCAGACAAGGACATTAATTCCACAGGAAACTGGCTATTTTGGATGGAATGTTGATTTTTGTATGACGTTCTTTTATAAATGATTTTTCTTCGCCTTCTTTGGCAATGCCGCTAAAATCGCCCTTAATATCCATCATTAAAACGGGAATACCAAACGAAGATAATTGTTCGGAAAGTACTTGAATAGTTTTGGTTTTTCCGGTTCCTGTTGCTCCTGCAATTAATCCGTGACGATTTAAAGTTTTTAAAGGAACTTTTATGTGTGCATCGGCCAAAGCTTCTCCATCAAGTAGTGCTCCACCAAGAATTATGCTTTCCCCTTTTGAAAGATAACCATCATTAATCTGCTTTATAAAATTTTCTTTTCTGCTCATTTTTATTTTTGGAGTAAATTTATTTGCAAGATATTATTTTTTAGCACGTTTAAATATAACATTTATGGTAGTATTTGCATTAATGTATGACTTTTCCAGTTTTGATTTACTAAAATATTTAATTATAATTTATTTTCAAAAAGTATTGAAACATTATTCTAATAAGTCATAAAACAATGTATTTTTTTTGCAAAAAGCCATATTTAACAGAAGTTTTTGGTTATAATGTAATAGAAAAACAGCTTCTTTTTTTTGGTAAAGTTAAATTAATTGGAATAAAAGTAAAAAAAGTTTTTTTATTTAAACTAAAAATATAAATTTGCTCTTCAAAAAAGTTTATTATAACAAAAAATAAATTATTAAAACTATTAAATTAAAAGAAAATGGCAAACGTTAAAAAAGAAAGTGGTTCGGGTTTAGGAGGAGTGATTACAGCAATCATCATTGTTGCATGTATTTTTGCAGGATGGATTATCTGGACATTTATTATGGGTGATGGAGCAAATTTTGAAGGAGGAGTTAATACTGGACATCCACTTCCAGGAAATTATTTAGCAATGGTTTACAAAGGTGGGGTTATTGTGCCAATTTTGATGGGTTTATTATTGATGGTAATTGTTTTTTCAATCGAGCGTTTTGCCGTAATCTCAAAAGCAGCTGGTAAAGGAAATCTTGATAAATTTATGGCTGAAGTTCAAAAAAGCATAAAAATAGGTGATATTGACGGAGCAGTAGCCGCTTGTGATAAACAAAAAGGTTCAGTTGCAAACGCAATTAGATCTGCTTTGCTGAAATATCAAGATGTGTTAAAAGAAGGTTTGGACAGTGAAGCCGCAGCAGAAACTATCCACAAAGAAATTGAAGAGGCTACTTCACTTGAAATGCCAATGTTGGAAAAACACATGACTATTCTTTCTACATTAGTGTCTTTAGGTACTCTTGCTGGATTGTTAGGAACAGTAACAGGGATGATTAAAGCATTTGGTGCATTGGCTAGTTCAGGAACTCCAGATCAAGCGATGTTGGCAAATGGTATTTCTGAAGCCCTTATTAATACTGCTACAGGTATTGCTACTTCTATTTTAGCAATTATTGCTTATAACTTTTTTACATCAAAAATCGATACTTTGACTTATTCTATTGATGAGGCTGGTAATACAATTGTGAATACTTACAGACATTTCAGAGGAACACAAAAATAATTAACAATAATTTTAAGAATAGTTGTATTTAAAATTCAACAACTATTTCTTAATAATTTAAAAATAAAATTATGGCTGTAAAAATGTCTAAAAAAGCGACGTCTATTGATATGACGGCTATGTGTGACGTATCTTTTCTTCTGCTTACTTTTTTTATTTTGACCGCCACGGCCAAAGTACCCGAAGCAATGCCTGTAGATATGCCATCATCGACTGTTCAATCTAAATTGCCGGAATCAAATTTGGCTACGATAACAATAGGTAAAGGAAAAGTGTTTTTTGATTTGAAAGGAAAACAAGTTCGTATTCAAGCTCTTGAAAAGATGGCTGAAAAATACGGAGTTGAATTTACTGAGGAAGATAAAAAAGAATTTTCATTGATGGAAGGTTTTGGAGTTCCAATTGGAAATCTTAAACAAATTATTGAAATGAAAAGTGCTGATAGAACTAAAGCTGATCAGCCCGGAGTACCAAAAGACTCTCTTGACAATCAGTTAGCTGAATGGGTTCAATTTGCTCGTCTAGCTAATTTTGATGTCAATGACAAGGAATTGGAAATTGCCATAAAAGGAGATGCAAAAGAGGAATATCCTTCTATTCGAAAAGTGATGGATATTTTACAAGACCAGGGAATAAACAGTTTTAGTTTAGTTACTGGTTTAAGAGGAAAAGATTTTTAATTAAAAAACACACACTAAAATGGCTGAATTAAATACAGGCGACGGTGGAGGTGGTAAGGAAAAAAAAATAAGAAGTAAAAAACAAAACTCTAAAGTAGATTTAACTGCTATGGTGGATTTGGCCTTCTTGTTGATTACGTTCTTTATGCTAACGACCACTTTGTCTAAACCAAAAGCGATGGAATTAGGATTGCCTGACAAAGAAAAACCTAATGAAAAACCTGCTGATATAAAAGTAGATGAAAACCGCACGATGACAATTATGTTGGGAGATAACAACAAATTAATTCGTTATGTGGGTTTGTTGGCTACACCAGTTGTTGGTGGTGCACCAAAACAGTTTACTTATGGAAAAGAGGGTATTCGGAAAGAATTAATATCCAGAAAAGTTTCAGTTTTAGCTTATTCTACTGCAAAAGGGAAACCTAAAAATGGGATGATAGTTATTATCAAACCAAGTAAGAAATCAAATTATCGAAATTTGATTGATATCTTAGATGAAATGGGAATTGTTGAAGTGCCAACTTATGCCATTGTAAATGAATTTTCACCTGAAGAAACAAAATTGTTAGAGGGAAAATAAGAACTATTCTTATGACCCAATAACCTAATAATTAAGAAATATGAAATTAGATTTATTAAAAAATCAATGGCTTGAAATTGTTTTCGAAGGGCGTAACAAAAAATACGGTGCTTATGATTTAAGAAAGTCAGTTACCAAGGTTACCATTAGAGCCTTTATCATTGGCACAATTCTTTTTGGTTTTTTAGTTAGTATCCCGACAATTATGAGAATGATTCCTGATGCTAACGAAAAGACAACGATTGATACTAAAATTACGGCCGTAAAGTTACCTCCAAAAGAGAAACCGAAAGAAAATCTGCCACCACCACCACCACCACCACCAAAAGTGGATCAAGTAAAATTTGTTAAGCCAGTAGTGGCAAAAGCGGATGAGGTAGTTGAAGAGATTGCAGTGGTTAAAGAACTTAAAGATAAAAATATCGGTAAGGAAACTATAAAAGGAGATCCAGATGCTGAATTGACTATTGAACCTGTTGGAACTGGCGTTGCGGCAGTAGTAGAAGAAGACAATGCAGTTTACAACACAGCAGGTATCGAGGTTAAACCCGACTTTCCTGGCGGAATGGCTAAATTTAACGCTTTTATAGCTAAAAATTATCAAGCACCCGAAGAAGAAGGTCTTAAAGGAAAGGTATACGTTACTTTTGTAGTAGAAAAAGACGGTTCATTAACGGATATCAAAGTATTGAGAGATATTGGTTATGGTACTGGAAAAGAAGCGATACGTGTTTTGAATAAATGCCCAAGATGGACTCCTGGAGAACAAAACGGTAAAAAGGTAAGATGTACTTTCAGTTTGCCTATTAGCATCCAATCAGCGGAATAATGGTTAAAAAAATGTTATATAATACAGAAAAGAAATCGCCTAAGGAGCGATTTCTTTTCATTATGGGAATTCTCTTTTTTTTCGTATATTTGTTTTTAGGACTTATTGTAATTTTTTGGGATGCGATTTTGCCCAAAAGTTTCCCAATAGCAATGTCTTCAACTTATAGAATTACTTTTGGTGTCATTCTAATCGTTTACTCTTTCTTAAGGTTTTATAGATTCTTTAACTCAAATAATGATTAGCAATGCAAAAAATTCATAGCGTTTTTGTTCTTTTTTTTATTGTTTTTTTATTTGTAATGTGTAATCAAAAAGTTAAGGATAATGCAAATCAAGAATCCATATTGAAAGGTACTGCGACTATTTTTGTTGATGAAACCTTGACTCCAATAATTGAGGATCAAGTTGCCGTTTTTGAAAGCAATTATGAGGCAAAAATTAATATAGTTTCAAAGTCTGAAGCAGAAACCGTCATTTCCTTGTTTAAAGAAAAGTCAGCCATAGTAGTTTTGACCAGAAATTTGACTGAGGACGAAAACAAAATATTTGAACAAAAAAAAATTAATCCAAAAATTACTAAATTTGCAATTGACGCTATTGCGCTTATTTCTAGTAAAAGGAATAAGGACACTTTAATTGACTTAAAAACCGTTATAGAGTTGATGCAAGGCAAACAAAATTCTTCCATAAAAGGACTGGTTTTTGACAATCCAAATTCGAGCACGGTACGTTATATGAATGATTTAGCTGGAATTAAAGCAATTCCTGAAAAAGGAGTCTATTCATTTAAAACCAACCAAGAAGTAATCAAGTTTGTGTCTCAAAATGAAGGAATGATAGGTGTATTAGGAGTTAATTGGCTGTCCCAACCAATGCCAACTATGCAAGAATATGTAGACAAGGTGAATGTTTTAGGAGTAAAAGGGCTCTATGGTGGAAACTATTTCATACCAAGTCAAAATAATATTGCGGAAGGTAAATATCCTTTGGCACGCGATTTGTATATCATAAATGGTCAAGGATATTCTGGATTAGGAATGGGTTTCGCCTCATTTGTTGCTGGCGACATTGGACAAAGAATTATTCTTAAATCTGGACTGTTGCCTGTGAGGATTCCTGGCAGAAAAATTAATATCAGAAAATAAATTGAAGATGAAAAAAAATAAATACAATACAATATCGATGAATAAATTTAAAATTTTTAGCGTTGCTTTTTTAGTTTCAGCTACGCTCACTCAAGCCCAAGATATAACCCAAGCAAGAAAGGCAATTGATGCCGAGAAATATGATGAGGCCAAAACGATGTTAAAGTCTATTTTAGAAGCCAGTCCAATAGACGGTCGAGCCAATTTTCTTTTAGGAAATGTCTATCTTAGTCAAACCGTAACTGATTCTGCAAAAATTGCTTACCAAAAAGGGTTGGCAGGATCAGATGGAGCTAAACTGAATTATGTAGGTTTAGGTATAATAGATTTGGATAAAGGTAATTCGGTTGCAGCTGAAGCCAATTTTGCATTAGCCTTAAAAGATGCAAAAAAGAAAGATGTTGAAGGTTTAACTGCCGTTGGAAGGGGTTATACTTATTCAACCAAGCCTAATTACAAAAAAGCGATTGAGGTTTTGAATAAGGCAAAGCTTGCAAATCCTAATGATGCATTAGTACATTTGGCGCTTGGTGATGCTTATTATGGTGATAAAAATCAAAATGAAGCTTATGCTGCTTATAGAACTGCATTTCAAATAGACCCTACACTTTTAAGAGCTAAAGTACAACTAGGTGTTTTATTAAAAGGAGCAAAATCGTATGATGAAGCCATAAAATCATTTAATGAGGTTATTGCTTTAAATGCAAACTATGGCCCTGTTTATAGAGAACTTGCCGAAACCTATTACAAATGGGGAAGAAACAAGCCTTCAAAATCAGCAGAGTATATGCAAACGGCTATTGGATATTATGAAAAATATCTCAGCCTAACTGATTATTCTTTACATTCAAGAATGCGTCACGCCGACTTTCTTGTGCTTGTAAAAGATTATAAAGCCCTTGAAATAGAAGCCAATAAAATGATTGAAATGGACAAGGTTAATCCTAGAATCTTTCGTTATTTAGGATATTCAGCCTATGAAAACGGTAATGCTGACGTTGCCATTAAATCATTAGAAAGTTTTATCGCAAACCCAGAAAACAAGATCATTGCAAAAGATTATTTATATTTGGGAACAGCAAAATTCAAGAAAGGAACGTCTCCAGATGGATTGTCAATAGAACCTACCCTATATAATTCAGGTTTGACCGATATTAAAAAAGCAATAGAAATGGAGCCGTTGGCCGCTGAAGATTTAAATGAAATTGGTGTAAAAATGTTCAATCAAAAATTGTACAAAGAAGCCGTTTCTGTATTTGAAATTGGAACAGTTAGTACTGAAAATAAAAATTATATAGAGGATAATATTTATTACGGATTGTCAATCTATTACAGCAATAACAAAAAGGACATGACTCCCGATTTAATTGCCTTGCAAAAAGCCGATATTGCTTTTGGAAATGTGATAATAGCATCACCAACTTATCAGGATGCCTATTTATATAGAGCCAGAGTCAACAGTTTAATGAGTAATGATGCCATGACAATTAAATATTATGAAGAATTTGTTGCTAAAGCTACAGAAAAAGGGCCAGAAGAATTGGCTAAGCCAACAACAGCAAAAAAAGTCATTGAATCTTACAATACCATTGCAGCAAGTTATGCCAATACTGATGTGGTTAAAGCAAAAGAATATTTTGCAAAAACGCTTGCACTTGACCCTGCAAACAACTACGCAACTGAATCATTGAAGTTGCTGAAATAAATAGAATCTAAATATTTTTAAAACCGATAGTTCCAAAAAGCTATCGGTTTTTTTGTTTATCGAAACGCAGTGAGGGACTTAGCAATCTTCTTGCAGAATCCCAATTCCCAAATCCCAAAATCACTATCTTTACCCTTTAAATTATATAAATGTTATCAAAAGAAATACAATTAGAAGTTAATAAAGGCGCAATGCTGCCTTTGATGGAAGAATTTTATACCATACAAGGCGAGGGATTTCATACAGGAACTGCCGCTTATTTTATAAGAATCGGCGGTTGCGATGTGGGTTGTCATTGGTGTGATGTCAAAGAAAGTTGGAACGCAGCATTGCATCCACCCACGAATATAGATTTGATTGTTGCCAATGCCTGCAAATATGCAGACACTGTTGTGGTAACCGGAGGAGAACCCTTGACTTGGGACATGACATTGCTCACTCAAAAATTAAAAGACAAAAACCTAAAAGTACATATTGAAACTTCAGGAGCTTATGAGCTTTCTGGTAAATGGGATTGGATTTGTCTTTCGCCAAAGAAAAACAAATTGCCAACACAAACCGTTTATGACAAAGCCCATGAGTTGAAAGTAATTATTTTCAACAAATATGATTTCATTTTTGCCGAAGAACAAGCCGAAAAAGTCAATAAAAATGCCATATTATTTCTCCAACCCGAATGGAGCAAAAAAGAAGAAATGACACCACTCATTGTTGATTACGTAATGAATAATCCAAAATGGCGCGTTTCTTTACAAACCCATAAATACTTGAATATTCCTTAAAATGAAAAACTTCTTATTACTGGCAATTGTCTTTTTTTCTTTCCAATTCATTACTGCCAAAGAACAAATTTTCCAGCTCCAAGATACAATTTATGATTCTAAAGATGTTGAAGTAAAACCAGAATATCCAGGTGGAATGGAGGCTTTTTATAAATTAATAGCTAAAAACTTCAAAGTGCCAGAAGAAGAAGGTTTGAACGGAAAAATAATAACCACATTTGTAATAGAAATTGATGGTAGTATTGGCAATATTAAAGTTTTGCAAGATATTGGATACGGTTCCGGAACTAAGGTTTTAAAGGTTTTAATGATGTCTGAAAATTGGATTCCAGCTAAATTAAATAATATTCCCGTAAGAGTTCTGTACCAATTTCCAATTACAATTCGTTCAGCCGAAAAATATTCCAAAAAGTCCAAACAGTAACAGGAATCCAATGAAGAATTTTTTACTTTTTCTATTAACATTTTTTACAATTCAAATGGTTTGGGCACAAGAAACCAGAATTGTTTCAAATAACAATCTTTGTAATACGGCAAATTCTAGCTATATTGACCACCCAATTCCAATTTAAAGTGACCACCTAATTCCAGAACAAAATGACATCCCCATTTTTCATTAAAAACTCCTTTTAAATCACGGTTCTTTTGGTGCTTGCCCAAAACCAATTTTTGAGGAATACCAACGATTCCGATTAGAACTCGAAACTGAACCGGTTTATTTTATCCAAAAAAAGCCGCAGGATATTTAAAAAAAGCCAGAGAAAGTTTGTCAAAATAGGTGGTTTGTAAATCGGTGGATTTATTTCTCACCCCAAATCCACTTTTGTTATCAACACCATAATCCTAAGTTTGCATTTAGAATCTGACGATGAAATCCTCAGCACAAACCACGAATATGGCGCAATGGATCGAACTTGGAATTTCTATTGCAAATGGCAAGTATTCCCATAAAAACTTCCAGTCCTGTTGAATTGAAAGAATTGCTCTTCGACAAATATAAAATCGAAATTCCTATGATGCCTTTGAACGGAAATTATTTTTTGAGATATTCCATAAATGCCTATAATTCTCAGGAAGATTTAGATATTTTGTACAAAGCTTTGCAAGACATACTTGCAACAGCAGATTTGATTATAGTCTAAAAGTTAGAAAGTATCCTCTATTTTATATGTTCTCAGCTCTATTTTTTAAACAAAAAGCTTCGCTAAATAATCAAAATGTTCCCCTTCCAGAATCAATTCGCATTGCAACCCATTGGCGAAAGCCGCATTTTGCAAAGTGTTGTAATCTAGATAAAGCCAAGGAAAAGTGGCTTCGGTTTCATTCTTGTAGGAAACTGTAAAAGTCAATTCGCCATAATAACCAGCTCCTGGAATCCATTTTCCGCCGTCTTCATCATCGTCAAACATATAAATAACATCCGAAGAGTCGATGAGAATTTGCCCGTTTGGGTTCAACAGGTTTTTTAATTTTTGTAAAAAGTGGGCTGTCTCTTTCAACGTGCCAAAAATACCTGTTCCATTCATTAGTAATAATATGGTGTCGAATTTTTCATTTTCCAATGTCATTACATCTTGCACTTTGGCATTTTTCAAACCACGAAGTTGGCAAGCTTGGATAGCATTTGGCGAAATATCAATCGAAATCACCTCAAAATCACGATCGTTTTGCAAAGTCAAACTGTGACTTCCTGCACCGCAACCTACATCGAGAACTTTTCCTTTTGTCAATTGTAATGCTTTTTGCTCTAATTTTGGCATTTCATCATAAGTTCTAAAAAGATAGGCAACGCTCATTTCATCGGCTTCGGAAATAGAAGTTTCGGTAATTAAATCCTCGGGAGAATTGTTGGTTTGAAAATCGAGTATGGCTTTTCCGAAAAGGTCTTTCATAATATTTAGTTTCAGATTTAAAGTTTAAAGTTTAAAATGTTCTAATTTTGCAGCATTACTTGACCCGAGCGAAAGCGAACGGGCGTAGCAAACCTGAAACGTGAAACAAATTTTAAACAATCTTCCTAAAGAAGCCAAAGATAAGCATATCGAAAACAAAAAGTATTTTGATAAGCTGAAAAAAAAGACTCCCAAAAACTTGGATTATGTGATGCAAGATTTACACGATGCCGAATTCAAGAAAACCGAATGTTTGAAATGTGCTAATTGTTGCAAAACTACCGGCCCTTTATTCACTTCTGCCGACATTGAACGTATATCAAAACACCTGCGACAAAAACCACAACAATTCATCGACCAATATTTGCGTATTGATGAAGACAAAGATTATGTGCTGCAAAGTGTGCCTTGTACTTTTTTGGAAAGCGACAATGCCTGTTTCATTTATGAAGTTCGCCCAAAAGCCTGTCGAGAGTTTCCCCATACGGATAGAAAGAAGTTTCAACAAATTTCTGATTTGACCTTGAAAAATGTGGCAGTTTGTCCAGCAGCTTTCAATATTGTCGAAGAAATGAAGAAGAAAATGCCGCTTTAGATCAAAGGTTCAAAGTTAAATTCAACTTCATAATTTATCGAATAAATTAAATGTTTTCAATATATGTTGCTCTCTCCCCTCTCCTTTGGATAGGGGTTGGGGGTGAGGAACTAAATAAACTGTCAATTACAAGAATAATAACGTATTTTTGAACACCAAATTAGACACCAAATCAAATTGAATTTAGAATATTTCATAGCCAAACGACTCATAACTGCTAAACATTTTAAAAGCAGCATATCGGCACCAATAATAAAAATTGCAATTTCTGCCATTGCCATCGGAATGATTATGATGATTGTCTCGGTCGCCACAGGAATTGGTCTGCAACAAAAAATCCGCGAGAAAGTTTCTGCATTTAACGGACACATCATTATTTCGAATTACGACAACAATCAGTCTGAGGTTACATTGGCTTCCATCTCTAAAATTCAAGATTTTTATCCAAAATTCACTTCAGTTCCCGAAGTAACCCATATTCAGGCCATTGCTAGCAAAGCCGGAATCATTAGAACCGAAACCGCTTTCGAAGGAATAATTCTCAAAGGAGTTGGCACAGATTACAAATGGGATAATCTCAAGGAATACATTGTTTCCGGTAGATTACCCGATTTTTCGAAAGGCATTAACCAAGAAGTGGTCATATCGCAATTCCTTGCAAACAGGTTAAATCTAAAAGTAGGCGATGCCTTCAATACATTTTTCATTAAAGAAAATCAAAATAAACTTCCCAACATCCGAAGATTCATAATTACGGGAATTTTCAACTCGGGATTCCAGGAATTTGATGCAACCTATATTATAGGAGACATTCGTCACATACAACGCATGAATAAATGGAAGCCAGATCAAGTGGGAGCATTTGAAGTATTTGTATATGATTTCAACACTATCAAAACCACGGGAGAAAAAGTCTATCAACAAACAGCTTCAACGCTGGACACCAAAACCATAATCGAAAAATACACATACATATTCGAATGGTTAAAACTCTTTGATCTCAACATCATAATCATATTGGCAGTAATGATTCTCGTCGCTACCATCAATATGGTTGTGGCTTTATTAGTGCTCATCCTCGAGCGCACCCAAATGATAGGAATACTAAAAGCATTAGGAGCCAACAATTGGTCTGTCAGAAAAATATTTCTTTACAATGCACTTTATCTAATCGTGAGAGGATTGTTCTGGGGGAATCTAATCGGAATATCATTAGTAATCATTCAGCAATATTTCGGAATAATCACGCTTAATCCCGAAAATTATTACGTCAACCAAGCGCCAGTTTACCTGAACTGGGGATATATAGCACTCCTAAATCTGCTCACGGTCACCGTTTGTTTTTTGGTGTTGTTAATCCCATCCTATATAATAACTAAGATTTCTCCAGTAAAAGCCATCCGTTTCGATTAGATTTTTCTTGGAGCTTCATCCCGCTATCCGTTTCAATCTTGTTTAAGAAATCCTATTTTTCTAAGCGAGAAAAGGAGCTTCCTTTGGTCGCTCTTTTATCGCAAGAAAAATTAGACTTTCTTTTCACAAGGATTTCCACTACTATCGTGGCTATGGCATCGGTTTCTATAAAGTACTTTTCTTATATATAAGAAAGCTTTTCAAAAGAAACTATCTCGTATTGGTTTATAATCGACAACCTTATTCCCAATAAATCATAAAACAACCCCACAATAACATTCGTATTTCGTCTCCCTCTCCTTTGGTGAGGGTCGGGTTGAGGATTTAACTCGTGTTCCAATCAAATCCACACAGCGCCAAAACTGTCGAAATCCTCAAAATATCCTATCGCAAAATCACAAAACCCGAAAAAAAGTTGGTTGTAAATGTCAAAAAACCAATAGATTAAAAAATACTTTAAAAATACTTCTCAAAAAGGTTTGTCAAAGTGGATTTGTTGTGTACTTTTGCACCCGCATTGACGCCGACGTTCATAGAAAACCTGACAAACTGAAAAAAACCAACAGAAAATTTATTTTCAAAAAAGGTTAAAAAAAGTTTGTGAGATTCAAAAACGGATGTTACATTTGCACCCCGCTAAAAGCGCAACGATCCTTGAAAAACTGGCACTAAATTGGAGAAGAAATCGAAAAAAAATATTTTTCAAAAAACTTCACAAAAAGTTTGCCAGACTAAAAAGAATAGTTAGTTTTGCACCCGCTAACCGCGAGGTTATCGAAAAAAAGATAAGAACACGTTCCTAGACATATTGAATTGACAGCCGTTTTGGTTTGTATAGGCGTTGCAATGCAACGGTTTAAATGAATCAGAACAAAAATAAAGAGAGTAAAAGAATTGTAGAGACGTCGATTTATGTCGTCTTTGCGAAGAATAAAACCACTAGAATTTGAGTCGAATAACAATAGCTTAATTTATTAAGCAAACAATATACGATGAAGAGTTTGATCCTGGCTCAGGATGAACGCTAGCGGCAGGCTTAACACATGCAAGTCGAGGGGTATAGTAGCAATACTAGAGACCGGCGCACGGGTGCGTAACGCGTATGCAATCTACCTTTCACAGAGGGATAGCCCAGAGAAATTTGGATTAATACCTCATAGTATAATTGAATGGCATCATTTAATTATTAAAGTCACAACGGTGAAAGATGAGCATGCGTCCCATTAGCTAGTTGGTATGGTAACGGCATACCAAGGCGACGATGGGTAGGGGTCCTGAGAGGGAGATCCCCCACACTGGTACTGAGACACGGACCAGACTCCTACGGGAGGCAGCAGTGAGGAATATTGGACAATGGGCGCAAGCCTGATCCAGCCATGCCGCGTGCAGGATGACGGTCCTATGGATTGTAAACTGCTTTTGCACAGGAAGAAACATCCCGACGTGTCGGGACTTGACGGTACTGTGAGAATAAGGATCGGCTAACTCCGTGCCAGCAGCCGCGGTAATACGGAGGATCCAAGCGTTATCCGGAATCATTGGGTTTAAAGGGTCCGTAGGCGGGCTAATAAGTCAGTGGTGAAATCTCCCGGCTCAACCGGGAAATGGCCATTGATACTGTTAGTCTTGAATTATTAGGAAGTAACTAGAATATGTAGTGTAGCGGTGAAATGCTTAGAGATTACATGGAATACCAATTGCGAAGGCAGGTTACTACTAATGGATTGACGCTGATGGACGAAAGCGTGGGTAGCGAACAGGATTAGATACCCTGGTAGTCCACGCCGTAAACGATGGATACTAGCTGTTGGGAGCAATCTCAGTGGCTAAGCGAAAGTGATAAGTATCCCACCTGGGGAGTACGTTCGCAAGAATGAAACTCAAAGGAATTGACGGGGGCCCGCACAAGCGGTGGAGCATGTGGTTTAATTCGATGATACGCGAGGAA
>Ga0209702_10004432_pt1 | contig 20390 bp, 38 predicted proteins | sample FRY01_FD_187210 | JGI IMG/M metagenome (GOLD analysis project Ga0209702, IMG submission 187210) | Freshwater microbial communities from Lake Fryxell liftoff mats and glacier meltwater in Antarctica - FRY-01 (SPAdes) (version 2) | ecosystem: Environmental > Aquatic > Freshwater > Ice > Glacier... | reverse complement strand
AAGATTATACTTTTGAGCATATGATTGCCGCAAACACCGTAGGTAATTATTTAATAAACCACATTCTTCAAAATACTGAAAAGTCTAAAAACGAATTAGCAAATGTTATAAAATATTACAAAGTAGCCATAGTGCCAAAAACATTTGCAAAAATAGTAGATAAATTTTATAGATCATCACTTGAATCTGGTTTTGATATTTTAGGGTATTTATATGACGCTAGATATTTTGCAGAAGCGGTTAAAGCATATGCAGAAGGAAAAGGGATTATTGTGCCTTATAATATGGAGTCTTTTATATCTGTTGAAAACACCCCTAAAGGCGATGCATTGCCCCGTAATAAAACAATAAAGGAAAACAAAACTCTTTATAGTATAAGCCTTCCGCAACCTCAGTCGCATAAAAGCATGAACTCTACGATCAACGAAATGATTGAGCGCAAAGAAGGAGTGCTAGCTACGGAAGTCATATCAACCCAAACAGCACAGTTACAAGGCAGACCAAAAGGCAAACTTGATGTGTTTGTTCCGCCTAGTGCTGAGGATTTTTTAGGGTTATTATATAAATTTCTAGGCGCTGGCAAACAAGGTGATGCTGATATGGCTTTTTTCAAAGGCAAGTTATTAAGGCCAATTGCTAGGGCTAGTTTTCTATTAAATTTAGAAAGACAAGCTTTAAAGGCTAAGTATGCATCTTTGATAAAAAATAACAAGGGGATACTTCCGCTTCTTAGAGAAGAAAGCGTATATAAATATTATTCTAACGACCATGCTGTTAGAGTATTTATGTGGGACAAATTAGGGTATGATATTCCGGGGTTGTCAGAGACTGATAAAACAGCATTAATAAAAGCTGTAAAAAGCAGTCCTAAGTTATTAAAATTTGCTTCAGAGGCTGTTTCTATACCAAATAAAAAAGAAAGTTGGTTAAAACCAGATGAATACTGGGCAGCAAGTAATTTAGAATCTGATCTGCAGGAAACTATAAGCAAGACAGGTAGAGCCAGGTTATTTAATGAGTTCATTGAAAATTCAAAAATTATATTTTCTAAAGACAATCTTAATAAAATAGAGGCCATTTACGGACAAGATTTTAGATCTAACCTTGAGGATATTATTTACAGAATATCTAAAGGTAAATCAAGGGAAATTGGTTCCAAAAACAAAATAACTAATACTCTTTTGAACTGGATTCGTGGATCAGTTGCTACCACTATGTTCCTAAATACCCGTACAGCAGTTACTCAGCAGTTGTCTTTTGTTAACTTTATGAACTGGTCTGATAACAACCCGTTGGAGGCTGGAAAAGCTTTTGCTAATACCAAACAGTGGGCTAAAGATTGGACCTTTTTATTCAATTCTGATTGGATGAAAGAGCGTAGACAAGGTTTAAAGACAGATATTAATGAATCTGAACTAATAGCCGCCTTACAGGGTACTAATAATAGGTATGCGGCCTTAATGAGGACTGTATTGTCTAAGGGATTTATATTCACAAAATATGGAGATAATATAGCCGTAGCAAATGGTGGTGCTTCATTTTATAGAAACAGAATTAATAAATATATAAAAGAGGGTAAAAGTGAAAGCCAAGCCCAAAAATTAGCTTTCTTAGATTTCCAAGAAATTGCAGAAGAAACCCAACAATCTACAAGGCAAGACTTACTGTCCAATCAACAGGTAACTGTTGCGGGCAGACTTTTCTTGGCTTTTGCAAACACTTCAATGCAATACACCCGTTTAACCAAAAAAGCAGCTTTAGATTTAATAAACGGTCGCGGAGATTGGAAAAGCAATGTGTCAAAAATTGTTTTTTATAGTACGGTACAGAATATTATATTTTCTGCCTTGCAAAATGCTTTATTTGCGGTTACTTTTTGGGATGATGACGATATAGACAAAGATAAAATGATAGATGCCAAAACAGAAAGAGTCATAAACAATGTTGTTGATGGACTTTTGAAGGGTACCGGTATCACTGGTTCAATTGTTGCTACACTGAAAAACGTTGTTATAAGAATCATGAAAGAACAAGAAAAAGGGTGGAAAGGCAATGATGCTTATATATTACTTGAAGTAGCAAATATTGCTCCCCCTGTTGGTATTAAGGCTAGAAAATTGTATGGGGCATATACTAATTATAAATTTAATAAAGGCTTGATGGATTACATTGGATATGACAACCCAAAACATCCAGCATATCAGATAACAGGAGCTGTGGCGTCTGGAGCTTTTAATATACCTTTAGATAGGCTTATTTCCAAAGTATCTAACTTAAAAGATGCGACAGGGTCTGAAGCAGAAGCATGGCAAAGAATTGCCTTAGTCGCGGGATGGGGCGGATGGGAATTAGGAATGAAAGATGCGGAAACAGAAAAAGCTAGAGCTACATCTAAAAGAAAAAGTAAAAAATCTTCTGCACAAAAAGCAGATCCCATGAGCAAAAAACAAACAAAAAGAAAAACTATTAAATTTTAAACTATGAAAGTAATACTATTAATCTCAATTATTGCAAATGTATTTTTAATCCTATTACATTTAGGAAAAATCAAAGACAAGGATAAGGATTTCATTCCTGACTCTGTAGAAGACAAATTTGGTAACATCAAGGAAGGTGTTAAGTATCGATCTAAAAGAGTTAAAGAAGAACTTGGCGATATAGTTGACAGCATAAAAGAAGTTGGTAATCAAATCGGTGATTTACCAGACGCTGTTAAAGGTAAGACTAGAACGGGCAGAAAGTAATTAAGAGACGGAACACAAAAAACTGGGCAACATACCCAAAGTTCCTGTAACCAAAAAGGGGAAGCTTCACGGCCTCCCCTTTTTTTGTCAACTAAAATAATAAATAAACTAAACTAATATCTGGCAAAAGATATATATTATCCATCACACGAAACGCAATCTGGGTCCATTGCTCTTGCAGCAATATCTCCTCTTAAAACAGACTCTGTTCTTGTGTAATACAAGGTTTTAACTCCTTTTTTCCAAGCTTCAAAATGGACTTTGTTAATCCACTTAGGTGTAGCAGCAGAAGGAAAAGCTAAATTCAAGCTAACTGATTGGTCAATATACTGCTGGCGTATACCTGCTTGGTTAACTAGTTCCAATTGGTTTATCTCTTTAAATGTTTTAAAAACATCTTTAACAGAATCAAACCCGTGCTTCTCAACTTCGTCCGCATGCTCTGGTAAATATACTAATTTTTTATTTATATATCCCCAATTATCTAAAGTATTTATATCTTGAATACTGCCTCCATCGATTAATATTTTCTCCCAAGTGTCCTCGGTATCTATACCAATCCTCTTTAACACTTTTATAAGTTCTTTATTCTTACGAATAAAAGTACCTTTTGCAGATTGTTCAGTAAAAACATTAGCAGCCCAAGGCTCAATACCCGGAGAAACATTACCGGATAGCTTACTATTTGATACAGTAGGTGCAATAGCCCTAAGGTGAGTATTCCTAAGTCCCGTATCACGACACCAAAGAGGTTCTCCATAGGTTTCTGCAAGGTCTCTTGAGGCTCTTTCACTTTCAATTTTAATCTGGCTAAATATTCTTCTAGTCTCAAACTGAGCTTGAAGTCCTTCAAAAGGGATTCCGTTTTGTTGTAAGTAAGTATGCCATCCGAGTACTCCCAAACCTAGTGCTCTTCCTTTTTCTGCAGAACGAACTGAATTCTCAAATCCTTTAAGACCTTTAGCTTTTTGTATAAATTCTTCAAGTACTCCATCTAGAAACCATGTTGCGTGGTAGATCAAATTAGTATCTTTCCACTCGTTATATTTTGTTAAATTAAGGGAAGACAGGCAACAAACAAATGAATGATTTTCATCTGTGTGTAATGTAATCTCTGAACATATGTTAGTCATATGCACTTTAAGACCATTGTCTTTGTAAGCCTTTGGATTAGCTTTATTCGTATTGCCTTTAAATAGTATGTAAGGCTCTCCTGTAGCTTTACGCTTCTGTAATAGTTTACTCCACTTATTCCTGGCCGTGGCATTTCCTTCTTCCAACTTTCTCATAAACTTATCGCCTACAACAGCACATTGGTGTAAGTTTAATGATTGTCTATTAACATCTCCTTTAGGCTCTCTTATTTCCAGCCACTCTTCAAAGTCTGGGTGATCAATGTTAATGTTAACACTAGCTGCCCCACGTCTTACAGACCCTTGATTAGTAGCTAAAATAGTACTATCATATATCTTACAGAATGGGACTACACCATCTGACGTACCATTACCGGTTATTCTAGCACCAGCTGGACGTATCATATTAATACCTATTCCGACGCCTCCACCTTGTTTAGCCAGAAGCATCATCTCTAGGTTTTTTTGACCTATATCAACAATACTATCTGCTACATCAATACCAAAACAACTTATAGGCAAACCCCTATCTGTGCCTGTATTAGACAGCACTGGGGAAGCTAAGTTCAGCCACCCATTCCATATATACTCAAAAAAAGTATCAGCCAATTCTGGCTTATATAAACGCTTAGCTACAGTTGTTGCAACTCTAGTATATGCATCTCTTGGGGTTTCACCAGGTAGTAAATACCCCCCAGTAATGGTTTTTTTATAAACCTCTGTATTCCCCCACGCAGGAAACTCCTGCCCTTTAATCCAATCATTATTCCAATTCATTACTTAGATCTAATTTAGTTTCTTCTTCTTTTTTAATTTTGATTTGCAATTGTTTAATTGCATCTTCATATCCGGGCATTAGCTTTATTGTTTCTAAAGAGCCTACAGATAAATCTTTTAAATAAGTATTTTCATTCATTAGTTGTTGCACAACATTAATTAATGCGGCAACTTTCTTTTCTAATACTCCTACTTTACTTTGTTTTTGTCCTATCATAAAATTTAATTTAGTTTAATTTACCACATATCTGCAAAATCCTCTTTTTCATTTGCTTTTGAATAATCCGTTGGGCGAATAGCAAAAAAATCAGTATGAGTAACACCACCAGTAAGATGGTAAAACCAATCGAGGTTGTTTGCTGATTTTGGGTTAAAGTCAAAGTGTTGCCCACAGTCCCTGTAACCGAGCTCAAGGATTTTTTCATTGAGTCTTTTTCTAATGAATTGTTTAATGTCGTAAGCTTTAAGGTTTTCAATGTCCCCCTGCTCGAACATTTTATCAATATATTTTTCTTCTGCTTCAAGCATTGCTTCTGCTGCATCTAATATTTCTTTTTTACAATCAGCTAATAAAGATGGATCCTCTTCGCACATATGCCTGAATAATTGACAACCCATTTTACTATGCAAAGATTCATCCCTAACGGACCATTTCATTTGTTGGCCAACACCCTTTAACAAATTTCTCATTTGGAAGCTATATAACACAGCAAAAGCAGAATATAGACTTACACCTTCCGCAAATGCTGAAAATACCGCCAAGGATTTAGCAATACCTTTTTTATCAGTTCCTTCATAAGCAACAAGATTATTAAACCTTTCCATTGTAGCCTCATCTTGTAAGAAGGCTTCAAAATTTTCAAGTCCAAGTGTTTCATTTAAATAAGAATAAGCAACAGCGTGTATTGTTTCTTGTGATCCGAACATCATTGCCATTTGTTGTATTTCGTGTTTAGGAAACCAACTCACTACTTTCTGCGTCCAGTAATCAGATACCGCACATTCTGTTTGAGCAAAGCCTAATAGTATGTTGCCCACTAGATTTTTTTCTGAATCATTTAATTTTTCATTCCAGTCTTTTATATCACCCTGCATACTTATTTCAGTGTGTAACCAAAAAGCCTGAGCCTGCTTAAGCCACCCTTCAGTGTAATATTCAGGGAATTCAAAAGGCTTATACGCTACTCGGTGATCAAATAATCCCATATAAATAGTTTTTTAATTGTTGTTTACGTTCTTTATGTTCTTAAGAGTTGATTCCCAGGAGTCTAGGTAGCTTAAAAGAACTTGTTTAGTTGCCCCTTTGGACTTAATTAATTTAATTTCAGCAATGATATCATCCACCCACCACTCAATTGTTTCTTGCTCATTCGTCCTCATCTTCTATGTCCCATATTTCTAAAGCAATATCTATAAAAGGTAAATACACTACATGCAGTATAGACCTATTCGAAGGGTAGCTTCTAACCCCTAACAGAATTCCAGGGTAAAACCCCATTGATATTTCCCAGTCTTTCATATTAATATACTTTAATTCCTAATGCATTGTGAAGTTCAACTAATTCCTTCCACATAATTTTATTTTTTACAGCAAAACTCCATTTAACAAAATCATCAACCTTGCGTTTCTGATACATAGAGCGAGCCGTTACTTTCTTTTTTCTAATATCAGTTGTACTGTCTTGTTGCATTCTGCTATGTTTTGCGGTTTGTATAATGTTATGTTTGGGAACTGCTCAGTGATTAGCTTCTTGAATAATTTCCAACGCATAGGGAAAGACTCGTTGGCTCTCCCCTTGGTTTCAATTATAAAGTCTTCTCCTATAAAATCCGGCGTATACTTTATAGGAAGTATTCTTTTACACCCTCTGTTTATATAATCGCCTTTTCCATTACCTTGACGCTCATATACTTCGTTTTCAAAATGAAATCCATTTAATAAAACAAAAGTTTCCCCTTCGTATTTAGACTTTATTTTAGCATTCTTTAAAGCCATATACATATTTTTTTCAAGACCAGAAGCAAAGTCTATCCCATCAAAAGACACCTTTTTAGCTCTTACCGGGCCTTTTTTTCTTGATTTATTAGAGAATTTCTTTATCATCTTTTATTTCTTCAAAAGGTTTAAAAGCTTCATTAATGAAATCTTTTGAATAAGTTTCTTTTGCTTTTTGTAAATATAATACAGCATCCATTAATTCTTCCTGGATATGATTGAGCCATTCCCACATATCAGAGGGATCATCACGTAATGTAGTTCCATACTTTGCAAAACCAACATTTGATCTGCCAACAAACTTGTCTACTACGTTTTCTACAACTGGATCTCTAAATTCTATTTCTCTTTTTGTAGCCATTATAAAGTATTTTTAACAAAAGTTCCATTTTTCATTACTCCTTTTCTGTTAGAGATTTCATTATAAGCACTATCGATGCAATCTTCAATAGTAAGATCAGCGAGCTTGGCAAGATTAGTAAGAACCACAACGCAGTCCCCAATAGCATCAATAATTTCTGCTCTGTCATTTGTAAGCACTGCTTTAGATAATTCACCAGCTTCTTCATAAAGTTTTATCAATTGGGTTTTAACATCTCCTTTAGTATATATTCCCCTAGCTGCTGCCCATAATCTAATCTCTTCAAATTTGGAATATGTTGCAACAGATAAATCTTTTGTTCTAGTGGTTGGCTCTGCAATGAATGCTTCATGATATGCTTTATTATAAATAAAACATCTTTGCTCATTATACATGCTAGGCTTAGCATTGTGCATGATCCATTGAGTAGTCTTTTTAGATATTTTAAATTTGCCTAATACGGTTTCCCATTTAGTGCCTTTGGTATCATTTAAGTACTTTTTAAGTTCATTTAATGGTACAGGAAATGTGGTAGTTTGTTCTGTTACGTTAAGTTTCATTTGATTTGATTTTAGTTGTGTTACTACGGCATAAGATTGCCTATCTACTTTATATTTAAATTGCCTTTGAAGTTGTAATTCTCGTCTAGATACGTAGTTAATATCATTTGAGGATTCAAGCACTTCATATTCATTTTTTTTGTAGCCTTGTTGGAGCGTAACCCTCTTATTTAAATTACGTGTTACTCCAATTTTCTTACCTGGTATATGGTAGATATAAAACATATTTTTGAATTTAACCAACCGACAGAGGTGCCGATATTGGTGGGTGAGATTTATAATTATTTAAAGATACGGAATTATGTTTAGGTATAACAACTTCATCGCCAGAAAGATACAAACCTTTTGATAAAGAAATTGTTGGCAAATGGTATACTATTCTTTTTAACATCTCTTCCGCTTGATCTATATGATTGTTATATAAATGGCAATCTCCTAGCTGCCCAATAAGTATACCCGGTTTTAGATTAGCTCCTTTGGCTAAAAACTCTAATAACAATCCATACATTGCAATATCATAAGGCAAGCCTAGAAATATATCAACAGATCTTTGTTGCCACATTAGATCTATAATCCCATTATTAATGTATACTTGAAAACCATAATGGCACGGAGGTAAAACCATATTAGGCATATCAATTGGGTTCCATGCGGAGACCATAAGGCGTCTAGACGTTGGATTGGTATTAATGTCCTTCAAAAGGTTTTTGATTTGATCTACGCCCCCGAAATCGCGCCATTGTTTGCCATACACAGGGCCTAATGACATATCAGATCTTCCAGATCTTTCGTAATCAGCATCCCAGTATTTAACCCCATTCTCTCTTAGGTATGTTACGTCAGTTCTGCCTTGTAAAATCCAAAGGATTTCAGTTAAAGCTGAATTAAAGTATACTTTTTTAGCGGTTAATAGTGGAAAGCCAAGGCTCATGTCGTGTTTTATAATCCTACCAAAAACACTTTTAGTTCCTGTTCCAGTTCTGTCTTCTTTGCTTTTACCAAAAGACGCTACATTAGCTAATAAAACTTCGTACTCGTTTTGTATGTTCATTTTTTATTGTGTTTGTTATAATAATATAAGCAAGCTTTATAATATTCTTGCCAAACGTTATCTTTAGTGTAAGTACTAGGGGACAAATGGTATTGTTTGTATTCGTACCCAAGGCTAACAGCAATCTTCCATCTGTTAGGGTTATATTCTTTATCAGCAGCCTCTAATCCTATACGCACATTATTGTCTGTACACCATTTCCATGCTTGCTGTTCTTCTTTGCTCGCTATATAATTCTGAGGCAAAGTTGGTTTTTTTCTTGCTTTATATCCGCTACCCATTGTTTAAAGTTCCCATGGCATTGATTCATTATTAGCATCTATTACTTCATGAGGGAGGAAAGATCCAGATCTTGGTTGCCATTTAAAATGACATTCAGCCCCGTTTTCTCCTAAGTTTTGAAATTTAACTTTTAGTACCTTTACTTTTACGGTTTTCAGAACATAATCTCTGTGGACTAATAATCCATGGTAGGAGGCATCGTACCATTCTCCACCACCCTTAATAGAATACATAGTAGGTTCCTCTAATTTGCCCTGAGCATCTTTATACATTTTAGTAGGGTGTGCAACTACAATAACAAGAACATCAAACTTTTTAGCAAATATTTCTATTTTGCTTAAGTACTCCATAGTGTACCTATTAACGTCTTCAAGCTTGGAATCAATATCCCTAACTTTATTAAAAGGATCTATTACTAAACATTTAATTCCTTTTCTTTTAACAAGCTCGGCCCCTTTTCTTAGCACTGCTTCAAGACTATACCTGTCCATATCAATATGGTAGAAATTAGAGTTACAATGATCCGCTATTTGTTTCCATTTAGCACCCCCAATATCTTCTCTGTGAGGCATATCCCCCCACACTTTTCTCATTAATTTGTGTGCGTGCAAATAAGTAGGGGCATTTTCAGGTGACGCAAAAGCGGTTTTCCAGCCATAATTTGCATTATAACCAACAACCATTTGATCTACAAAATCAGACTTGCCACTACTTGGTATACCAGTAACAGTAATAAACTGACCAGTATAAGTGCTGAAAATAGAATCGAAATTTTGTAAACCAACTTGGTAACCCGGCTTAAACCCGTTTCTAACAAAATCCGTAATTTCATCTTCAATGTCGTTAAAGGTTGTGACTCCTTCAAGGGGTACGGGGTTGGCGGAGGTAATACGCTTTGATAAGTTTTCTTTTCCATATTTTAATAAATATTCATTTGAATCTTTGCAATCATCAAAAGTTGCTATAAAACAAACTTCTGCTCCTAGTCTTCTAATAAATTCCTGTTGTAATGCTTGCCCGGCCTCATCTGAGTCTAGGGCTAAAATAACTTTTTCTTTATCAGAAAAGTAATCTATACAATTATCTAAATAATCTAGGTTATTGGTGCCAATAGTGGCTCCATTGGGTACAGATACAACATTTGGTATACCAGCTTCACATAAGCTTAATGCGTCAATTTCCCCTTCTACAACAACACAATAATCATATCCTACAATACTATTAATATTATAGAATACTCTTTCTGCCCCTTTGTAAAGCTTAAAGTTCTTTCTACCATCTCTATATTTTACATTTATAAGTTGATCACCTATAAAGTAATTAAAGTGTATGGTATTCTCTTCTTTATTTGTTTGAGGCATAAATTCTTTGCCTTCTGTAACTTTAAGAGTTTCTAATGTTTCTTTTGAAATGCCTCTACCTTCAAACCATTTCTCTACAGCAGTACTAACTGCTTTATATTCTATTGGAGTTGGTTTTATATAGATTTTTTCAGCGTTTCCTTTTCGCTGATAAGTGTGTAGTTGAAATTTTGAGGAACAATGATGGCAAGTGCCCAATCCTCTTTCCCAGTCATAAGAAGCGCATTTAGCTTTCTTGTTTTCTGGTTTTCTATGCTCAGAACAAATAGGGCACGTACCTTCTGGCTTACCTGCTGGTAAATTGTGTTGGTTAAACGTTTCTATTTGAAATCCATTTATCTCCGTTATTTGCATCGGGCTAAAAATTAATAAGTTAAAAAAAATATAAGAGGCAAGACAATATACTTGCCCCTTATTACACACTACGGATATTAGAAAGGCAAATCATCTTCTACGGCAGCCGCAGCAGCGGGCTGTTGTGTTTGTTGACCGTCCCTTAGTATTCTATCTGGAAATTTACCATTTGTCCAAGCAACCGTAACATTACCTAAAAATACTCTATTAGTTTTAGCTTCTCTTTCTTCTTTAGATTGAGCTACTGTAATTGGTCCTTGACCCCCGAACTGATCTGGTTCGTCATTAATTGTAATTGTAAAAGGTAAATATTTTCCTTTTTTCCCATCGATAATTTTGTCTTTTGGTATCATACTTAAATTGATACTCCCGTTAATAATGCCAGCCATAATTTTTAATTTTAATTGTTAATTTATAAAGTTTTACTAATAAAATAATTTTTAGGATCGAAACTATCATCCTTGTAGTACTTTCTGTACTGTTCCACGGCCTCTTCGACTTTAAATTTGCCACGCTCTAAAAATTGAGGCGAACAATCAAAGATACCAATTTTTTTCGAACTTTTGTCAATTACTAGGAAAATAAAATCCATTTCAAAGTAAGTTGAATATATATAAGCTTGACTGTCATAGTTATATGTCTTAGCCGAGTAATCAAACCTACTTATATCACTAGTTGTTTTTAAGTCTACAATTACTCCTTGAGTATTATTTTTAATATCTGTTTTGCATTTCCACCACTCACCCTCTAGCTTTAACAAACCCGGGACTTCATAGTCTACATCAATGTCTTCTATCAAGCCTTTAGCAGTTTCATTTTGCATAAGAGCCACTTTTAATTCATTAAGCATATCTACTTCTTGCTTTAACAAACAAACTTCAGGCTTTTCTATTGCTTTATACTCTGCGTTATTTCTGGTTTTAACATCAATAATATTATACCTATCTAATTTATTTGGTTCTAATATAAGGGTGTGAAAGTATGCCCCTTTTGTAAGATTAGAATTAAAAGCTTGAGGTGTATGTAAATTTAAAGGATCATTTAAAAGAGTTCCTATGTTAGAATTAGACAAAAATTGCTTACCAAAACTGCCATAATACAATTCATCTTTTTTTAATTTTTCAAGTATATCTTTTAATTGCGCTTTTTTCATTATAATGTTTTTAATATGCTAGGGTCTATTTCGTATTTCTTTTTAATATCTTCCACTGTGCCTTTCCCTTGAGATAAAAATAATCTAGCTTTATCCAGTGCATCGCCTTCTAATTTAGGCTTTGCTTTAAATGTATCAGTTTTATTAGTTGCGTCACTATCTGCTGTATCATCTATTAATAGCAGGTTTCCAAGGCTATATTTTTTAGCGTATGAAGAAGCTGAACCAAATTGCTGGGGGACTTGCATCCCTTTTTGATTAAGGTCTACGCCTACAATTGCAGTGGCTTCTAATGTCATACCCGTGGCCGCATCTATCATAGTAGCGGTTGATTGCATGCATGGAACAACGCCCATATCCCAATTGACTAATGTTTCATTTACAGTAAACAAAACGTTATACTTAATGTTAAATGGTTTTAGCGCTTCTAAAATATCTTCTGCACTTCTAAAGTTGTACTTTCCAAAAGCGTTAAATCTGCTTTTTTTGGCTTTGAATTCTTGCTGAATACAACTTAATTTTTCGTAAATACTTAATGTCTCTTTCATTTTAAAAGAATTTTGGTTTTTGGGTTTATAAATAATCTATTACTTGTGACTGATCAACGTTCTCAATCAACTTTTCTACTGCTTGTTTTTTAATTTCTGATATCCTAACATAAGCACTGGGTCCTGCTATATTTAATATTTCCGCTATTTGATTAGCTGAATGCTTGTCGCAATCTAATCCATAACTTAATCTTAATACCTCAAACTCTCTATCGTTTAAGTGCTTTTTAAGCAAACTTGTAAGATATATATTAAGCAATCCTATATTGTAAGGCTCAGATTGATCAGGAATTTGATGCATCATATTATCATCGTCTTCATTAACTTGCTCGTCAATACTAAGGAATATAGAATTAAAAAACATTGCAACCATCACTTTATTTTTTCCGTTGTCTTTTCTAATTTGCGTAAGTCTATGCTCTGGTATTTTTATATCGCCTCTATTAATATCAATAGCTCTTCGTATCGACCCTTTTATTCTTTTTGATAGAAACGATTTCAATGTTTTCTCGGGATCATCAGAATCTGCTATTGTTTCCCATATAATTCTATCAACGGCTTTTATTAAGCCTAGACTTCCGTCTTGTATCAAATCTGTTATATCCATAATCCCAGAGGCTTGATCGGCTGTGGAAAACTTTCTGGCTATATTTTCTACTAAAGGCAAAAACTTAACTATAAGCTCATCTCTAGTGTAATCTTTAAAATCTTTTTCTTTTAAGTTTAATATAGACGTTTTAACGTCTTCTTTATACCTAACATAATTTGAAATATTGAATTTCTTCATTTCCTTTATTTAAGAGTTCTTTTTCTTTTTTAAGTTCATGGTTCATGTTTCGGTATATGGTTCTAGTTGTACAACCTAGTAATTTTGCTAAATTGCTTATTGTTATTTTTTTTCCAGTGTCATTAACGTATAACATCATATCATATATATCTGACTCTGTTATTATTTTTGTTTTGCCTATTAGTTTTCCTACAATGCTTAATTTCTCTGATAATTCAAGTTGACAATTGTAATTAAAAATTACTTTTCTTATGTTATTTGATGGTGGTGTTTCTAAATCACACATGCTAACCTCATATATTATTTTGTCTAATAAACTGCAGGGTACAGTAAATGTAACAAATCCGTTTTTAATATTACATATATATTTAGTTAAATTTGAAAAACTATCTGTATCTATTTTTGGGTTTAAATACCATAGGACGAGCATGTGCCACTTTAAAGCTTTATAAGTATTAATCTTAGCCTTACTCCTAAAAAGGTCGTAGCACTCTTTTGTGCCCTCCTGATAGAAGCTACCCCACTCGTATATTGCCGTGGGCTTATCTATTATCGGTAGTCTTCTATAAATTACCCTTCTTCGATGCAAATAATCGAGTGATCTTATGTGTGACATTAGCCTGCTAATTATTTATATTAAAGGCCTAACGTCGCACTTTGCAGCTTTATTAATTTCACTTCGTTCCATTTGCCTTGTTTCATATCTTCATTTATTAAAAAATCTATTCTATTTTTAAATCTTTTATTCATAATATCTCTTACGGTCCAAACGCCATCATAAGGACAATTACACGATATTAATACTTTACTTTTAAATTTAAAGCCTTTTTTGAATAAATCTCGTGATACCGCTATAATTCTATGACCATATGGATCCTCTAAATCTAATTCAAACATACTAGCAGTATGTCCAGGGTCTTCATTAGTTTGTTCAGGTACGGCATGATAGACCGTAGCGGTTACATTAGTAATATTCATATTAAACATTGCAAATATAATAAATAATATTTTACTCATAATTTAATTGTTACACATTAATATTACTTTTATATTGCCTGTATCTTTTGTAGTTAAATGAATACTAGAGTCAACTGTTATACTGCTCCTAGTTTCATCTGCTTTCCAGAATTCATGTCTAATCACTTGAATTATGTCATATGCTTCTCTACATGATTCATCTACTTTTTCATTGTGAATTCCCCAACCCCCATTTTTTCCTAATGAGTAATCCTGTATTAAAGTATTTCTAACTTCAGCAAGCTGGGTATCAACATTATCTCGTATTTTATGGAACTTTTTATAGTCGGTAGATAACTTAACATCTTCTAATTTCTTCCACTCATGCTCCTCGTTCCACATTTTATTCTTAACACTACCCGCGATGAGTGCCTTTCCATTCTTTATATCAAGAATTTCTCCTTGTGGAGTTCTATCACCTATTATTGGTTCTCTATCGGGTCTACACACATTATACAAATTCTTTTCAAATGATGGGTGTTCTTTTATTACACCAAATTGCCCAATCCCTATTCTTAAATAAAAGTCTAATGCTTTCTGTATTAGCCTTAATTGACTGTTGTTTACTTCTAATATTGCCATAATTTATATTATTAAATTTTGTTGATTGTTAACCCGTAAGGTGCAACAACACTATACCTTATCGGGTATAGTTAATGCTTGCTTTGTTGTACACAATGCTACGTAATAAATCCTATTACCCAAATAGGACAAAGCATTAACCAGTATATAAATCTTTCTTGTAGACTTACTGCCAAGTTGTCCTTACCTATCTTTTTACAATCATTTCGCCAAACCAAATAGAGTGGTAAGAAAAGCACGAATTGAAGTAAAAAACATATTAATATTTGTACCATTATTTCTTTTTCTTGTTTGGGTTTTTAATTTAATAGTATGTCTTTCATAATTTTTCTAGTATTAATTTCCCTAAGTATTTTCTGCAAATATCTGCAGTCTCTAGTTGGTTTGATTTTTTAGCAGCATCAGCAGCATCAGCAGCATAAGCAGCACAATAAGAAGCATAAGCAGAAGCAGCAGCATAAGTAGCATAAGAATCAGAATAAGCAGCAGAAGTAGCAGAATCAGAAGCATAAGAAGCTGCTTTAAGAGCCTCCTTAGATATTTCTCCATTGCCGTACGCTATAGCAGCATCCACAGCCTTTATGCTTCTATCATCTTTCATTAAGTGTCTAACTGTATTAGCGCAATGCCCCTTAGCAAGCACCAAAGGTCTATCATCTACCTTTAGTTTATCAGCTAACCATAGAAGCCAGTCTCCTCTATGACAAGTAGCGATAACCTCTTTAGCTGTCTTGTCTCCAGCCCATTCAACAGCCTCCTCACAAGCCTTTAGTTTTAATAGTAAATCTTTCATAATTTCTATTCTTCTTTGCTATGTACTATAAAAAGTACGTTATTCGTGTTTATTTGCTTTATTGACCTATTTGTAGGACATAAAGTTTTTAATTTACTAATTCTTCTGTATTAATATTATACTCATCCAACAATTCACTTAATGCCTCTTTGTAGTTGTCTAATGTAAAGGACTCCTCATTATGTTTCCATTTTCTCCAGAAATTATGCTGTAGTTCCCAAATAAATGCAGCCATGTCGGGCCCTTTAACACACTTCATGTGTGATATTATATCCTCCGGATCATTTAAATCAAATTCCAGTATTGCTTTCATATGTTATATCATTTTTATTATAGCACTTACACGTGTGTATAGCACTTCCTCTTTGCCGACCGTAACTGTATCAATTAAGTTGTACAATCTTCCAATGGGTGTGTTGACATCATGCTTTTCGTCCGCCCATTTAACACCTAACTTTATATTTAAATCAAGTACTTGTTCTTTTAGTGAGGCATTGTCTTCTAACAATTGTTTTATAGATATTATTTCGCTAGAAAATTTTTTTACCCCACTTAATTTAACACCAAGCTTAAACGCATCATATAGTTTTTTAATTTTAGGGTCATATAAAATTGCTTGATCAAACAAATTAAGCCCATGTAAGACCGTTGCGTGATCTCGGCTAACTAACATACCTATTTCCGCCAAAGGTTTAAACGTGTGCTCCCTAGCTATCTTATAATAGACTGATCTTGCGTATGCATCGCCACGTTTTCTTCTTTTGGTTTGTAAATTGCAGTTTAAGTTGTTTTCTACGTAGTCTTTAATTAAATTTAATTCTATAACCATCTTTATAAAGTTTCAAATTCATAATTGCCTTTAATCATTTTGTTAAAAAATTTTCCTATAGATTCAGAATGTTTCAATCCAAAGAATATTTCAGTGGATACATTGTTAAACACATATTTGCGCCCTCCAATAAACTTCACTAATAATGTTTTTTCTTCAAACTTATAAGACATACTAATAATGGCCGATGAGTTTACTTGTAATTTTTCTTTTGTAATTTTCATAATATTTAATTTATTTGTTATCTGCTTCTATAAGTTTTAATATATATTTCCACACTTCTGCTTCTTCTCTAGTGTAATTGATTTGTTTTTCTCTAATAGTCTTATAATTATCTTCATCAACCCAAGCCCAATCATCGGTCTCTGCCGACTTCCATTTAATAATAGATTGATTAAGCTTAGCAAATGCTTTAAAATGTGCTCTGTCTTTTGTTCCCATTAGTTTAGTGTTTTAGGATTACATAGGAAGTGGATAATATCAATTACCTGACCCTCCAATTTATTAATTCGTTCTTGTTGTTCTGCTAATATAGCAATTAATTGTTCATTAGCGCTAGTAAGTTTGTTAATTTCTTCCATAATTTAGTTAAATGTTTTAAAAAATACGTAATTTAATATAACCCAGCCGAATATGTATAGCATAGCGACTATAACAGTTAGAGCTTTAGCTCGTTTAATATTATTATCTATCAAATTTTTATTTATATTCATACAATTATATTATCAATATATATTCGTGTTAATCTTTCCAATGTTCATTACCAGTAATCTTTACTTTAAATCTAGACTTACCCTTCTCCTCTGTTGCATCCCACTCCTCATCTGTCAGTGATCTACAATGGCCATAAGTTGCCAAGTTCTGTATTCTTTCATGTGCTGCATTTCGTTGTTGATCTGCTTTGTATTCAAAAAATTCTTCTTTAGTCATTGCCTTTGGATAATGTTTTAGTTAATCGGTTAAATATATTGTCACAAATATCTGAGAACTCTTCGTCTGTTCCGTTGTCACCAACCATACCCATATCAAACATCATCTCAGTGATAGCCTCCTTAATGTGATCAATGTAATAACCCTCTAATGAGTCTACAATTTCTAATGAGTCTCTAAATATTTTTTGTTTGCGTGCTGTGTTTGTCATGATTAATTAGTTATTTGATTATTCCTTGTTCAATTAAGTCGTGTGCCGTTCTGCCAAACCACCCTTGTAATTTGTAAGCTAAACCTGTGTCGTGCAGGTATTGCCATGCTTCAATTATTTGTTCTTCGTTGTCAGCTTTAATAAAGCCTTCAGCTATTCCTGCTGCGGTATAGTTATCCATAATTTTTTATTTATTTAATTATTGTTTAGCATAGTTATAAAAGCCTGAATTGCTTAAGTAAAGCACTTGTTTTTCTTGTTGATCATATATAGCCAACTGTTTATTTACAGCGGCCCATTTGAGTGCAAAAGTAATATCTTGAATATGAAAATTCATATCTACATAATAAAGATTTGTGTCTTTGTCAAACCAACCACCAATTGAGTCGTACAAATCAATACTAATATTTTTTTTAATTGTGCTAATTAAATCATATTGCAAAGACGGGTTATGACCTATATATAATAAATTGCATCCCACAATATACCTATTTTTACTATCTTTTTCATTTAAATTGATAGTGAAATCTGTCTTAGCAGTTGCTAAGTTCAATATTTTTTGTTCTATTGTAATTTCTATTGTTCTCATATATGTTATTTTTTAGTTACAATTATATTATCAAATCTTAGCCGTGTTAACCTCCGCATTCAAAGCTTTATATATAGCCCGCTTAATGTGTATAGCACTATCACCACCTCCTCCAATACTCCACGTAGTTAGATCATATTCTGAATATTCGCGGTCAAACGTTTTCCAGTCGTAGATAGTAAATATTTTGCCGTTGTATTTTAGTACCCATTCAAATTGTACCTTGCCATCACCCGAAGGTCCATCATATGTAGGCTCACCTAATATTGTTACAAGATCACGATAATTTATATTTTCAAGGGATCCAACTTTGCTTGTACCATCTGTTTGGCACAGCACATTTTCTTTGTTCAATTTGTAGTTTAACATATCTTTATATTATTTAGTTTGATTATCACTCAACATATCAAGCAGCTCGCCAGCGTTGGCTATAAAATTTTTACAGTTTAGTGTCATTTCGTGTATAGCATCACGCTCATAAGCATTCAGCTCCGACCAGAATATATCCGTATCACCATTCATAGCCTCTTCAATAGCATCATTACAATCCACCAAAGCTAAGTTCGTATTGTTAAATCTGCAATAACTCATATTTCCCATAATTACTTTATTAAATTTATTATTTTATTAAATTGATCGTTGTTTATTTTCAAATAATTAGTTTTGTTCCCATAACTATCGTAAATTTGAATGTTAAAATGTTCGCCCGTTCTTACCAGATCATTAGCCTGCCCTTCAATGTACTTTTCTCGTGTCGTCATAATTACTTCTTTAAAGAATTAAATAATTTAATTAACTCATTATCTGCCATATCAGACTTTGCCATCATCACATAAATACAATTCAAATCATCTGTACTTATATTTATAAAATCATTAGTGTAAATTTGATAGCAATTTATTGCTTTTAATAATTGTGCTTTTGTCATCATTTATATTATTTAATTTGTTACATCTATATTATCATTAATACCCCGTGTCAACCCGGAAAATACACCGTTTCACCAGTTTCATCGCCGACAGCCTCCATAATATCAAAAAGGAAGTCGTCCGCATCCGAATAACACAAATCCCATAAACATGCATATGCAGCCTGTTCTATGCTCTCAGCCCTACCAAAAGTATCATGATCCTGAAAAACATCGTAGTCAAACTCCTCAACTATCTCCCGACAATGCGCCGTATATATTATTTCATTCTCAACCACCCCATGCAAAGCATCCGCAACCATCTCACGAAACCCATCGCGATCATGTATAGCATCCACCTCATCCTTAACCGCATCAACCACGTACTCAACCAATAACTTGTAATAATTGTCCTTGTATATTCTACTCATAATTTCTATCTGTTTTTAATTATTTATCTGTTTCATTTATATTATCATCGTCGTATCGTGCCAATCTCGCAACACCACGATCCATCTCATCATCATCAATGTAATGCACATTCCGCATCCGCATCATCCACTCCCTAAACTTCATCCCAGTATTATTATTATCATCACTCATAAAGGTTATAGTATATTTGTTAGAAAAAATGTATAGAGGGTTATAATAAAAAGCTTATGCCTATATACTCTTTTTTTTGTTGATTCCCAAAAGTGCGACGTTAGCCTATTAATACATATATATAGCAGGCTAATGTCACACTATTTTTTGTTATTATTTTTGGTCGTTAAACATATTGAAAATTGCCAGTACGTCTATTTGTTGTCCAGTATTCACGCATAAGATTACTAATTCTCCTATTGTTAGATCGTTTATACTTTCTTTAGTATTTAGCGCATTAAATATTTCTTCTATTGCGTTGGGGAATCCTTGTAGTTTTTCTTCAAGTAGTGTTTTGAATTCTGGTTTTAGTCTTTCAATTAGTGTTTGCATTTTGTTTATTTTTTTAGTGTTCATATATATTATCAGATCGATCTCGTGTCAACCTTCGTACAGATAGTCATCTGAGTCTGTTTCATCAAAGTCTGCATGTTCTTTACAGTCTGAACATATATCTGATTCCCATAGTGGCGGTGCTCCGCAGCAATTACTTTCCATATTTTATTTGTTTTAGTTTGTTACATTTATATTATCAGATCGGTCTCGTATCAACCCTGCAATTGTGTTATTCTTAGTCTATCAAATCCGTTTTTGTTTGCCCAATCCTTACCATTTTCCATTAGGTTTTGTTTGTTTGTGTAGCCTTTGCATTGGTATAGGATCTCTTCCATGTGATTTGGTTCACCAATTTTGCACGCATATAAAAGTGTTTCTGTCATGATTAATTTTTTAGTTACATTTATATTATCAGATCGATCTCGTGTCAACCCTGCAATTGTGTAT
>Ga0209702_10004431_pt1 | contig 20393 bp, 10 predicted proteins | sample FRY01_FD_187210 | JGI IMG/M metagenome (GOLD analysis project Ga0209702, IMG submission 187210) | Freshwater microbial communities from Lake Fryxell liftoff mats and glacier meltwater in Antarctica - FRY-01 (SPAdes) (version 2) | ecosystem: Environmental > Aquatic > Freshwater > Ice > Glacier... | reverse complement strand
AAAGTGTTCCCGCTCCTCGTCACCGAGGATGAACCTCCGGTCAACGATGCGCGATATCACGTGGTAGTAGCTGAGGCCGGTTCCCCGGATGCGTGATTGTCTCATGAGATTCTTGAATAATGTTCTGATGAACATTGGTGTAATGAACACTTTTTAACAAGTGGGAATTTCAAATAATTAACCTGTCCCCAAAAATTTCTGAGTGGGAATTTCGAATAATTAACCTGTCCCCAAAAATTCCTCCCTGGAGATAACGATTTCTCCACTTGGAAACTGAGTTGCGGTGGAGTCCGGTCCGCTTGATGATCTCCTCGTTGGTGAGACCTTCTCCTGCGAGAATGATAATCCTTGCACGCTCGGCGACACCTTGAGATACCGAGGTCTTCCGGCGCAGGAGTTCTTCAAGTTTCTCAATCTCGACGGACGTTAACTCAATGGAATCGGCAACAAATAGCATACTCTTTCATAGCGCATACCTCGCCATTGCACAATAACTAATTGATCGATGCACTAGCGTTGGGAGGAGCGTCGATCACCAATTCGCTCACTCCACTTTCTTCATTGTGAAGATTTCAGGATTCTCAGGATCAGGCTTATGGCGATGGGAAACATGTGGATTGAATGAACCACCCCAAAACTTTTTATCAATCACCTCGTATCCGTCTTTCGTGATGTCGAAGATTTGGAGATTGGTCCCGTCTTCACCGATAATCGAAAAACGTCCTTCTGCGTCTGTTATCAACGAAATCTGCCTCAACTTAGTAGAACCTTGCTTCAATAATTTTTCTGCAATAGAGTCAATGTATTCCCGAATCTCTGCAATCAATGAGACTCCCGAAAGAGGTTTTCCGTCGGGTGTAGTGACCTTCCCGTAAAAAGTTACGTTTCCATTTTTTAACGATTGCGTCCGGTGAACGTCAACATATTGACCCCATGCCGTCCAACTCATTTCCGGTGGTTTCAACCGTTTCTCCTCGGCCGTAAACTTACGTCCAATCTTCTTTTCTAAGGCGGTCATTTCATCCTCTTCGATAGTTTTCCCAACTGCTTCACTTCGAACAACTGGGGCGGACTCGGTAGTAGATGGAAAATCTGCTTTTTCAGTGCTTTCAGCAACACGGCTTTCCTTCTTGCTAACCATAATCCAGATTATCGAAGCAACTAACAGGAGAAACACGGCTAAGACGAAGATTCTCTTCATGGTCTGACTTTGCTTGGGGTGATAGAAAACGCTTTCTCTTGAAGAGCACGCCAGAACTCCCACCTAATCATGAGCGTCCCGCGAAACTGAGCACTGTGGTCGGCTGGATCAGCCGTAAAATTGCTGTCACTGCCAGGCGTGAAGCCGTTTGCAAGGTCAAACTTTCCTTTCATGCCGCCAGCCCCCTCTGCTCCGATTGCTAAGCTACGTCCCTCAGCTGCGTGGGCAAAAATTTCGTAAGTGTCCCTCGGAAACTGAAGTGGTGGATAATCTCCTCCGTAAAGGAAGTTCCCATCGTTATTTGCTGCGTCGAAAGCGTGGCAAGAATACCCCTCACTATCGTTTGGTTTCCATTTCTGTCCGGTTTGCCATGCATCGAGCGCGAAATCCAAGTTATTGTAGAAATTGAAAATCTTCCCGTTTATTCCCCCGTAAATCGGGCCGCCTTGAGGTGGGTAATCGGCATAGCGCTCGGGGGTTTCCCATGCAACGTCAGTGCGTGGAGCAAGGTTTTCATTGTAAGCATGACCTACCATAGCAGTCTGGCATGCTGCGTAGGTATGAACTTGTGCTCCTGCTCGCAGTGCTTCGCTGGAAACGATCCCGCCCATGCTATGGGCCATCAGGCGAACTTTTCCGGGATACTGCGAATTCAGGTGATTTAGAAACGCCTTGAGTGGACCCGCGCCAACATGATAGGCAACTTCCTCACTGTCTGCATAGTTATCAAAATCCAATGGGAAATCCCACTCGTCTCCTGGCAAATTTCCTTTGTCAGTATACCCGGTTGGCCAGCTAAAGTTGAAGAACTTGCCCTTGAACCCTGTCTGCCACAGCCGCTTGAAACTGGTTTCTCCGAAACTTACTTGATCCCACGGATTCATTCTCCATCCGTGCACAAACACGATCACATCATCCTCTTCGGGTCCATTCGGATCGTAAACACCGCTATCTAGAGTTTTCGACGGATTAGCAGGGATAGCATCAATCGCTGCCTGCATAGCGTCTCTATCACCAACCACAGAATTTGACGGCTCCCCAGTAGGAGATGCTGTCCAATGCTCAAACATCTTCGCTACCGGAAGTAGCTTGATCGGAACGCTAGGACCTTCGACCGTCGAACCGTTTTTCGGTCTCAATAACAATACGATTTCTCCCTCGCCCTCAGTGATTCCCTCGAAAATCAGATAAAGAATGCCTTCACTGCTCAAATTGGCTTTCAGCGACTGATCGCTTCTTGAGTTGGCACCGCTATCTTCAGCAGGAAACCATGACTCCTGATTATTCACAGATATGACCCTCGTCTTGTATCTATCTGGCGTACTCGTAGGCGGGTTACACTGTTTCTCTGCTTCTTGCTGTTCGAAAAGGTATCTTTCAGAACCTGCTTCTTTATCTGCAGCATAATGAACTCCGATGCTACCACCGCCCCTCATCTTCAATCCGACTTCCATTTCGCCGTCCTCGATCATCTGCTTGATCGACGAAAGGTCCACATGGAGGCGTGTAAAATCTTCCAAATCTCGTGGACCACTAATGGTTGTGCGTTGAGAGTCTGCACCTGTCGATTTGATATCGGTAGCTTTAAAATCGTATCCTTGGTCGCGGTCATCATTAATCCAGAACCGGAACTGCTCGTCTTGTGGGATCGTGTCCCCTGCATCACCCAAAATATCGTCTTCGCCATCTCTGTCGTAATCGACCTTTATCTCCACAGGCAGGAGAAAGGATGACGAAGGCCGGTCCGCAAAATAGCCCCCCCGCGCCCTGGTGGGGCGCGGGCGGTCGAGGAGGAGGGCTGGGAGGAGCTGGATCACGGGGAACAGTGTAACGGCTGAGGAAAAAGATGTCAGCTTTGTTTTCGGGGACGGCACGGTTTCCGGCGTGGTTTCTTGCGCTTGCGGGGCCGCCAGTTGGTCATCGTGAACGCCGGAGCGTCCTTGTCCTTGCGGCGCTCGCTCGGGGCGGTCTTGGCGTGGACGGCCTGCAAATCGGCTTTCGCGAGGTGGGTGTAAACCTGCGTCGTCGAGATGTCTGCGTGTCCGAGCATTTCCTGGATGTGCCGCACGGTCGCACCGCCTTTCAACATCTCCGTCGCGCAAGCGTGGCGGAGGCTGTGGGTCGTCGTTCCCTCGGCGAGTCCGGCGACACGGGCGCAGCGTTTCACGATCCGATAGAGGTAAGCGGTCTGCATCGGGTTTCCGAAGAGCGACATGAAAAGGGTTTCACCTCGGCCGGGTTTGCGGCGTGGCAGGAACGCCGGGCGCACTTCCTTGAGGTAGCGGCGGCACCAGTCGAGCGCGGCGCGGCCGACGGGAACGATGCGGTCCTTGCGGCCTTTGCCCTGGATGATACGCACGGTCCGGCCCTCGGCATCGAGGTCGTAAACGGTGAGTTTGCACAACTCCCCCGCCCGAAGTCCGGAGGAGTAGAGCAACTCCAAGATGGCGCGGTCACGGATTCCGACGGTCGTTCCGGTGTTCGGCACTCTCAGCAGTTTCACGACCTGCGCGGCACTCGGCACGTTCTTTGGCAACGTCTTTGGGTTGCGCAGAACGGGCAGGTTCTTTCCCGGATCGGTCAGGGCGCGGCCGGTTTTGTGGAGCCACTTATAGAACGCTTTCAGATGCCGAACCTTGCCGTTCTGCGTGCTGAGCGCGAGGCCGCTCCGGGCGAGCCGGGCTTTCCATTTGAGGAGGTTGTCGAGGCTTGCCTGGCGCGGATCGTCCTCGTTCAAAACAACGGCGAAGTCTTCGAGGCTGCGCCGGTAGTTGTCGAGGGTCGCGGTCGCGAGATGCCGCGCGGCCAGATGCTTCAAAAACGGCTTTGTCCATGCCTCCCACATCACCCGAGGTAATTGCGCTCGCGGGGATGGCTCTTCTTGTGGATGCGCTTCAACTCGGCTTTGACGACATGGAGGTAACGCTGCGTCGTTTTGAGGGTTTCATGTCCGAGGATTTCCTGGATGTGGCGGGTGTCGGCTCCGCCCTCGAGCATCGCGGTCGCGAGCTGGTGACGGAAGCAGTGGCTCGCGAACGGCTTGCGGATCCGGGTGGAGTCGAGGTATTCGCTGAGTTTCTTGTGCCAGCCGCTTTTTCCGATGCGCTTCGCGAAGCGATTCAAAAAGACGGCGCTTGTCTCGTGCTCCTTGAGCAACACGGGTCGGACCTGGGCGAGGTATTCGGTCAACCAGTTGCGCCCGGCCTCGCCCATCGGAACGATGCGGTCCCGACCGCCCTTTCCGTCGCGGATCGCGACGAGGCCTTGCTCGAAGTCGAGATCGGCGACGGCTAAGGAAGTGAGTTCCGAGAGACGCATTCCGGTGGCGTAGAACACTTCCATGATCGTTCGGTCTCTAAAGCCAAGCGGGTTACTCAAATCGGGCGCGTCGAGGAGACGACGCAACTCCGCCGCTTTGAGCAGCACCGGCGGCAACAGTCTGGGTTGTCTCGGCAGGACGATGGAGCCCGCCGGATCGAGCGCGATGCGTCCGGTCTGACGCAGGAACCGGTAGAAGTTTTTGCAGGCAGTGAGTTTGTTGATCTGCGAGTTGCAGCTAAGCCGCTTGCCGGTCTTCGCGCTCACGAGCTCGAAGAGATGGCTCTGGTAGTCGGCCAGTTTTGCGGCGTCGGCTTCGAGCGGGTCGTCACCGTCCAAAAATTCGAGATAGGCCTGCAGCTTGTGGCGGTGATCGGTCGTGCTTCCCTCCGCGAAGCCCTGGGCTGCGATCCACTCGGCCCAGCTTTTGAGTAAAGTTCCCATGTGTTCCTGTTCCGGTGTTCCGCTTTGGCTCATGGCGTTCCTTTTCAACGAGTTAAACCGGGACACCGGTAGTGTTCCGGTCCTGTCCCGCTTGTTCCGGTCCGAGCCGGACGGGCGATTTTGCGTAGCGTTGCGCGAGTTGCTCGGGCGGCGTCAGTCCGGCGAGGACGGGGCTGGCGGCGTGGTTGGGCAAGAGGCGGTAGCGAAAGCTGCCGCCGCTGGCCGCGCGGACGACGTGGACGTATTCGAGTTCTTCGAGGCAACGCATGTGACGCTTCACGATGTGGTCGGGCAGGCGGGTAAACTCGCGCACGTCGCGGCGGCTGAACTCGACTTTGCCCCGCTCGGCCAGCATCGCCTCGATCTGGGTGACGAGATCGACAACCGGTTTGGGGAGATCGCCGAGGGTGTTGGCGAAGACGGTTTGCGCGAGGTCGTAGGCGTGCGCGTAGTCCTCGACGTCGGCCTCGATGTATTCCGCTCCGCGATCCGTTCCAATGGTGCGCTGATACTGATGCAAAAAGGCGATGCCTTCGATCAGGGATAAAAAGCGGTCGTGGTCGCGTCTGCCGCGCAACCAACTCTGCGGGAACTCCAATAAATCGACGTACGGGATGATGACCTTAAGCGGACGCAACAACCTCTGCGCGTCGTGATGGGTCTTGCGCACTTTTTCCCTCAGCCGTTCCGTCTTCCAGCCGTCGAGGGTGCGTGACTTTCGTTGCGCCGCAAAAATGGCCTTTGTTTGCTCGTCGCTTTCGTCGAGATAAAGTTCAAAACAACGGTTCTCGTTTTCCGGGTTCACCTTCTCGCTGGTGGTGGATTCCATGTAAGCGATGGGGCCGAGGATTTCGAGGGTTTCCGTTTTGATTCTGCCACTGTTAGGGTCTTTCACCGGCACGGCTAGGCGCAAGACCTTGCGCGTCTGCAGGGTCCGGATCGGATACTCGCTTTCTTCGCTCCCGTTGCGCTCATCGACGATCAAGAGCTTGTGCTGGAGCGCGTCGCGCTCCAGGTAATACAGCGCTTGGGGAGTCAAACGGCTGAAGAAGTGAACGTCCTCCGGCGGCATCAGCTCGGCGACGCATTCCATGAGGTAGCTCTTGCCCGCCCCGCTCTGGCTGCGGATGATCCCGCTCAAGGGCTTCGGCAACCTGCGGCTCGTCGCGATCAGGTAAGCGAGCTTCTTGTTGCGGGCCTCGCCCACGTAACCGGCGATTTCGACATGCTTGACGAGGGTCCCGAAGAGGTCGGGCGATTGCAACAAGCGCAGCGCGTTGCCGCGCTCGGCTTCGCTCATTTCCTCGCGCTGTTGCGCGGGAGCGGCTGCGGCGGTTTCACGGAGTTTTTCGAGTTGATCGACGAGTTCGAGCAAGTGCGCTTCGATCTTCTCGGCGTCGAGTTCGAGACGCCAGGCGGCGGTTGAACTGAAGCCTTTGCGCGAACGCGACGCGTAAAGGTCGAGCCGGTCGGTGTAGTTCTTCGCCGCGGTCGAGGCCGTCACGATCACTTTCATGTTGCCGGGGCCTTCTCCGAGAGCATTCACTCCGAGACCACCGCGCACCCGATAATTGACGCTCCCGTTTTGGAAGACAGTCGCCTCGTCGGTCTGTTCCATCAGCGTGAGCCTGTGGCCCTCCGCTTTCTTGAAGCCGATCCGCGGAGCGACGGCTGAAAGAGAAGCGAAGGTTTCTCGATTGCCTTTGAAGTCGGCCTGCGCGTCGTAGCAAAAATACTCGTTGGCATCCTTGCAGTGTTCCGGCCACTTGATCCGGTGACAGGCGAGATTGTGTTTCTCGGTCAACTCCGTTGCGAGTTCGCGAGCGCGTTCCTGCCCCGCTTCGTCGGCATCGAAGGCGAAGACGAGTTTCTTGGTTCCCGCCTTGCGGATCAAGCGAGCATGGTGCGGCGTCCAGCCGCGGGCACCGTAGGCGGCGATCACGTTTTTAGCCGCTCCGCCCGACCAGATCGCGAGCGCATCAAGGAGGCTCTCGGCGACAAGCAACTCGTCAGGGTAGGCCGTCGCGGCCTCCGCGTTCCAGACCGCCCGATGTTCGCCCGCGAGATACAAGTGAGCGACTTCACTTTTTTCCGTGATGTCGCGGCCGTAGAGTCCGACCGCGTTTCCATCCGCATCGAAAATCGGGACAACAACGCGGTTGTAGAACTTTTCGTTTCCGCGTTCGTTGATCAATCCGAGGACTTTGGCCGCTTCAAGTTGTGGCTTCGTTAGTTTGTCCTTGAGCGTTCCATCGACGAAGCCAACGCGGAAGTGTTGCAGGGTTTCCATGTCGCCGAGATGGCGCCGGTTGAGGTAATTGATCCCGCGTTTGTTGCGCCCGAAGAGCGCTTCGTGGTAGTGGTCGAGGATCCCGGCGAACAGTTCGGGATCGGCGAGCGGATCGGTTTCAACCTTTACTTCCTTTGAGTCGTCCGGCCCGCCTGCCGGACTCCCCCTTCGGGCTTCGGCTTCGCCTCCGTCCAAAACGCCTCCGGCCCTCGGCGTTTTTGCCGTTTTCGTCCCTTCGAGCGAACTCGCGCGTTGGATTCCCGGCACCTCGTCGAGCAGTTGCAAAGCCGCCTCGCGCTCGGTGATCCCGTCGAGGCGGGCGACGAACTGGATGACGTTGCCGGCTGCGCCGCAGCTCATGCAGTGGAAAAGCCCCTTCGAGGGTGTCACGATTAGAGAGGGTTTCGTGTCCTCGTGGAACGGGCAAAGCCCTTTCAAGTCTCCCGTCGATCCGGAGGGTTTGAGCTCGATGCCGCGCGAGCGCACCACCTCCGCAAGGTCGGTCGTCTTTTTGATTGAGGCGAAGTCGGGGCGTTTGGTGTTCATGGCTTCGTTTCAGGGTGGGTTGCAAAAAAGCTGTCAAGTCGGGTCAAGGTTTTTTTCGCTTGCAGAACCAGAGTCCTAATATCTAGTTTTAACTGGTTATAAATGGCGATGCAATCAGTAATTCAAAAAAGTTGGGGTTATACTGCCGACATGGCAGGAAGACCCCCCATCAAGGAAGCCCCCGAGTTCGGGCGGCGGCTCGCCGCCCTGCGCAAGGCGCGGGGCTGGACCCAGGCCGATCTGGCCGAGCGTCTCGGCGCGACCGTCAAGACGGTGACCTATTTCGAGCGCGAGGCGACCAACCCGACCCACAAAACACTCGAACGTCTCGCCGAGATCTTCGGAGCGACTCCCGGCGAACTGCTCGGCGAGGGCGGGGAAGGCAAAAACGGCAAGCCCGGTCCCGCTTCCAAGCTCGAACGCCTCACCGCACGGCTCTCCGAACTGCCCCGCAGCAAACAAAAAGTAGTCGTCGATATGCTGGAAGGATTTCTCAAACAAACGAACTCCACTTGATCGGCTTCATTTCCTCAGCCGTCGGTTCCTCGAACGCTTTACGGCTGAGGAGAGACGGCTTGGTCGGGGGTAGGAGCCATTCTGAGAGCATTCCGTCACTCCGTTATTCCGTGGGTGGGGCCGATGCGGTGAGGCAGGCGCAAGCCTGCCAGCCGCTGCGGCCAAGGGCGGGAGCCGGAGCGAAGCGGAGACAGACTGTCCGCAGGACAGCCCGTAGGGCAAGCGAAGCGCAGTCAAATGGCTGGGGATTAGGCGCAGGACGCTCGACCAGATCACGCCGCCCCGCCGCCCGGACGGATCACGCCCAAATGAGGCTCGCCCAGCCGACTACGCCCGACCGCCCCGAAGTCGAGGCGACGACACTACCCTATTGAGTCCAGGACCTAACCCTATTGAGTCGAAGACGTGACCCTGTTGAGTCGAGCATTCAACAGGGTCAAGTTTGCACCCTGACACGTTGCCAAAACGGGTTCAGCTTTGGCTGAACGCCTTCCCAAGCCTTCCGCCGGAGCGAGACGGCGGGTCAAGCGGACTGCCTCGGCGCGATAGCGCACGCATCAACCGGAGCGAAGCGAAGGCATCCCGCAGAGCCTGCGAAGCAGGATAATAGAGGTCGGGCGTCGAAAAGGTTCCGCTTGAGGCGTCGGCTCCGGAGGCGGACAGCGCGAGCCAGGCGACACCGACCGCACGAAAAAACGAACTCGATGCGCTCTCCTGTCGCGTCGTTGCGGGCGGTGGGGCGGAGCCTCGATGCGTGAGCGAGGCACGAGCGGAAGCATGGAGGCGGAGCCGTGGCGCGGAGCGTCTTGCGAAGGCCGGAGGGCGTGGCACGATGGGACGGGGCGAGTGGAGCGAGGCTCTGGGAGGAGAGCTGCCGTCAGGCACCCCGGCGCATGGTGCCGCGTCCGGAGGCCGTAGCGTTCAAAGCACTGCCTACGGCAGGAAGTGTTTTAGTTGGCGCGTGAACCGCTCTGGAACGCCCGGAAGATCGCCAGCGGCCCTCCGAAAACGGTTAAAGCGGAGGCGTGGGGGGGTGAACCTTAAAAAACAACACGCCGCGAGGCGCTGACACGGCGCCGCACCCACCCCCACACGCCGCAGCGCAGGGAGAGAGGAGCGGACGGCGGACACGAAGGGAGGCACGACCGGAGAGCGACCGCAGGGAGCGCTGGCCGGAGAGGACGCGACGACCGCCGCCGACACGGCGAAGGGAGCGGCTGGAGGCCGGGACGATGTGGCTAAGTGCAACGAGCCGCCGAGGAAAGGCCGGAAGACTAGCGACCGCGGTCCGAACCAGGGCGTTCGAGCGGAGGCGGGATGTCTGCCAAAAGCGAGCCTGCGAGCGGAAGCAGACAGCGTGCCGCAGCGGTCGCTTGCTCCCAGACGGGGTGGCCGTTCGTTGTGCGCCAGCCGGGGGACGGGCGAGGAAAGAGTTGAGGTTCGTAAATTCTAAATTCTAGGAACGACCCCATTTCGTGTAGGAACGACCCCATTTCGTGGCGAAATTCCACGACCCCACCACGTTATTCTAAAAAGACGAACGCAATTCGACATCGCCAAACAACCCAGGCACAATCGGATACCCGAAGAGATTGTCACCAACCGAATTATGATTTTCCGTCTGAAGCTCTCGGCTATTTGGCCACGTGATAAAACCTTCGTTCGTTAAATAAATCCCCAAAACGAACTTCTCGTTCTGCTTTCCCCAGAAAAAATTTGATTCCAACACATTTGCCTGCACTTGGCTCGATTGATCTTTAAACCAAGATTCCGATATCCCCTCAGGCAGTTCTCCCAACCCTCTAATTCTCCGTTGTTCACGTTCCGACTGACTTCTAAACCAGTCGGGATTCACTCCAAATGGAGATTTAAACGCGGATGAAGCTGTGTCCCCACCCTCCGTTTTTGGAGCACTGTCTTTTGAGGTATCCGCCTTATTCGTGGAAGTATGCGTTTCACTTGAGGTATTTGGCCCTTCTCGCGGACCGCCCGCCTCTCGTTTGTCCCCTTTGGCTAAGCGCCCCGACGCCTCCTCGGATGAACTGTTTTTCCGCCTCGCCTCGGATGTCGTCGGCGCTACGTCATCCTCCGCACCTACTGTCCCAGTGGCAGAATTCTCGGCACAAGAGATGGCGAACAGACTAACAGCTAAACAAAATACTATCTCTACTTTCATTGGACTATTGCGGCACAAGTTTCAATACGTCGTTTGGATAAGGCGGCGTCATCTTTTCAGGTCGGTCATGTGATCGGGTCGGTTGATTATCCCCGTTCAAGTCATTTTTCTTTATCGCGATTGTTCTCTTGTCAGGACCGCTTCCATCTAGCTCAGCCTCCATCTTTCCATCCAAGTCCCACTTCATATTCCCCAAGGGAAAAACTGATCCGTCAGAAAACTCGGCAATGACGAAAATTTTGAATTCAGCCTTCAGGAGCAAATAGTCGAACTTCTGCCTACGAGTTTGTCCAGAATCAGGATCAACGTAGTCCGAAAGAGCTCCAGGCAGTGTCGGGACGGAATCGTAAACGAAGAACTCATCACCGTTTGTGCCGAAATCTTGCTCGTAAAACAACGGATCCCCGTTCGGATTAGCATCAAGCAGGGGAAATGTGAGACCAGATCCGTCAACTCCTAAGTGCTTCACCGGATTCTGACGCTCAGGATCGGAATAATAGACGTCTCGGACTCCCTCACTGAGCAAATTTTGAATGAACCGAATTTTTGGAAACTCGTTTTCTCCGGTAGGCTTTCCCCTGATCACAGTGGCCGTAGTTTTAATTCCTTTCACAGGAAATGCCTTCGCTTGGTCCCACTGCCCAGGTGAAAAGACAACCCTAGGAAGGGGCTCATTTGGAAGTTGGAATACACCGCCTGTCCAAGCTCCGGGATCTTCTACTTTCATATCCTCCAGGATGGGCCCCACTGCAAATTTGACCGTATCCGCGATCTGATTCTGCTGCCCCGCCTTCACCTCTATCGTCATCGAGATTTCCGCTTTCGCGTCGCTGACCTTGATCCCTTCGACGTAGAAGTCGGTGATCTCGTCATTCGGGAAGCTCAACGCCCCATCCCCGCCGATAGCAATCTGGTCCGTCTTGTCCCGGTTCTTCCAAGCCTTGACCTTGTCCTTAGGCGCGATCTTGATCTTCACCTCGACTCCGTCTTGGTCGGGGGCGGTGACCTCCACGAGCTTCAGCTCCTCGTCGTCCTTCGGAAGCCCGCCACCGTGCGCAAAATCGCGCGTGGTCGGGATTGTGTCCTGGGTATCCGCTTCCCAGGCCGATCCGTTGTCGTTGTCGGCATTGATCAGGACGATGTTCTTGTCGGTCTCCTCGTCCTCCTCCGCGACTCCCTCCATCTTTAAGTCCACAGGCAGGAGAAAGGATGACGAAGGCCGGTCCGCAAAATAGCCCCCCCGCGCCCTGGTGGGGCGCGGGCGGTCGAGGAGGAGGGCTGGGAGGAGCTGGATCACGGGGAACAGTGTAACGGCTGAGGAAAAAGATGTCAGCTTTGTTTTCGGGGACGGCACGGTTTCCGGCGTGGTTTCTTGCGCTTGCGGGGCCGCCAGTTGGTCATCGTGAACGCCGGAGCGTCCTTGTCCTTGCGGCGCTCGCTCGGGGCGGTCTTGGCGTGGACGGCCTGCAAATCGGCTTTCGCGAGGTGGGTGTAAACCTGCGTCGTCGAGATGTCTGCGTGTCCGAGCATTTCCTGGATGTGCCGCACGGTCGCACCGCCTTTCAACATCTCCGTCGCGCAAGCGTGGCGGAGGCTGTGGGTCGTCGTTCCCTCGGCGAGTCCGGCGACACGGGCGCAGCGTTTCACGATCCGATAGAGGTAAGCGGTCTGCATCGGGTTTCCGAAGAGCGACATGAAAAGGGTTTCACCTCGGCCGGGTTTGCGGCGTGGCAGGAACGCCGGGCGCACTTCCTTGAGGTAGCGGCGGCACCAGTCGAGCGCGGCGCGGCCGACGGGAACGATGCGGTCCTTGCGGCCTTTGCCCTGGATGATACGCACGGTCCGGCCCTCGGCATCGAGGTCGTAAACGGTGAGTTTGCACAACTCCCCCGCCCGAAGTCCGGAGGAGTAGAGCAACTCCAAGATGGCGCGGTCACGGATTCCGACGGTCGTTCCGGTGTTCGGCACTCTCAGCAGTTTCACGACCTGCGCGGCACTCGGCACGTTCTTTGGCAACGTCTTTGGGTTGCGCAGAACGGGCAGGTTCTTTCCCGGATCGGTCAGGGCGCGGCCGGTTTTGTGGAGCCACTTATAGAACGCTTTCAGATGCCGAACCTTGCCGTTCTGCGTGCTGAGCGCGAGGCCGCTCCGGGCGAGCCGGGCTTTCCATTTGAGGAGGTTGTCGAGGCTTGCCTGGCGCGGATCGTCCTCGTTCAAAACAACGGCGAAGTCTTCGAGGCTGCGCCGGTAGTTGTCGAGGGTCGCGGTCGCGAGATGCCGCGCGGCCAGATGCTTCAAAAACGGCTTTGTCCATGCCTCCCACATCACCCGAGGTAATTGCGCTCGCGGGGATGGCTCTTCTTGTGGATGCGCTTCAACTCGGCTTTGACGACATGGAGGTAACGCTGCGTCGTTTTGAGGGTTTCATGTCCGAGGATTTCCTGGATGTGGCGGGTGTCGGCTCCGCCCTCGAGCATCGCGGTCGCGAGCTGGTGACGGAAGCAGTGGCTCGCGAACGGCTTGCGGATCCGGGTGGAGTCGAGGTATTCGCTGAGTTTCTTGTGCCAGCCGCTTTTTCCGATGCGCTTCGCGAAGCGATTCAAAAAGACGGCGCTTGTCTCGTGCTCCTTGAGCAACACGGGTCGGACCTGGGCGAGGTATTCGGTCAACCAGTTGCGCCCGGCCTCGCCCATCGGAACGATGCGGTCCCGACCGCCCTTTCCGTCGCGGATCGCGACGAGGCCTTGCTCGAAGTCGAGATCGGCGACGGCTAAGGAAGTGAGTTCCGAGAGACGCATTCCGGTGGCGTAGAACACTTCCATGATCGTTCGGTCTCTAAAGCCAAGCGGGTTACTCAAATCGGGCGCGTCGAGGAGACGACGCAACTCCGCCGCTTTGAGCAGCACCGGCGGCAACAGTCTGGGTTGTCTCGGCAGGACGATGGAGCCCGCCGGATCGAGCGCGATGCGTCCGGTCTGACGCAGGAACCGGTAGAAGTTTTTGCAGGCAGTGAGTTTGTTGATCTGCGAGTTGCAGCTAAGCCGCTTGCCGGTCTTCGCGCTCACGAGCTCGAAGAGATGGCTCTGGTAGTCGGCCAGTTTTGCGGCGTCGGCTTCGAGCGGGTCGTCACCGTCCAAAAATTCGAGATAGGCCTGCAGCTTGTGGCGGTGATCGGTCGTGCTTCCCTCCGCGAAGCCCTGGGCTGCGATCCACTCGGCCCAGCTTTTGAGTAAAGTTCCCATGTGTTCCTGTTCCGGTGTTCCGCTTTGGCTCATGGCGTTCCTTTTCAACGAGTTAAACCGGGACACCGGTAGTGTTCCGGTCCTGTCCCGCTTGTTCCGGTCCGAGCCGGACGGGCGATTTTGCGTAGCGTTGCGCGAGTTGCTCGGGCGGCGTCAGTCCGGCGAGGACGGGGCTGGCGGCGTGGTTGGGCAAGAGGCGGTAGCGAAAGCTGCCGCCGCTGGCCGCGCGGACGACGTGGACGTATTCGAGTTCTTCGAGGCAACGCATGTGACGCTTCACGATGTGGTCGGGCAGGCGGGTAAACTCGCGCACGTCGCGGCGGCTGAACTCGACTTTGCCCCGCTCGGCCAGCATCGCCTCGATCTGGGTGACGAGATCGACAACCGGTTTGGGGAGATCGCCGAGGGTGTTGGCGAAGACGGTTTGCGCGAGGTCGTAGGCGTGCGCGTAGTCCTCGACGTCGGCCTCGATGTATTCCGCTCCGCGATCCGTTCCAATGGTGCGCTGATACTGATGCAAAAAGGCGATGCCTTCGATCAGGGATAAAAAGCGGTCGTGGTCGCGTCTGCCGCGCAACCAACTCTGCGGGAACTCCAATAAATCGACGTACGGGATGATGACCTTAAGCGGACGCAACAACCTCTGCGCGTCGTGATGGGTCTTGCGCACTTTTTCCCTCAGCCGTTCCGTCTTCCAGCCGTCGAGGGTGCGTGACTTTCGTTGCGCCGCAAAAATGGCCTTTGTTTGCTCGTCGCTTTCGTCGAGATAAAGTTCAAAACAACGGTTCTCGTTTTCCGGGTTCACCTTCTCGCTGGTGGTGGATTCCATGTAAGCGATGGGGCCGAGGATTTCGAGGGTTTCCGTTTTGATTCTGCCACTGTTAGGGTCTTTCACCGGCACGGCTAGGCGCAAGACCTTGCGCGTCTGCAGGGTCCGGATCGGATACTCGCTTTCTTCGCTCCCGTTGCGCTCATCGACGATCAAGAGCTTGTGCTGGAGCGCGTCGCGCTCCAGGTAATACAGCGCTTGGGGAGTCAAACGGCTGAAGAAGTGAACGTCCTCCGGCGGCATCAGCTCGGCGACGCATTCCATGAGGTAGCTCTTGCCCGCCCCGCTCTGGCTGCGGATGATCCCGCTCAAGGGCTTCGGCAACCTGCGGCTCGTCGCGATCAGGTAAGCGAGCTTCTTGTTGCGGGCCTCGCCCACGTAACCGGCGATTTCGACATGCTTGACGAGGGTCCCGAAGAGGTCGGGCGATTGCAACAAGCGCAGCGCGTTGCCGCGCTCGGCTTCGCTCATTTCCTCGCGCTGTTGCGCGGGAGCGGCTGCGGCGGTTTCACGGAGTTTTTCGAGTTGATCGACGAGTTCGAGCAAGTGCGCTTCGATCTTCTCGGCGTCGAGTTCGAGACGCCAGGCGGCGGTTGAACTGAAGCCTTTGCGCGAACGCGACGCGTAAAGGTCGAGCCGGTCGGTGTAGTTCTTCGCCGCGGTCGAGGCCGTCACGATCACTTTCATGTTGCCGGGGCCTTCTCCGAGAGCATTCACTCCGAGACCACCGCGCACCCGATAATTGACGCTCCCGTTTTGGAAGACAGTCGCCTCGTCGGTCTGTTCCATCAGCGTGAGCCTGTGGCCCTCCGCTTTCTTGAAGCCGATCCGCGGAGCGACGGCTGAAAGAGAAGCGAAGGTTTCTCGATTGCCTTTGAAGTCGGCCTGCGCGTCGTAGCAAAAATACTCGTTGGCATCCTTGCAGTGTTCCGGCCACTTGATCCGGTGACAGGCGAGATTGTGTTTCTCGGTCAACTCCGTTGCGAGTTCGCGAGCGCGTTCCTGCCCCGCTTCGTCGGCATCGAAGGCGAAGACGAGTTTCTTGGTTCCCGCCTTGCGGATCAAGCGAGCATGGTGCGGCGTCCAGCCGCGGGCACCGTAGGCGGCGATCACGTTTTTAGCCGCTCCGCCCGACCAGATCGCGAGCGCATCAAGGAGGCTCTCGGCGACAAGCAACTCGTCAGGGTAGGCCGTCGCGGCCTCCGCGTTCCAGACCGCCCGATGTTCGCCCGCGAGATACAAGTGAGCGACTTCACTTTTTTCCGTGATGTCGCGGCCGTAGAGTCCGACCGCGTTTCCATCCGCATCGAAAATCGGGACAACAACGCGGTTGTAGAACTTTTCGTTTCCGCGTTCGTTGATCAATCCGAGGACTTTGGCCGCTTCAAGTTGTGGCTTCGTTAGTTTGTCCTTGAGCGTTCCATCGACGAAGCCAACGCGGAAGTGTTGCAGGGTTTCCATGTCGCCGAGATGGCGCCGGTTGAGGTAATTGATCCCGCGTTTGTTGCGCCCGAAGAGCGCTTCGTGGTAGTGGTCGAGGATCCCGGCGAACAGTTCGGGATCGGCGAGCGGATCGGTTTCAACCTTTACTTCCTTTGAGTCGTCCGGCCCGCCTGCCGGACTCCCCCTTCGGGCTTCGGCTTCGCCTCCGTCCAAAACGCCTCCGGCCCTCGGCGTTTTTGCCGTTTTCGTCCCTTCGAGCGAACTCGCGCGTTGGATTCCCGGCACCTCGTCGAGCAGTTGCAAAGCCGCCTCGCGCTCGGTGATCCCGTCGAGGCGGGCGACGAACTGGATGACGTTGCCGGCTGCGCCGCAGCTCATGCAGTGGAAAAGCCCCTTCGAGGGTGTCACGATTAGAGAGGGTTTCGTGTCCTCGTGGAACGGGCAAAGCCCTTTCAAGTCTCCCGTCGATCCGGAGGGTTTGAGCTCGATGCCGCGCGAGCGCACCACCTCCGCAAGGTCGGTCGTCTTTTTGATTGAGGCGAAGTCGGGGCGTTTGGTGTTCATGGCTTCGTTTCAGGGTGGGTTGCAAAAAAGCTGTCAAGTCGGGTCAAGGTTTTTTTCGCTTGCAGAACCAGAGTCCTAATATCTAGTTTTAACTGGTTATAAATGGCGATGCAATCAGTAATTCAAAAAAGTTGGGGTTATACTGCCGACATGGCAGGAAGACCCCCCATCAAGGAAGCCCCCGAGTTCGGGCGGCGGCTCGCCGCCCTGCGCAAGGCGCGGGGCTGGACCCAGGCCGATCTGGCCGAGCGTCTCGGCGCGACCGTCAAGACGGTGACCTATTTCGAGCGCGAGGCGACCAACCCGACCCACAAAACACTCGAACGTCTCGCCGAGATCTTCGGAGCGACTCCCGGCGAACTGCTCGGCGAGGGCGGGGAAGGCAAAAACGGCAAGCCCGGTCCCGCTTCCAAGCTCGAACGCCTCACCGCACGGCTCTCCGAACTGCCCCGCAGCAAACAAAAAGTAGTCGTCGATATGCTGGAAGGATTTCTCAAACAAACGAACTCCACTTGATCGGCTTCATTTCCTCAGCCGTCGGTTCCTCGAACGCTTTACGGCTGAGGAGAGACGGCTTGGTCGGGGGTAGGAGCCATTCTGAGAGCATTCCGTCACTCCGTTATTCCGTGGGTGGGGCCGATGCGGTGAGGCAGGCGCAAGCCTGCCAGCCGCTGCGGCCAAGGGCGGGAGCCGGAGCGAAGCGGAGACAGACTGTCCGCAGGACAGCCCGTAGGGCAAGCGAAGCGCAGTCAAATGGCTGGGGATTAGGCGCAGGACGCTCGACCAGATCACGCCGCCCCGCCGCCCGGACGGATCACGCCCAAATGAGGCTCGCCCAGCCGACTACGCCCGACCGCCCCGAAGTCGAGGCGACGACACTACCCTATTGAGTCCAGGACCTAACCCTATTGAGTCGAAGACGTGACCCTGTTGAGTCGAGCATTCAACAGGGTCAAGTTTGCACCCTGACACGTTGCCAAAACGGGTTCAGCTTTGGCTGAACGCCTTCCCAAGCCTTCCGCCGGAGCGAGACGGCGGGTCAAGCGGACTGCCTCGGCGCGATAGCGCACGCATCAACCGGAGCGAAGCGAAGGCATCCCGCAGAGCCTGCGAAGCAGGATAATAGAGGTCGGGCGTCGAAAAGGTTCCGCTTGAGGCGTCGGCTCCGGAGGCGGACAGCGCGAGCCAGGCGACACCGACCGCACGAAAAAACGAACTCGATGCGCTCTCCTGTCGCGTCGTTGCGGGCGGTGGGGCGGAGCCTCGATGCGTGAGCGAGGCACGAGCGGAAGCATGGAGGCGGAGCCGTGGCGCGGAGCGTCTTGCGAAGGCCGGAGGGCGTGGCACGATGGGACGGGGCGAGTGGAGCGAGGCTCTGGGAGGAGAGCTGCCGTCAGGCACCCCGGCGCATGGTGCCGCGTCCGGAGGCCGTAGCGTTCAAAGCACTGCCTACGGCAGGAAGTGTTTTAGTTGGCGCGTGAACCGCTCTGGAACGCCCGGAAGATCGCCAGCGGCCCTCCGAAAACGGTTAAAGCGGAGGCGTGGGGGGGTGAACCTTAAAAAACAACACGCCGCGAGGCGCTGACACGGCGCCGCACCCACCACCCCACGCCGCAGCGCAGGGAGGAAGGAGCGGACGGTTGGCGTGAGGAGCGAAGCGACGAAAGCGACCGCAGGGAGCGGCGACAGAGGAGGACGCGACGACCGCCGCACTCGCCGCGAAGGGAACGGCTGAGGGGAGCGATTGGCGTGCGAGGAACGAGCCGCCAGAGGCGACCGACGAAGCCTAGCGACCGCCCCTCGAACGTCCAGCGCCAGAGCGGAGGCGGGTCTCGTGCCCAGGGAGGAACGACCCCGCACGAGACATGCCGCAGCGGTCGCTTGCAAGGGTGACGAAAAAGGGCCGCCGTTGATCGTGCGCCAGCGGGGGACGTGCGTGGATGGGAATATGGGGAAAATTCTAAATTCTAGGACCGACCTTTTTTCCCCCTATTCTTTCCCGCTCGAACCATTACAAAGACGACGCCAACGACCGAAACCACTACGAGCATGTAAGGCCATTTTGATGCGTCATCACTCCAAGGATCAGCGTCGGAAGATTTTTGTTCCCTTTTTGACGCTCCGTTTTGACCAAGCCGCTCCCTCTGTATCACTGGATCACTGTCACTGCCCGCACCTGAGCTATTCGACTTGTTTGCCTCCGTATCCATCAGTGCAGCATCTTCGACGAGTCGCTCTAGTTCTTGAAGATTTTGAGCGACAAGTGGGTCGCTAGAATACCCCTCAATTTTGTTGATCTTCTCCCTAACCGCTGACACCAAAACTTTCGCCTCGGATTTATCTGGGATACGAGTCGCTAGGCGAGCAATTGCGATAAGCGAGTCTCCGTCTTGCTGCCGCTCCAATTCAACTCGAAGCATCGGGGCGATCTCATCAGCAACTTCATCAAGCTTTCTCGATAGATCTCGATTTCTTGGCAAATGTCCTTGGCCCTCAATGTAGAGCTTGACTAAATCAGCGGTGTCGAACGTGCCGTCTTCTGCCGCTCCCACGGTTAGAGCCAGGGTTGCGGCCATCACAATGAACCAATGGTAACTTTTCTTCATTCCTCTACTGGCCTCACGAACGGGTGCTGATAAATGTAATCCTCCTGTTCTTGGCTGATTCGCTTCGTTGCTCCAACGCTATTGACGCCGCTCGTCCCGGCTCGAATTAGGTCCGTCTCCACGAGAGAGTGTCCGTCACTATTTCCGTAAAGCTCCAAGATCATCAAGTGCAAAAGTTCATGAGCTGGAGTGAAGTATTTTTTAGCCAATCCGTCGCTCACAAATACATTATCCGTGTATTTGTGGAACTCTTGAAGATTTTCCAATGATTCTTCTTGGAGCTGGCTTAAATCTTCCCGATTCACGGCAATTCCAAGTTCACCAACAGAGCGGACAAAAAAGAGGCGAAAATCTGAACCCATTCCCCTCGGGTCAGTATCGATGAAATCGAGGTATTCTTGTCGCCAGCTCAGAGCATCGCCGTTCGGAGCTATGTTGTAGATATTTAGTACACCGTCATTCAACGTGTTTACGGGCCAAACAAGATCGGTTGCTGGCGGCGACGGATTGACTCTTATCCCAATCTGAGCGTAGGCGGCTGATATTGCCTCTATTGCGTCGTCTACAGCATCTGAATTTCTGACAGTGGGAGCCAAATAACTCTTTACCGTTAAATCTATTTCGGCGCGCGCAGGAACTGTTGCTTTAAAGGTGACAGGATTCCCGTCCGGCACATCGATGGTAAAAGTAATAGTATCGCCGATCTTGACTCGATGCGTTGGGTCTTCCAAACCCTCATCGAGGTTGTCGAACGTATCGTCTACTTCATCGGAGACGAGAATCAATCCGTTGGTTCTGAAGACTCCCGGTTCGTTGGGGATCTCAATCACTTCAATTTCGTTCTCAGGGTCGTTGTCTGTCTTTATTCTAACGGTCGCGCTCCCTTGTCCCTCTTTCCAAGGCATCGGAACCTTTAGATAGAAGCGATCAACGTCTCCCTCATTGAAGTCTTGGTCTGGAGTTGGAGTTCCCCCGGTTCCTCCTGAAGTTGAAAATGCATCCTCCCATTTCGCTACTTTCAGCTTGTCAGTTGAGACCAAGTCATTCGGAACGAACCCGCTTGAAGTCGATCCTTCTTTCAGCACGAGTATCTCCACGGGCAGGAGGCGTCTGTCTAGTCCCCGCTCCACGGGAGGTCTCACCAGCAGAGTTCCGTCCGCCTTTGCTTCGAACCACGAGGCGGCCGTTCCGAAGCCTTTTATCTCGGGAATTCCTTCC
>Ga0209702_10004424_pt1 | contig 20410 bp, 7 predicted proteins | sample FRY01_FD_187210 | JGI IMG/M metagenome (GOLD analysis project Ga0209702, IMG submission 187210) | Freshwater microbial communities from Lake Fryxell liftoff mats and glacier meltwater in Antarctica - FRY-01 (SPAdes) (version 2) | ecosystem: Environmental > Aquatic > Freshwater > Ice > Glacier... | reverse complement strand
AACAGGTCGCTCCGATTATCCCAACCAAGTGAACAATGTGATCGGCTTTCCATTTATTTTCAGAGGAGCATTGGATGTGCGCGCTACACAAATCAATGAAGCGATGAAGTTGGCTGCAGTACATGCTATCGCTCAGTTAGCGAAGGAGCCCGTTCCTGAAATTGTGAATCTTGCTTACAATAAAAAGAATATCACTTTTGGTAAAGATTATATTATCCCGAAACCTTTAGATCCCCGTTTAATTCATACGGTAGCTCCCGCCGTAGCGAAAGCTGCTATCGAATCAGGTGTTGCTCAAAAACCAATCACGGATTGGGATACTTACGAGAATGAATTGAAGAAACGCCTGGGTCTGGATAATAAATTGATTCGTGTCATTACAAATAAAGCAAAGCAAAATCCGAAGCGAGTTGTATTTGCAGATGCAGACACGTATAAGATTTTGAAAACTGCACAAATTGTAAAGGAAGAAGGTATCGCAATACCTATTTTATTAGGGAACAAGAAAAAGATTCAAGAATTGATCGACGAACATCAATTGCGTTTGGATGATATTCATATTATCGATCCTCGTGAAGAAAGTCAAACCTTGGAAGAGTTCGGAAAAATATTTTTCGAAAAAAGAATGCGTCGAGGCTTCACAAATTACGAAGCGAAGAAGATGATGCAGGAACGGAATTATTATGGAGCGATGATGGTGGAAACCGGTCAAGCAGACGCATTAATTTCCGGACTCACCCGCAATTATGTGGATACGATTAAACCTGCCTTACGAATCATCGGAACAGAAGAGAATGTGGAAAAGGTGGCCGGTATGTACATCATGATAACAAAGGATGGTCCCATATTTTTTGCCGATACAACCATCAACATAGAACCTACGGCTGAAGATATTGTTGAAATTACTTTGCTAACGGCAAGGGCAGTACGTCAATTTAATATTCGTCCGAGAATTGCTTTGCTATCGTATTCTAATTTTGGTTCTTCCAACACACCAAGCGCTCTAAAAATGCGTAAGGCCGTGGAAATTTTACATGCCGATTATCCGGATTTACTAGTGGATGGTGAAATTCAAGCGAACATTGCTTTCAATCCGCAAATGTTAAAGGATAATTATCCATTCAGCGATTTAGCAGGTGTAGGTGCCAATACACTCATCTTCCCCAACCTCGATTCAGGAAACATCGCTTACAAATTGATGCAAACCCGCGGAGGTGCAGAAGCCATCGGTCCCATCATTTTAGGATTGAAAAAACCCGTGCATATTTTACAACTCGGCTCCTCCGTGCGCGAAATCGTGAACATGGTTACCATCGCCGTTGTCGATGCCCAATCACGTCAAGTAGGAGAGGAAGTTGGGAAGAAAGCTTCGGTTAGAACTTAAAAGCTGCAAGCTTCAAGCCGCAAGCTTTAAGAATCCACATGGGAAAATAATGAAATATTAGCTTCATAATGATTTGCGGTTTTGACACTAGAGACACTAGAGTTCACTAGAGCACACTATAGAACGAGAAGAACCTCTTGTGCACTTTTGCGTTATCTAGTTTCTTTAGTGTTAAAAAATAGAACACTGATTTGACGGATATAATTGATTTTCGCTGATTGTTCAAAGACGAAAAGAAACCTGCCCTTCTACAAACTAAGGGGTCCATCAAAATGCCCTTCGACAAGCTCAGGAACCACCAATTTACTAATTTCAAAATTCAAAAAATGCTTGTGGCTAGAGGCTCGCTTCGACAGGCTCAGGGCAAGTACGGCTAGAAGCCCACTGATGACAAAAAAAAATTACTTTTGCCCCATGTACGATTATTTCAACGGTAAAATTGCCGGACTGAGTCCAACCGATGTAACCATCGATTGCGGAGGAGTGGGGTATCATTTACAAATCTCCCTTTATACTTTCGGACAATTAAAGGAAAAATCATCGGTTCTTCTTTTTGCGCATCACGTGGTTCGTGAAGACGCTCAATTACTTTTTGGATTTGCTGATCAGGATGAGCGTCAAATGTTTAGAGAGCTGTTGAGCGTCAGTGGAGTAGGGGCATCTACGGCCAGAGTCGTACTTTCATCGATGTCTGCCGCCCATCTGAAACAGGTCATCGCCTCCGGTGATGTAATTAGTCTTCAAAAAGTGAAAGGTATTGGTGCAAAAACAGCCCAAAGAATTTTAATTGACTTGCAAGATAAAATGAAAAAAGGTCTTGTTTTAACTGAAATAAATCCAAAATCTTTGCACAATTTAGAAAGTAATGAAGCGTTAAGTGCACTTCTAACCCTTGGTTTTACCCGCGCAAGTGCCGAAAAAGCATTGATGCAAGCCTCTAAATCATTAGAAGCGAATGCCAAAGTGGAGGATTTAATCAAAGTGGCCCTGAGTCATCTTTGAAACTAATGTAAGAGATTGGCGTACAAATTCACAATCCATCCGTGTAAGGATCGATACCAAAAGGAATTGTGCTATTTTTGGCGCGCCTCGTAGTTGACCATTAACCTTGAAATTACCCGTTTGAAGCAGATCCGTTCGTCTCTAGTATTTCTTTTTTGCTTCTCCTTGTTCATCACATTGGTATGGGCATCGGGAACAGATGTGGTTTTTAGTCAGTTCGATACTTTTGCTGTTTTGCCTCTTGACTCAGATACCAATTCGGTTAATTTACCTTACCCTTTTGAGGATCGTTATGCAGATCCTTATAACAGCAATTCTCCAAGCAGTCCTTTGTATATGGGGAATCCAAGCAATATTCAAACTACTATTCAATACAACCCGGAGGAACGCCAATACGATATTTATGAAAATATAGGAAGCAACTTTTTTAGGAGTCCGAGTTACATGACTTTCGAAGAGTTCAAGGAATCGGAGTTTGAAAAAAGCACGAAGAATTACTGGAAGCAAAAAGCAAATGCAGATAATGTCGCGGCACGAAAAGCAGGATCTCCAAGAATTTATGTAGGTGGCGAAGCTTTTAACCGAATTTTTGGTGGTAATACCATCGACATTCGTCCTCAAGGTTCAGCTTCTCTTGCCTTCGGATTAAATATTTCTCGTTACGATAATCCAACACTTCCGGAAAGACAACGTCGTATCACCACTTTCGATTTTCGTGAGCAGATTCAAATGAATGTGATTGGTAATATTGGTGAAAAATTAAAGATCACTACCAATTATAATACACAAGCAAGTTTCGATTTCGAAAATCAAATGAAATTGGAGTATACGGGTTATGAAGATGAGATCATCCAAAAAATTGAAGCCGGTAATGTGAGTTTGCCATTGAATTCTCAATTGATTCAAGGTAGTCAAAGTTTATTCGGTTTAAAAACTCAATTGAAGTTCGGTCGCTTATTAGTCACGACTTTGTTTTCTCAACAACGTGGACAAGCTTCGAATATTGAAGTGAAAGGTGGCGCCACCACCACAAAGTTTGATATTTCCGGTGATCAATACGAGGTGAATAAACATTATTTCGTGGGTCAGTATTTTAAAGATCAGTACGATGTTTCCTTGGCCGATTTGCCATTTATTAATTCTCTTGTTGCTATCACGCGAATTGAGGTATGGGTGACGAATAGAAATAATAGCACTGACAATACAAGAACTATTTTAGCCGCGATGGATTTAGGTGAGGCAAATTTCTTCAATCAAAGTGGATTGATTAATAACGCGCCTCCTTTCGATAAACAATTTCCTTCCGATTCGGCGAATAGCTTGTACAGTTATTTTAATGCGAATAATAATTTAAGAGATGTTACTTTAGTTCAGAATGAAATTGCCGGTATCACGCAGTTAAGTGCTTCTCGCGATTATGAAGTAGTTCAAAATGCACGTCGACTTGCAACAACAGAATATACTTTCAATCCTCGCCTTGGTTACATCTCCCTGAATCAAGCATTGAATGGAAATGAAGTTTTAGGTGTGGCCTATGAATATACTATCGGCGGAAAAGTATATCGTGTAGGAGATTTAACGAATACCGGTATCGAACCTCCGAAGGTAATGTTCATGAAACTTTTGAAGGGTCGTGTGAATAACACCAAACTTCCCACTTGGGATTTGATGATGAAGAACGTGTATGCTTTGGGCGGTTTTCAATTGGATAGAAAAGATTTTAAGCTGGACATCCTTTATTATGTGGATACCATCGGAAATAGATTGAATTATATACCGACCTCTCCGGCGCAAACTAACGTTTATGCGAAGCCGTTAAATCGTCTTTTTAACTTAGATAAATTAAACAGTAATAATGATCCTCGTCCCGACGGTGAATTTGACTTTATCGAAGGTATAACCATCAACAGTAACAACGGTCGTATCATTTTCCCGGTGCGTGAACCTTTCGGATCTTATCTTCAAAGCAAGTTCAACGATTCAGCATCAGCAGCTCCTTATGTGTTTAATGCACTTTATGATTCGACAAGAATTTTCGCCATTCAAGAAGCATCGAAAAATAAGTTTAGTTTAAAAGGAAGTTATATCAGCAAATTTGGTTCAGACATCCCACTTAACGCAATTAATATTCCGCAAGGTTCTGTAAAAGTTACAGCCGGTGGTGCGCCACTTACTGAGAACGTAGATTACACGGTTGACTATAATTTGGGCCGAGTAAAAATCATCAATCAAAGTATTTTAAATTCCGGAACAGCAATTAATATTTCTCTGGAAAGTAATTCGCTGTTTAGTATTCAATCTAAAACATTGTTCGGTTCCCGTTTCGATTATACCGTGAATAAAGACCTTGTAATAGGAGGTACTTTATTACGTTTGAATGAGCGCCCGATTACGCAAAAAGTAAATATTGGAGATGAGCCAATAGCAAATACTATTTGGGGTGTGGACGGAACATGGAGAACAGAGTCGCGTTGGTTAACGCGTGCGATTGATAAACTTCCGGGTATCTCTACAAAAGAAGTATCAACGATTACTGTCGCCGGAGAATTCGCAAATCTGATTCCCGGAAATAATAAAGCAATTGGTAAAAACGGTACTGCTTATATTGATGATTTTGAAGGTAGCCAAAGTACCATCGACCTGCGAAATGTAGGTTCTTGGATCCTCGCATCTACACCAACAAGCCTGAAACAGGAAGCAGATAGTGTCTCTACTATTTACGGTAAAAATAGAGCTCGTTTTGGATGGTATATTATCGATCCCTTATTCTATAGAAATGTATCTGGTGTAACACCTCCGAATATCAACGACAATGAAATTTCTAATCACTTGGTGCGTCAAGTACCGGAAAAAGAAATTTTCCCGAATCGTGATGCACCTCAAGGTCAAACTGTAGTATTGCCGGTTTTCAATTTAAGTTATTATCCAGAAGAACGTGGTCCTTATAATTATGATGTGGTTCCAACACCTTTAAGTGCGGGTGTAAATTCTCTGGGAAAATTAAATGATCCGCAATCACGTTGGGGAGGTATCATGCGCAGAATTGAAACAACCGATTTCGATGTAGCGAATGTCGAGTTCATTCAATTTTGGATGATGGATCCTTTTAATAGCAATACTCAAAATACAAATCAAGGTGGAGGAGATTTCTATTTTAATCTTGGTAATATTTCTGAAGATGTATTGAAAGATGGAAAACTAGAATACGAAAATGGATTGCCAAGTGATGGTGATACCAGTCGTGCAAGTCGTACCATTTGGGGATACACACCAAAAACACAACCTCCGATTATTTATGCCTTCGATAATAATCCGGATGCACGTCAATTTCAAGATGTCGGGTATGATGGTTTGAGAAATAATCTGGAGACTTCTTTCTTTCAGGATTACTTAACTCAATTACAAGCCAACGTAAGTGCAGCAGCGTATACAGAAGCAGTAGGCGATCCATCTTCAGATAACTACCATTATTACCGCGGTTCCGATTATGACAATCAAGGATTAGGAATTTTGGATCGCTACAGAAGATTTAGTAATCCGGAAGGCAACTCTCCAACGGACGCACAATCACCGGAAAGTTATCCAACAGCAGCAACTACAATTCCTGATGTTGCCGATATCAATAAGGATTTTAACCAGGAGAGTAGTGAGCAGTTTTATCAATATCGTGTATCACTTCGACCGGGCGAAATGCAGGTGGGACAAAATTTTATTGTAGATAAAGTAACACGAACTGTGAATTTACCAAATGGTACTTCGGATCAAATTACTTGGTATCAATTTAAAGTTCCGGTGCGTGAGGTGAATGGTACGAACCCAAACATTACACGTGTGGGTGATATTGAAGGGTTCAACACGATTTCATTCATCCGTATGTTCATGAGCGGATTTGAAGAGCCGATGACATTGCGTTTTGCCAGATTGGAATTATTGCGCGGTGAGTGGAGAAAATATAATTTCGATTTGCGCGCTACCGGCGACGTGATAGGCACGGATCCGAACAATGCTACTTTTGACATTTCGGTGGTGAACATTGAAGAGAATGGTAAACGTACTCCTGTGAATTATACGATTCCTCCGGGTATTTTGCAGGAAATTAATATTGGTTCTTCTGTATTGCAACGTTTAAATGAGCAATCACTTTCATTAAAAGTTTGTGATTTGGAAGATGGTGATGCTAGAGGAGCATTCAAAAATTTAGAATTGGATTTGCGTTTATATGAAAAAATAAAAATGTTTGTTCATGCTGAAGGTTCCGGTGATCAGGATGCGTTGAAGAGCGGTGATATGAATGTCTTTATTCGTATGGGTAATGACTTCAGTGAAAACTATTACGAATACGAAGTGCCTTTGAGTGTGACCTCTTGGGGAACCACTTCTCCGGAAGCCATTTGGCCAACAGTAAATAATATTGAACTCGAATTAGAAAAATTCGTGGACATGAAGTTGCGGAGAAACAAAGCCGTTGATAATTCCGGTGGCGCATTGAATATTACCGGCCTTTATTCAGAAGCAGAATCAGGAACCAATCGAACATTTAGTATTCGAGGAAATCCATCTTTGAGTTCTATTCGATCTATCATGGTGGGAATTCGAAATCCTAAACTGAATCCTGTGAATCCCGGGAGTGATGATGGTCAACCAAAGTGTGGTGAAGTTTGGGTCAACGAATTACGTCTAACCGATTTCAGTAAAAAGGGAGGATGGGCTGCTAACGGTCGCGTCAATGCGAAGTTGGCGGATATTGGAAATGTAACAGTAGCCGGCCAGCATAAATCTGCAGGCTTTGGTCCGCTCGATCAAAAAGTAAGTGAGCGCCCGGTGAATTCAGAAACATCTTTTAACGTAACTACTTCTTTGTATTTAGGAAAGTTTTTGCCGGCGAAAGCGAATCTCGATATTCCCATGTATGTGAACTACGGAACAGTAGTTCGTAATCCGGTTTATGATCCACTCGATCAAGATGTATTATTTACTAAGTCATTGGATAATGCCGATTCTAAAGAAGATAAAAAGGAAATTAAACGTCGCTCACAGGATTATACACAAACGAAAGGAATCAATTTCACGAATGTGAAAAAGAACAGAGGTGCCGGTGCAAAAGCGAAAGTGTATGACGTAGAAAATTTCAATTTTACCTATGGCTATGATGAGGTGTTCCATCGTGATATTAATATCGAGTACGATGTCACCAAAACCCATCGTGGAGCTGTTGGCTATAATTACAATACCATTCCTAAATACATCGCACCGTTCGAGAAATCAGCTTTACTAAAATCTAAATATTTGAAGTTAGTGAAGGATGTTAATTTAAATTTGATTCCTACTTCATTGAATTTTAGAACTGATGTTTCCCGGGTTTATGGCGAGAAATTATTCAGAAATAATACCGGCTATAATGACATTATACGTGACACGTTCTTCAATAAGAATTTTGAGATGCGCCGATTGTATGATTTCAAATTGGACATCACCAGAAGTATTAAATTAGATTACAATGCGAATAATTTTTCAGTGATTGATGAACCGGAAGGAAGAATTGATTCGAGAAGCGAACGCGATTCCATCAAGAGCAATATTTTCGGAAAGAATTATTTATTAGGCAGAAATAAGAACTATCAACATACCGGAAATGTATCTTATCAAGTTCCTTTAAATAAATTTCCTTTAACAAACTGGATTTCCTTGAATGCTCGTTATGGATTTAACTACAGTTGGACCGCAGGTCAGTTTTTAAGAAACACCGAAGGAAATTTCACAACGGATCCTCGTACAGGAAATGTAATTCAGAATTCGAACACACGACAATTGAATGGTAATTTCACCATGACCACGCTTTATAATAAAGTGCCCTGGTTGAAGAAGATGAATTCGCCAAAACCAAAAGCACCGCCGAAACCGAAAGTAGAACCAAAAGCTCCCGCAATTCCTGATAGCTTGAAGGGGAAACAACCTGTAGTGCCTAAAATCAAAACACCTCGTCAAACGCCGGATGCAGTTCGATTCGTGGCTCGAATGATTATGGGAATTAAAACGATTGGTTTTACCTATAGTGAAAACAACGGAACAACCTTGCCGGGTTATGTGAATTATTCGGATGTGTTTGGTCAAGATATCAATGCCAACTCTCCGGGTATAGGCTTCACCGTTGGTTCTCAAAAAGACATTCGAGAGAAGGCAGTTCGTGGAGGTTGGATCACTGCGGATTCTACGTTGAACAATCCTTTAACACGTAGTTACTCTTCTAATTTCTCAGGACGAAGTTCCATTGAGCCTTTTGATGGTTTGAAGATTGAACTTACTGCAACGCGTCAATTTAGCAGAAATAATTCTGAATTCTTCCGATATAACGGCAGCGCCTTTGAGTCGCAAGGAGTCACCGAAACCGGAAACTTCAGTATTTCTGTTATCGGCTGGGGAACTGCATTTGTGAAAGATGATCCGAAGACTTATGCCAGTGCAACCTTCGATAAATTCAACGAGTACAGGAAAATACTTTCTTCACGATTAGCATCTGAAAACCCCAACTCTTTAGGCTTCGCTGCTCCGGATACTTTTGGCGTGGTTTATAATGATGGTTATAGCGGAACTCAACAGGAAGTATTGGCCTTGGCATTCTTGGCAGCTTATACCGGAAAATCGCCAACGTCAGTTGATCTCAATGTGTTCCCGAAAATTCCATTGCCCAACTGGAGAATAACTTATGACGGATTAGGAAAGCTGCCCTTGTTAAAAAAGATTTTTACGAGTGTTAACCTAACGCATAGTTATCGTGCTACCTATAATGTGAATTCATTTCAGCGAAATGCAAGTTATATCGATGCGGAATTCCCAATTGTAAAAGATATTTCGGGCAATTATGTTCCTAGAAGAGAGCTTGCTCAAATTTCAATGAGTGAACAATTCGGACCCTTGATTGGAGTCGACGTCACCTGGAAAAATAATATGCAAACACGCGCAGAGTTTCGACGTGATCGGAATGTCTCTTTGACTTATGCCGGCGTTCAAATTACAGAAGTAAAAGGAAATGAAATTGTTCTTGGTTTTGGATATAGAATGCCCAAATTCCGTTTGCCTTTCGGCATCGGTGGTAAAAAGAAAGTTTCTGGCAATAGTTTGAATTTGACAGCTGACTTTTCAGCTCGTAGAAATATTACTGTAATCCGACGATTGTTGGAAGGCGTGAATCAACCTACTGCAGGATTAAACGTGTACTCTATTAAAGGTGCTGCTGATTATGCAGTTAATGATCGTTTGAATATTCGATTGTTTTACGAACAAACGATCAATACCCCGGTTATTTCAACATCTTTCCCAACTTCCAATGTTTTGACCGGTGTTGAAGTTCGTTTCTCTTTATCGCAGTAATTAAAATAAATGTTAGTTTTGCATAAACTATCAGTTATGAATATTCCAGCAGAACTTAAGTATACAAAAGATCATGAGTGGGTCCGTATAGACGGAGACATAGCCACCATCGGCATTACCGATTTCGCACAAAGTGAATTGGGTGATATCGTCTACATTGAAATTGAAACGATAGGTGACACTGTGGAGAAAGATGCAGTGTTTGGGACTGTGGAAGCGGTGAAAACAGTTTCAGATTTATTTATGCCGCTTACCGGCGAAGTATTAGAACTAAATGCTCAACTCGAAGGCGAACCGGAATTGGTAAACAAAGATCCTTACGGAAACGGATGGATGGTGAAAGTTAAAATCGCCGATGTCTCCCAATTATCCGAATTGTTAAGCGCAGATGCCTATCAATCATTAATTGGTGCCTAATCAAAAGAACATAAGATTTTTTTATTTCAACTGGCCCGGCATAAGCTGGGCTTTGTTGATTCTGGTGCTGAGTACAATCACGCCACCGGCCATTACCATCCCTGATTTATTTGATTTGCTGGCACCAGATAAAATTGCTCATTTTATTTTTTATGCGGTTTTTGTTATTCTGTTTACTCGTGGTTTTAGCAGAATGCCTACCGGAAATCGTTGGTCGAGAAATCAATTTAGTATCCCCTTAATTGGCGGAATTATTTATGGTGGATTGATCGAATTGTATCAAGGTTTTATTCTTACAAATCGTACTTCTGACTATGTAGATTTTATTGCGAATTGTATCGGAGCTATTTTAGGTTGGGCTGCCGTGCGCTATTTTTCTAAGAAGAATTGGATGCTAAATAAGTAGAATCCTTTCAATTTCTAAGTTTTCTACCTGATTTTCTTGGCGAAACTCCTCAATTCTGGGGTTGATGGTATTGTAGATCCAAAACGAAGCGGTATATTTGAAAATAGATCCGGTCTCTAAATCTGATTCGTATGTTGGTAAAATCTTCCTACCTAATTGTAGTTGCAAAACACACGAATGACAAAAAGTTTCATATTGTTAAATTATCGCTTGTCATTGCTTTTGTTTCGCTTTTCCACACATCAACCTTAAATGCACAATGGTTCAATTGGCTTGATGCTACTTCGAACCGACTTGTTGTAAGTTCCGTTGCCAACAGCGATCCGGAAGAGAAGGATATGTGGCCTGCCGATTTAAATAATGACGGTAGAGAAGATTTGATTGTTGTACGAAAGCAACCTTTTTCAAGTCCTACGCAGCCCGGTAAATCTACTTTGTTATTGATGAATGTAAATGGTGTAATGACTGATCAAACTTCTCAGTTCGCTCCCGAATTTATTAGCACACTCAGTTTTGCCAGAGATGTTTTTGTTGGAGATTTTGATAGCGATGGCTGGAAAGATGTGGTAATCGCAAATACATTTTTACAACAACCACAATATTTTCGAAATCGTGGAAATGATTCTTTAGGAATTTGGAAAGGATTTGTTGATGAGTCATCATTGCGGTTTCCTATGTTGACTGAAGATCCTGTTCGCTTCTGCGCCGTATGGGGTGGAGATGTAACCGGAGATGGAAAGATGGATTTGTATTTTGTGAATTATCGTCAGAACTCTTCCGGTGGTGCATCGCAAGATTATCTTTTAATAAATAATGGATTCGGGTATTTTACGAATCAAAGCGCAGCGCGTCTCGGGAATTTACGAAACTCTGCATTCGGTACGGCTTGTCAAATTGTAGATATTGATGGAGATGGTGACAAGGATATTATCAAAAATTCTACACTTTACAACGTGGCTCCATGGAATGCACGCGGTGTTTTAGTTTTGTATAATAATGGCTCCGGAAATTTTGTGAAGTGGCAAAATTTAGTTCCTACCGGTTCTCCTTATATGTTCGATATTGCCGATTTCAATTTAGACGGAAAGCCTGATTTCTATGTGGTGGATGATGGGAGTGATTATATTTTAAGAGTGACAAATCATTATCCCGATTCAAGCATTACCGTTGTGCGTACCAATTTAAATTTTAGTAATACCAATGGTTTCGGAGGAAATGTACATATCGCCGATTTAGATTTAGACGGTGATATGGATATTGGTGTTGCAGATGTTGATGTAGATATTCCTCCCTGCAATTCCTCTCGTCGAATGGCGATTTATAGAAATGACAACGGGGTCATGGTGAATGTGTATGGTACTACTGTTTATCCATGGACCGCAAATTCCTACGACTTCGCATGGATCGATATCAATAACGATGGACTGAAAGATTTTATCACGGGCAAATGTAGCGGTTACGGCATATTTATGAACGATAGTTGTGAACTGGCTCCTAATCCCGCCGATTACGATTTGGATGGTTTGCCGGATGCTTGCGATCCTTGTCCAACAAACCCCGATCCTAACTGCGCTCCAAGTACGGTATACCCTACCGTTAGTCTCAATGATAATATCGCGCGTCAGTGGAATGAAATGTCACTCGCTTCCATCCGTCGCGATTTTGCACGTCCTACCGTGCATGCTCGTAATTTGTGGCATCACTCCTCTGCTATGTGGGATGCATGGGCCGCGTACGATAATAATTCAATTGAATTTTTGCTTGGAAAAACAATCGGTACTTATACCTGTCCCTTCACCGGAATTCCTGCGTCTTCTAATATAACGGAAGATCGTCGCAAAGCCATTTCTTATGCTTCGTATCGTTTATTAAAACATCGTTTCGCAAATTCTCCTCAAGCCGCTTTGCTGATGACTGCTTATGATGTGCACATGGATTCACTGGGCTATGATAAAAATTTTACAGATGTGAATTATGCTTCCGGTGATGCACGCTCACTTGGTAATTATATCGCAGCACAATACATTGCTTTCGGTTTGCAAGATGGATCGAATGAACAAAATGCGTATGCAAATACTTCTTATGCTCCGGTAAATCCTCCATTGATTGTCGACTTGCCCGGTAATGCAAGCATGACGAATTTAAATCGTTGGCAACCGCTTACGCTCGATTTATTTTATTGATCAAGTGGAAATCAAATTCCGGGCGCAACACCTCCGGCATTAAGTCCCGAGTGGGGACAAGTAACTCCCTTTGCTTTAACTCCTGCCGACATGGTTGTGAATCAAAGAAACGGTTTTAATTATAAGGTGTATCATGATCCCGGGCTTCCTCCGCAATTGCAAATGGATGGAAGCGGTACTTCATCGCAATATCAGTGGGGTTATGCCATGGTTTCCGTATGGTCCGCACATCTCGATCCTGCAGATACTACCACTTGGGATGTTTCTCCTGCAACGCAAGGCAATCGAAATACTTTGCCTGCTACCGTTGCCGACTATCCGAACTTTTATAATTTCATCAATGGCGGAACTACGAATGTTGGTCATCCTATAAATCCTGCTACCGGATTGCCTTATGCTTCTAACATGGTGAAGCGTGGCGATTATGCGCGAATCCTCGCTGAGTTCTGGGCCGATGGTCCTAACTCTGAAACTCCGCCCGGTCATTGGTTTGGTATTTTTAATTACGTTTCCGATCATCCCCTTGAAACAAAACAATATAAAGGAGTAGGGCCGGTATTAGATGATTTGGAATGGAGCGTGAAAGGATATTTTGCGCTCGGTGGTGCTATGCACGATGTCGCTGTTTCTATTTGGGGAATAAAGGGCTGGTACGATACACCGCGTCCTGTTTCTTCTATTAGAGCCATGGCAGAGTTGGGACAGAGTTCAAATCCTGCCGATAGTAATTATCATCCTGCCGGTTTGCCTTTAGTGCCCGGTTATATTGAAGTGATTCATCCCGGCGATCCATTGTCTAATGGTGGCGCCAATGTGGGAGAAATAAAACTCAAAGCTTGGAAAGGTCATGATGCCATAAATAATGTGGATACTGATGTGGCGGGAGTAGATTGGATCTTAGCAGCGAATTGGCATCCTTATCAGCGTCCTTCATTTGTTTCACCACCTTTCTCAGGATATTTATCGGGACATTCTACTTTTTCTAGAGCTGCTGCGGAAATCTTAACGGACCTCACAGGCGATGGGTATTTCCCCGGTGGTATGGGCGTATTTCATACTGTGCAAGATGATTTTTTAGTTTTTGAAAATGGTCCAAGCGTAGATATTGATTTGCAATGGGCGACGTATCAAGATGCAGCGGACGAATCTTCTTTGTCTCGTATTTGGGGTGGTATTCATCCTCCTTTTGATGATATTCCGGGAAGAAAAATTGCTGTAGAAGTTGCGGGAGATGTTTTTGTAAAAGCAGAAACATATTTCATCAATACACCCAACGATGGAATTTTTGATGTGCCCGGATGTTTAGATCCACTTGCTTGTAATTACAGCTCCTTGGTTACACAAGATAATGGATCGTGTAATTATAGTGTAGTGTATTATGCAGATGCAGATAATGACGGATATGGAAATTCAATGAATGATTCTATTTCTTGTTTTTCTTTGCTTGGATATGTTACGAATAATACTGATTGTAATGATGCTTTGTCTAGTGTGAATTCTAACGCTGCTGAAGTATGTGTCAATAGCATCGACGATAATTGCAATAATATCATCGATGAAGGTTGCGGCAATGGCGCATTTCAGTTGAAAGTATTGATTGAAGGATTTTACCAAGGAAATGGATTTATGATTTCAAATTTATTTGACAACGGTATGCATCCCGATCCAAGCGCTAGTGATTCGATTACTGTTGAACTACGAAATGCAACGAATCCTTTTCCTTTGGTACATGCCCATCAGGAAGTATTGTATCGAAACGGATATGCAAATATTCCTTATTATCCAAGCAATGGAAATTATTATATCGTAGTAAAACATCGCAACGGTATTGAAACATGGAGTAAAAATCCTGTAACTTTTACAGGGCCATCGGTCTTCTTCGATTTTTCGAAACCTTGATGCAATCAAAACGTAGAATAGGGAACTTGTAAAAGAGAGATGATGAGAGATAGAGTAAAAATCTATAGGAAAATTTTATTGCTTCTTATGTTCGTATTGATTTCCTTGTTTTCAACGCAGGTGAAAGCGCAAACAAGTTTTACTTTGAATTGTGCAGGAGGTTTTTCTTGCCGAGAAAATAGTGATGCTTCAGTTTCTGTAGCGGTGATGGAAGTTTCTAGAAGAATTTATTTTTACGGAACAGCAAATTATGATTTCGTATACGCTCCATCCTTGTTTGGTAATGATATTTACCAGCAGAACATTTCCGGTGAATTAAAATATTTTGCAAATCCCGATTTGGGATGTGCCGCATATCCTGCAAATACATTTACGGGAAAAGTGGCATTGATTGATCGTGGAACTTGTTCCTTCGACACAAAAGTATTGAATGCGCAAATTGCCGGAGCAGTGGGAGTGATTATCGTAAACAATGTTGCGGGAACACCTTTCGCAATGGGAGGTTCAAGTGCATTGGGAATAAATATTCCGGTGGTAATGATTGGTCAGACAGATGGAGTAACATTAAAAAATGCATTGCTTCAACCGGCTGCTGTAAATGCATCTACACCAAAATATACCTATCAATGGAGTTGTGGAGTAACAACACCTATCGCTACAGGACTAGCAAGCGGTACTTATTCAGTAACAGTTTTATCAAACGGAATTAATCCTGTAGTTTGCACCACACAAGTTTTAGCAAATAATCCCGGTGTTTCAATAGTGACCAATGGCTCGCTCATTAATTGTCCTTTTGAACCAGTTGAATTGTCAACATCAAGTTTTAATAATGCGATTGCCATGAATGGCACCAATCAATCGGTCAATTGCAATTCCAATTTAACGAATTTGAATAATGCCAGCTTTACTTTAGAGGCATGGATCAACACATCTTCCGGATCAGAAGGAATTATAGTTTGTAATAATGCGAATAATGTTTGGGAAGCCGGCGAACGCGCTTTTTTTGTGAATGATATTGGTCGACCAACATTTTCAGGTTTCAATAACAACAGCATCACAAGTAACAAAGAAGTAGATGATGGCATTTGGCATCACGTAGCTGTGGTTTGGGACTATACAACGCCTCCTGGAATTGGTCGTATTTATGTAGATGGTTTTGACAGAACAGAAGCTAGTACTTACGTAGCATCTGCCAGCGCGAATGTTGGTGTGTTTAGATTGGGTCGACCCAACTATAACGGGAACGAAGCTCCGAACTTCTTTGATGGAACGATGGATGAAGTGCGTATTTGGAATGTAGCAAGAAGCGGCGCTCAAATTCGATTGGGCATGGTGAATCCTGTTGCAGTGAATTCAACCGGATTATTGGCTTATTATAAAATGAATGAAACGAGTGGATCCACGGTTCTCAATGCCAGCAACAATTCTTTAAATGCGAGTTTTGTAAACTCTCCGCAACGTGTGGATGCACTTACTTATTTGTGGATGCCAAGTGCAGATACCACGGCGATGATTACAGTAACAAGTTCAGGCTCGTATACCGTCGCGGTAAAAGATTATTTCGGGTGCGCAGCCATCAGTGCTCCGGTACACGTCAATACGGTAGGAGTAAAACCTTCCGGCGCGATCACCATCTGCAATGGCGATTCTGTTTTATTGGATGCGGGAAAAAACACGAATCCGGTGTATGGTTTCTCTGAATTCTTCGACACCAATTCCTGGACAACAATACATAGTGCCAATGACAGTGGCTGGGTGAATGTAAGCGCTGCTCCTAATTCCATTACACTAACTTCCAGCAATACTAACGCCGGTGGATCACCGTCATCTTCACTCGATTATTGTCATATAATGAATGGAGATGGAAATTTAAATTTCAATTGGAATTATACTAGCTTCAATGGGCCAATCAATGATTTTCCATTGTACACCATCAATGGAAATCCTAGTTCCTACACAACATTTAATTATGCTTCCGGAGCTCCTATACTTCAAAACGGAACAGCAAGCATCCCTGTGTTGAAGGGTCAAAATTTTTGTTTCCGGATGAGCACCCTCAACAATTCAGGCAGCGCAGCAAGTTTTCAAATCTCCAACATTCAATTTCCCGATTCATATACTTCCTATTTGTGGAGTACCGGTGCTAGCACGCAAAGCATCTATATAAAAATAGCGGGGGTGTATACCGTTAGTGTAACCGCAAGTAATGCATGTTCCATAAGCAGTTCGCCCATCAGCGTTAACATCAATTCAAACCCCAACCAAATCTGGTACGCTGATAATGATGGTGATAGTTATGGAGATGCGAGTAAAGATTCACTTTATTGTTTTCAACCCATAGGATTCGTCTCTAATAAAAATGACTGCAACGATTCACTTTCATACATACGTCCCAATGCCAATGAAAATTGCTTTAACAACATCGACGACAATTGCAACAACATCATCGACGAAGGCTGCGGCTTCGGAGCATTTCAAATAAAAGTTATTTTGGAAGGACTCTACATCGGTGGTGGATGGATGACTCCTACTTTATACAACGCAGGATTGCATCCGGATCCATCAGCGAGTGATTCTATTCAAGTGGAATTAAGAAATACAATGAGTCCGTATTCGCCTGTGCAATCGCACCAAGTTATAGTGCATAGAAACGGATTTGCTTCCATTCCAACTTACCCATCCAATGGAAATTATTTCATCGTCATCAAATCCCGCAACAACATTGAAACCTGGAGTAAAACTCCGGTGCTCTTCAATGGCACAGCTGTGTTTTTTGATTTCGCGAAGTAATTTATTTTTTTCTTTGATTTGAATTTGTTGAATTCAAAAATTTCCGCTTCAAAATAGCTGTAGGATTTTCGATACTCGATACTCGAAAACGGATCCTAGATTCTCGATACTGGATTCTGGAAGCGGATAAAAGAACAATGATTAATCATATAGAAGGATTTTTATTTTCGCAGCCACAAAGCAAAATTAATTGGATGGAATTAGTGCTTTAAGGTATTGCTAGCATCGAGAATCTAGCATCCTTCAATAACAACCAACGACCAACAACCAACGACTAACGACTAACGACTAACGACCAACAACTAACGACTAACGACTAACGACCAAAGACTAACGACTAACGACCAACGACCAACGACTAAACCAGAGTATTCCACCCAAACTTATCCTTCGCTTCCCCTTTCCTCATCGCCGTCATCAATTTTTGCAAACGCATACAAACACTGTTATCGGTGTAAGACGGAAGATCAATGGTTTTGTCTTTAATGCCAATCGCACAAATGGCCGCAGTAACCGCCGCCGTTCCCGCACCAAAAACCTCTTGCAGTTTCCCTGCTTCATGAGCTGCTAAAATTTCCTTCGCATTGATCTTTCTTTCCTCAACTTGAATTCCTAATTCGCCGGCAAGCGTGATGATGCTATCGCGTGTTACTCCTTCTAAAATAGTTTCGGATAGGGGGGGCGTTATAAGTACACCGTCGATCAGAAAAAAGACATTCATCGTTCCTGATTCTTCAATATTTAAATCGACGCTTAAGTCACTCCAAAGCACTTGATCAAATCCTTCTTCCTTCGCCATCTTCGTTGCATAAAAAGCGCCTGCATAGTTTCCTGCGCATTTCGCAGCACCTGTTCCACCTTTTCCGGCGCGACTATAACGATCCTCAATTTTCACACGCAAAGGCTTCGGATAAAATGGAGGCACCGGGCCTGTCATAATGATCATCAAATACTCTTCAGAAATTTTTACTCCGAAACGTTCTTCCGTTGCAAAAATTAAAGGACGGATGTACAAGGAACTTCCTGCTGATGTAGGAATCCATTCGCGGTCAATATTTATTAATTCCTTCAAACCCTCTTCAAACATTTCAAAAGGCAATTCGGGCATACACATTCTTCGCAAGGTGCGTTGAAAGCGATCGAAATGTTTTTGGATACGGAAAATACTCGCCTTGCCATCGTTCATTTTAAAAGCCTTCATGCCTTCAAACACACTTTGACCATAGTGAAGCGCAAGAATGGTAGGCATCATCGGGATCGGACCAAAAGGAATGATCTCAGCATCTTGCCAGGCTCCGTTTTTATACTTCGCCACCAACATATGATCCGACATATGTTTTCCGAAATCCAATTGCTCAAAATCAACTTCAGCTAAACTACTCTTAGGATTTTTATGTACCTGAATCTTCGATTTTACGTCCATTTCTCTTCTGTGTAAGGGCCTCAAAGATGAGTCTTTTTAGACGGATATACAACCAAATGAAGAGATCTGGGAGCATTAAAATCAAATTGATATTCGGCGTAAATCACTGTTATTTTCTCGTTATAAATATTTACTCAAAGCTATCCGTCTATAAATGAATAAAGTACCAAAGCTCCCCACTGAGAATATTTAAAATTCCATGCTCTCATTTCCTTAGAAAATCATACCTTCGCACTCCATTTTACTGATTTTGCATTCAAATGGAAACGGAGAGGTGTCAGAGTGGCCGATCGAGCATGCTTGGAAAGCATGTGTACCGCAAGGTACCGCGGGTTCGAATCCCGCCCTCTCCGCCAAGGAAAAAATAACAATTGCCCTGAAAGGGGCAATTTGCATTTAAGGCTTGGCGCAAGCTTGCTTGCAAGCCAAGATCTAAATGCAAATTGAACATTGCGAAGCAATGGCAATTGTTATTTTCCTTGAAGCCACCCCCTCGCGGGATCAGCGAGCGCAGCGAGGTAATCCGTTTTTTTAATTCAGAATTCAGAATTAGGAATTCATAATTGTTGCTAGCGCTTGCAAGCCAAGATCTAAATGCAAATTGAACATTGCGAAGCAATGGCAATTGTTATTTTCCTTGAAGCCACCCCCTCGCGGGATCATCTTATTAATCCCGCCCTCTCCGCCAAGGAAAAAATAACAATTGCCTATTTAAGCCTCAAGCTGCAAGCCACAAGCTTCAAGCTTTTTTTAAGGAGATTGTTTTTAAATTGGCAAATTAGTAAGTTGGCAGAGTTCTTTTCGTTTATAAACGATCAGCGAAAATCAGTTAAATCCGTCAAATCAGTGTTCCTCTTTTTTTAGATCGGGGAATCGGAAAATGGGAGAATGGGAGAATGGGAGAGTTGGAGAATGGGAGAGTTGGAGAATGGGAGAATCGGAGAATGGGAGAGTTGGAGAATGGGAGAGTTGGAGAATGGGAGAATGGGAGAGTTGGAGAATCGGAGAATAGGGGCATTCGTAAATACGTATCAGTCCGCTTGCCCTGGTTCCCCTGGGCCTGTCGTAGGGAGCTTGTCGTAGGACGGATTGCTTTTCGTTAATGAATGACTTAGCGAAAATTAGTGAAGCATTTTTTAATACTAAAGCACACAAAAGTGTACTAAAGGTTCTGCTAGTTCTATATTGTTCTTTTTGTTCTATTGACCTCTATTGACCTCTAGTGACCTCTAGTGACCTCTAGTGTTAAAACCGCAAATAGTAATAATGCTAGTATTTCATTATTTTCCCTTGCAGCTCAAAGCTCATGGCCCAAAGCTCATAGCTCATCGCTCAAAGCTCAAAGCTCATCGCTCATCGATCAAAGCTCAAAGCTCATCGCTCAAAAAAAACCTATCTTCGTCCTCTCAAATAAAAAACCATATATAATCATGAAAATAGTTAGAAGAGCATCAGCCATCTGGAAAGGAACCGGAAAAGAAGGTACCGGAACAGTAAGTACACAAAGTACCGTTTTAAATAATACTCAGTATTCTTAC
>Ga0209702_10004421_pt1 | contig 20417 bp, 18 predicted proteins | sample FRY01_FD_187210 | JGI IMG/M metagenome (GOLD analysis project Ga0209702, IMG submission 187210) | Freshwater microbial communities from Lake Fryxell liftoff mats and glacier meltwater in Antarctica - FRY-01 (SPAdes) (version 2) | ecosystem: Environmental > Aquatic > Freshwater > Ice > Glacier... | reverse complement strand
TATCTGTTTTACTATCTGTTTTACTATCTGTTTTACTATCTGTTTTAGTATTTTTATTTTTGTTTATTTTTGTTCCAACAGTATAATTGATTACTTTCATTTCTACTTCTTCAATCTCCAAATCTCTTATTGTGTTTTTTTGTTGTATCAAATGGTATGTGTTTGTATCATTATCGTATTCTACATAAGGATTATTATATTTCATACTCATCATTTTATTTAATTTTGGTGTTAATTCATTGACATAAATACCAACAGCATCTTTAACAATTTGTGTGTCTGTATAATCAGTTATCATACTTTTTATTTTATTAATAATTATATATATCTCTTCTTGAAGTTCTTTGATACTATCAGTATTATATTTATAACTTTGTTTTTGTGTATATTCGTCAATATCAAATGCTTGTAATGTTGTAAAAAAACTAAGAAGATCTTTATCTTCATCGAAATCATTTAATACTTTTTCAGTTGTTGTATAACCAAATAATAAATTATTTTTACTTTTAATAATTTTATTTTTATAAATATTAATTTCAATCTCATAATCTTTAACGCTATCAGTTAATAATTTGTATCTACCAACATTTATATTGATATTCAAAGGGCAGGGAGTCAATTTGTTTCCACAAAGTGCTATCAAGTTACGTCCGCCATTGTTATCTTTATTAACAATTGTAGAGAAAATAGAGCCACCTAATTGACCACAATTTATACACTTTTGTTTTAATGATTTGTATTCATTACTTTTCTCTTTCCAACTTGAATCCGTTTGATTTTTAATTTTACTTTTATCTTTGTTATAAGCTGTTTCATATTTTGTTTTCAATTTATAATAATCATCTAATACTTCTGTTACTATCATTTGATATAATTATATATTATAATTAGGGAAACTTCAACAAAGCTTTTTTCCCTTTTGCATTCGCATATATTCGCTAAAAGTTGAGGGTTTTTTTAATAAGATACGAATTTACCATTCAGGTAATCCAGTTATAAGCTCTTGACTAAGTTTTAATTTAGCATCTTGAAAAATTTTAATTTTTGATAATATATATTGTTGTTTGTCTCTATTTTTTATTTCCTTTTCACTATTTGTCAATTTCCCTTTATATTTATAAAGTAACATTGATACTAAAATAAATATAAATATTGTAAGCATCCCTAAATTAAACATAATATTGTTATACTTATTTTTAAAAACATTACACTGTTTTAATGTCTGATTCAGAAAATATTTTACACCAGGTTCAATCAATTTTGGTTTATCATCTAAATTCATAAATTATGTTAATATTATTTATTGGAAAAACTAAACGGTAATACATGAAAATTTAATTTATAAAGAATGTATATGAGTGATTCATATTTAAATATCATCGTTTTTCTAGTTACTACAATAGTTTATTATTTAGTACCATTAAAACCTTCACTTACTCTTGATATAATGGGTAACCCTGATAAACTTAAAGAATATTATTCAAATACTTATTTGTATTTAGGTATTTATTTTATGGCAATTGTATTTTTTCAATTTATAGCAAATGCTTCTATTATATCTATGACATGTGGAGGAAGTATTACCGAAAATATTGCTGTTTCTGGAACATATACATTTATACCTTGGTTATTAATATTTGGAGTTATTATAATTGTACTTGTTGCATATCCCGGATTTAAAAGTGCATTTTCTGATGTAATTGGTTATTTTTATGTAAGTAGTTCAGCTAATAAATTAATTACAGAATTACTTATTAATAAAGATGTTGATATTAAAACTGAAGGATTAGATAAAAATGATAGGAAAAAACTAATGGACACAGCTGACATAATTATCAAAATTTGTGGAAATACATCCGTATTAATTAATCAAATAGTTCCAGAAAATTTTAATGACTATTGGGGAATTTTGGAACCATTAATGAAACCCGAATATCAATCCACTAATACTAATTACGATAGTGGATTAACAAATCAAAAAAAAAACGAATTGTTTGAATTAGCAGTTACGAGAGATAATGTTGGAGAAATTATGTGGTATCTTTACACTGGTATATTACTTATATCAATTGTTCAATTAAAAATAAGTACAAGAGGTTGTATCGCTAATCCTGCAACAATGCAGAAAAATTATCAAACTTTTTTAGACCAGAAAGAAGTTATTGATGAAAAAAATCAAGTAGAAAATGATACTGTATATACAATTACATAATTAACGTTTATATATTTATTGATTGCTTACAAAAACCAAAACCAAGTTGGAAAGAAATATTTATGCAAAATATACGGACATTAGATTTATAGATATTCAATTGGAATATAAGAATTACATATTTGTCTATGTCCTATTTTAAATCTTCCAGAAAACATAAAATTAGCTTTGAATGTATTACTATTTATATATGATACTATATTACTTAAATTGCACTTTTTTTTGGGTTTAAGCATTATTAATCCACCACCAAAATATTTTACTTTACCTAAAAATGATACATTTGATTTCCGTGTTAAATTATAAATGTAAATACAATCTTTACCAAGATTACTATTTATTGTAGTTATATTTCTTGGTGCTCCCCATTCAAACCAATTATTTTCATTAAATTTTCGTATTCCTCTTTCTATAAGCTCTTTTTTGTGATGTGATAAATGTTTATTAATTTTCTCATCACAGCAAGGATAGTTTTCAATATAAATGTATTTATCAATTTTGTCTTCACCATTCAATACTTCTATATTACCAAGTTCTTCATTTTTATAAACTTCTTCTTTCCCACTAACAAGACCAACATAAACATCAAAATAGTCTTGAAACACGATACTATTATTATTTGCTTCTTCTCCAAAAGTAATTAATCCGTTGCTATTTGTAATATAGAGTAATTTGTCGTTATATAATACTTTTTTTTCAATTAAAATATTTTTACAATATCTAAACACAATAACATCAATCGACGCATTCTCAAACATTTTTTCATTATTAGGATGGAATATATGAGTAAATGTTCCGTTTGTCATCATAATATTCAATAATTTTGAAGCACTTGTTAGTTTAAGAAAATCAGACGGAACAATAAATATCAACTCACCATTATCTTCAAGTAAATTGTAACATTTCTCGGTAAAATCAATATATAAGTTTCCTTTTTTACTTCTAACATAAGGCGGATTTCCTACAATTGTTTTGAATGTTTTTGTAATTAGTTGTTTCATAAAATCACCATAAACAACCTTATCTTTTTGTATTTTATCTAATAATTTAATTTTTGTATCAATTTCATACATATCAAATGTGATACTTGGTATTTTATCTGTAATAAATGTAATTAAATCGCCTTGTCCCATTGATGGTTCTAAAATATTAGACGGACTATTTAAGATAAACTCAAATACTTTTTCTTTAAGTTCATTATGGGTTGTAAAATATTGTCCTAAATTATGTTTTGTTGTCATAGTTGGTATTTCTGTTTTTATAGTATCTTTTAAATCTTTTGAAATAAATAAATCAATTTTTTCTTTTACATTATTAATTTCATTCAATTTTTCATTAACAACTACACCTATAATTTCTTTAAGTTTTGTCTCATTAACACAAGGTAGTTTTTTATTGATATGTTTATTGTAATGTCCCTTTTGACTAAATTGTTTACCACATTTTTCACAACTATAAAAAACCATTTTTAGTTATATACATAGTATACATTTTAGTTCTTTATTTACTATTTTTACAAGTAAATTCAAAATTCAGATAATTCATTCTCTTCTTCAATATCTAAAATAGGTGTTATTACATAAACTTTTGTAATGTATATATTTACAATATATGAAACAAAAATCATAAAAAAAGCTATATAATCACTAATATTAATGCGTTGGTGTAAATAAAATTTATTAATTAGTAATACCAGAGAAAATTGAATTATTATAATCATTAACATGATATTTGTAGGATCCAACAACTTATATTTGTGAGCAATAGAAATAGCTTTTGTTAAAAATACCCAATCAATCCAAATAAGAGGAATTACCATTTTATACGCTTCCCATGTTGTTAAATTTTTATATGGTATTGTTATATAAGAAGCTGTTATTGCAAATATTTGTGCAATAACAAGCAAAATTATATATAATAATGTTAATAATATTGTATCCATATATATATCTAAAATAATATTAAAATATCTGGTTCCTTGATAATATTAAAATAATATTAATTTATATATATATATATGGGTTATATATTCACAATATTATTTTGGTTGATTTTAAATATACTCACATCTGTTTTTTCACAAATAGGGTTGTTTATGCAAACATTACCATTTTTAGAGAATGAACCGTATTTAATTAAATTGTTACATTCTCAATTTTGGGCGACTATTCAATGGTCATTTGCTGTTCCAATGTTTCGTATCGGGTCGCATTTTTTAAACCCTGCACAATTATTTTTATCTACATTTGTTATAAATTTTATTGTGGTTATTATTTCAAATAAAATATGGCTTAATATTGGAAACAATATTGGCGATTATGTTACAATGATCATTTTTTTTATTGCCATGTATATATCTAAAACCAAATTTTTTGGATAACTTAATCTAAAAAAATTTAGTATTTACTGTAGAATATGTAACAATTACATATGATAAAATACCTAAAATAATAGATAATAACCAAATCGGAAGTATTGTTTTATTAGTGTAACCAACCCCAAATTCTCTAATACTACCATTTTTTTTATATAGAAACGCTGGTTTGGTAAATTGAATAATACTAAATATTATTACGAATAGTATTATTGAAACAACTGTAACATTTTTCTGTATAAAATTGCGGAACATGTTTATATACAATTATAACATTATTTTTTTCATTAAACATAATATTTTTTTTTAGAATGTGTTTAGTTATAATCATCATAATTTTCTTCTTCGTCACCTTCAAAATCGCCGTTTTCATAATCATCAGTCATATAACTCATATCATAAGCTTCTTTATCAATTTCCTTTTCTCTTTCAATATCATCCATAATTTCATCCCTATTAGCTTCAAATTCATCCATAGAAACGCCCTTTGCTCCTAAAGTTCGCTCATATTGAAGCATTGATTCCATAAATTCACGTTCGTCATCATAGAAATCTTTATCGTAAGTGGTTAAACCTTTTTGTAACCCTTTATTCCAAACACCTAATTTGTTTATTTTCAAAATAGTATCAGTGTCTCTCTCTTCATCGGTAGTAAGATTCTTTAATCTATCAGTAATTCGGTCTTTTTCCTTTTCTTTCAATTTAAAAACACGGTCCAATACTTGTTCATAAGAAATATCAATAATTTTTTTATGTCCATCCATAATATCCATAAAAACCAAAAATAAATCTGCAACACTACTTTTCAATTGTTTTTTGTTACCTTTAATAAGGGTTGATTCATAAGATGGCTGCGTTTCAAATATAACTCTTCTCTCCACATCTTCAATATAACCAGTAGTTATTATATCTTCAATATTAATAGTATTTTCTTTTTCTTGTATCGATGAAAACATATCTTGTTCAGTTAATTCAATATAGTTAATAAATACTCTTAATAAATAATATTCATATAGATATCTTGATGTTCTCTCTTCAATAACTGGTAACAATTTGATATTTGTATCCTTCAAATAAATAGAAGAAAAACATGGGGTATTTTTTGATAATAAAGAAAGATTTTTTGAAGATATTTGTATAGTTTGTAATAATTGCAAAAGTATTGGATTGTCATAAAAAGGTCTTAGTCTCTCATAGTGTTGATTAATATCTTTTTTCAAGTCATTAGTGTGTTTTGAAGATAATTTCCAATAATCCGGAATACGAACATTTTTATAATCAACCTCATTTAATATAATATTTGGAAAAACAGTTACAATATTTTCAATAAAAGTTTTTAAAAAATTTATTATATTATACATATTATCATTTGAAATCTTTTTTTCATCGTTTTTATCATCTGCCCAAATAGATAAGTTTTCCATGAATGTTCCCATATGCCTTAGTGCAAGTCCAGAAATTTTCGAACTTTTATTTTTATATATAAAATCTGTAATTTCGTTTTTCATACTTGTATTATTTTTTATTAAAAAATTATTGAGTGATTTAGTTTCATTAGTTATTGTATCGCTAGCTACATCAAAAGTATCTACAGCTTTTTCTATTAAATCTCTCAATGACCTATCAACTGTATTATCGTCTTCATCGTCGATAGATTTCAAAACACCAATTAACTTTGTAATTGATGAAACATTTTGTCTATCAATATTTGTTTCAACAATATTATGTTTGGCAATTATTTGCAATAATCTTAAGAAAGACTCTTTGGAATAATTTCTACCATCAGATTTAAGTTTTTTTATTGTTTCTGATAAACTACTATTAATATTTATAATAGGTTTATCAGTGCATAAAGGTAGTATATCAATGTTTATAGGTAACAATGAATTAAAATTACAAAATTTGATAAATGTCATATATATTGTTTCTTCATTGAATTCCGAGTTAATAGATGGATATATATTTTTTGTATTAATAGTGCTGAATAATAAGTGTGCTTCTGAATAATGTAAAACATCTTCCATAATGTTAGTAAGCTTATTTACAATATTATTATATTCGGTTATGCTACTATCTTCATTCTCAAAATATTTAATTGTAGAATAATCCCCTTTTTCGTTACAACATGAATTTTCAAGATATGGTTCGTTATTATTTTTATGCAATAATAGATTTTTCTTTTTTATTATATTGGCGATTTTTTCTTGTAAAGCCAACGAAAATATAATTATTTTAGATTCAATAACTAACAACTTGTTTCTTTGATTTACTGAAGCATTTTTCAAATCATTTAATAAATTTGTTTTGAATTCTGTAGATATATCCAACAAATTTTTTATTTTGAAAGGTAATAAAGGTGGTAAAAATTGTGACCAATTAGTTACATCATGTTCATATGGTATTTCATCATTATCAACATTTATTAAAAGATATTCCACTTTCTCGTTAATTTTCCTTTTTACATCGTTTAAAGATAACAACCCGGTTGTTTTACCATCACCTTCCAATGCGCTTTTTATTTTTATTGCGATATTTTCTTCTTTAGTTTTTTTTAAAACATTCCATGGTTCTATAGATGTGCGTATTTTATAAGCAATACATGCAATATAATTGACACTATCCATATCTCCTGAACCTTCAAACGGATACCCGTTAAAAGAACGCACGCATCCGGGAAACGTTTTTCTACTTTTAACAGACGGCACACTTGTCTGAACGGCAATCAAAAACATTCCTAATGTATTATACAAAACAGTTGTATTATATAAATCATTATATGATGGAATAGTTTTACCTTTGTTAGACATATCAACAATAAGTTTTTTATAAACAGACTCAAGAGGTAATGTTGATTTTGTAGTCTCGGTAACACAATTGAATATGAATTGTTTTTGATTCTCAATATTAATACCCATTGAAACAGATATTGCATTAACAATATTATTAAACATTTTTATTTCCGGTGTCATAGCAACAGAAATAGTATTTAATACGACATCGGCTTCTGCAATTGATCGTGTTGAAATTTTGAAACCATCATTATATCCTTCATCAGTGTCAAATTCTAAAAGTTGAATAGGATATCCTGTGTGCTCGTCACACCACATATCTCCATCATCACTCAATTTACCAATTTCGTCAATAACCGTCTTGATATACTCATTATAAGTATTTGGACTATTCAAATAAGCAGATGCTAATTTATATTTGAATAATGGTAACAATTCAACATTAGTTTTTAAACAATACAACCAATGTTCATTTTCGCCTAATAAAGCTTTTCTTGTAAATGATACAACAAATCTAACAATATCTTTCTGTTTCTTCACAAAATCGGATTGACCTAATATCATATTAATAAGTTTAGTATATGGAGAAACAATTATAGGTTTATTATCTTCATCGTCAATAAGAATACCCAATTTATATTTCTCATCATTATATTTAAGTTTAATGTTATTTTGAATACGAAATAACACATAAATAATTTTCATATAATAATCATATTTTTCTTTAATATTTCTTTCAAAATTGATTTTAGATATACTATATTTATCATCAAATTCATTTATAATATTTTCCATCAAGTTATTTTGAATTTCTAATTCTGTTTTTTGTAAAGATTGACAATTATCATCTTTTGTAATACATTTTTTTTGTAAATCACACAAAATACTTGAATTATCTGTGCTAACATCAATATCATTGATATTTTTGTCCATAACCCAAACATTATTACTACGAACATAATAAATAAAATGTTCTTTTTCAAGATCTGTGCTTTCGTATAATATAGCATATTGACCATCAATGACTTTTTTGATACCATTAATTAATGTATCAATCATATATTCGGCATCTGTATCATTAACATTAAATTTAATTTTAATTTTATTAATTAAGAAAATTGTAAAATCATTTGTTGACATATTAATCATTTCCTTTTCATAATCATCAATATATCCATAATTAGTTTTATCATATTTTTTATCAAAATATATATCTTTATTATTATCAATCATTAATTGATCTTTTGAAGTATAAATTTTGGAAATAACAACATTATTACAATCCTTTGAGATGTTATTTTTAATGTTTTCACCAATATTTTTATTTTCAATATCTAAAATATCTTCCAAATCATTTGATAACATAAGAGGTAAATTAACGAGAGATAAAGCATTATTATATAGTTTTCCGTAATCAGTAACAATTATTTTTCGCAATAACTCTGAATTAGAATATATTAAATCGTTATTTCTTGTATTTTCTGCACTATAAATATTTGGTTGATTTAATGGATAAGTAATATCATAGGCTTGTAAAACTTCTTCTTTTTCTGTTGATTTTTCCAATGTAGAAATTATTGTGAATGCTTGATTTAATAATACTCCAACTTTCCTTGTTCTTTTTAACAATAAAAAATTTTTAGATTTTTCAACATATGATTTATTATATTCGGCAATTTTTTTATCAATAAAATTAGTTATTTCAACATATTGCATATAAGTAAGATTATCACCATATACTAAAAATGGCTCAAGGAATTGTGTTACATCTACAATAGAAACTTTACCTGTAATATATTTTTTCATTAAATTAAAAATTATTTTGGTTTTTGGGACAATTGAATTTATGAAACTCATATAGATTTTATCTTTAGATAATCCCATTGATTCTTCTTTCGAAATATTTAAAACATAATTTTTTATATTATTAACATAATTATTTTCATTTAATTCAATAGTTTGACCTATAGTATTAACAATTATATCATCAACGTTTGTATTTTTTTTAAGTAATTCCCAATAATTCAAAAATATTGTATTAAGATTAGATCTATCTAATATTGATGTTCCGGGTAAACTAATACGAGAGAAACGAATTGTTGGTTCAGGCAATGTTACAAATGATTTTATAGAAATAGTATCTGGTTCAGTTAATTTTATTTTTTGTGAAATCATACGACTTCCATTCAAATCTTTTGCTATTAATTTATTCAATCCAAGATTATATTTTTGAATAACAAAGCGCCTTGTTTTCACAGTATTATTTGTAACAATAGAAGAATATAAATCATTCAAATTGTCAACAACTGTATTTAAATTTTCTTCAACGTGTCTCTCGTAGATAATATCATTTATATTTTCCTCATTCAAATTTTCAAATGGTGTAAAATAAGGGTTTAAATCTTTATAGAGAGAAGAATATTTGTTATCTTCTTTAGTAATCTTATAAGATTTGAATATATTACTAATTTGTTTGATGTCTTCTTCAAAATTAATTAATTTAATATCATTATAATCATCAGTATTATCCAAAACATCATAAACTTTCTTGATATTTTTAACAATTGGTAATATCCAATACAAATTAGTATTCAAATTTTTAAAATAATCTGTTAATGGTTTATAATCTGATTGATTTAAATTCGGGCCTTCAACAGTACCATATTCATTGAAAACAGAAAATTTATTCCTCAATTGTATAAATCTTTCAATCATAATATGAATATTATTCAGTACTTTATCAGTTCTTTTCGAATTCGGAACTGTAGATAACAAATCATCCAATAAATCGTTTGTTTGTACTTCAATACTATATCTTTGTTTACTAACATCAACATCCGCATATCTTACTATAGGTCCAAATTCTTCTTCTCCGAATTGTATTTGATTACCTTTTAAAATAACTTCTCTTACTTGATTATTTATTATCTCCTTTTTTTCTCTCAATGGAAAATTAATTACTGATGCAGGTAATTCTTCTTCTTTGAGAGAACTAATATCTAATTCCTGTGAAGGTTTTTCTCTAATTAATATAGAAGTAATCGGTATGTCTTCCGGAATACCTTTGTAATCAAAATTAATATATATAATATCGTTATCTGGATATGTTTTAATCTCAATCATATCTTGCTCTAAATTTGTAATTTCACCTGTAAGTGAAATTGGAACATTACCGCCAAAAAAAATATCAACCCATTTATTTGGTAATAAATCATTTTGCAATGCATATCCTTTAAGTTCGTTTCTACTTAATAAATAAATTTTAGTAATTGATGTTCCAAATATTGTTCCATCTTCATTAAGTTTTAAAATAGTAATATCTAATGTATCTTCGTTTATCAATACAATTTTGGATGCATCTATATAGTCAATAAAAAAAGTCTGGTTATTCAGTTTCTCATTATTTATATCGATAATTTGTATGATATCCCCCAATTCCAATTCAATTATAGTTATTTTTTCATTATTTTTATTTTCTTTAGGTATTGATGACATTCTCTTCTATATTTGTTATAGAAATTTTTATATTTAAATAGTTATAAATATAAGCTTAGAGACAACAATAATAATAATAATAATAATAATAATATGTTATCAAAATTATACAATTATACTCTTAACAAGACAGATATATCATTCATAAATGAACCAATAAATATAACCACAAATAGTGAAAATAGTGAAAATAATGAAAATAGTGAAAATAATGAAAATAGTGAAAATAATGAAAATAATGAAAATAGTGATAATTTTACAGAATACAACTCTTCAAATATATTAAAAGTAAATACAACTAAATACAAGACAAATAATTATAAAATTATAAACTATGATAAAAAAATGTTAAATAATGACAATATTGCTACATATGGATTATGTAGATCAGTAATTGCAAATGAAGAAAATACAATTGTATGTTATTCTCCTCCAAAATCTTTACCTTATGATGTTTTTATTAATAAATATCCTGAAAAAAAACAACATATTATTGCTCAAGAATTTGTAGAAGGAACAATGATAAATGTGTTTTTTAATAAAATACCCCAAATTTGGGAAATTGCAACTAAAAATACTATTGGTGGATTTTCTTATTTTTATAAATCTGCTAACGCAAAGACATTTAACGAAATGTTTTTTGAATCTGCTTCTAATAATATGTTAAATATAGATTCTTTAGATCAAAACAAGTGTTATAGTTTTGTTCTACAACACCCGAATAATAGGATTGTTGCTCCTTTTAATTATCCTCAATTATATTTGATAGCAATTTACAGTATTGATAATACAAATAATAAAGTATTAATTAAAAATTATAATATTTATGAAACTGAAAATAATCAAGAATTTTCTACAACAACTGTTAAATTGCCTAAAATTTATGAACTAGATAGTGACGAGGCGACCGAGAACACAAGCGAGTCTCACGATGTTGATAGTCTTGTTGATACCGAATGTCACACTGGAGAAAGTCAGACAAGTGGTCAGACAATTGTAGACTTAAATGATTATAATAAATTTATTGATATATATGCGTCTGTAAATACAGAATATGAGGTTTCAGGTTTTGTTCTATATAATGAACATACTTATGAACGAACAAGAATTAGAAACCCTGTTTATGAAGAAGTTAAAAAATTACGCGGTAATCAAGCAAAATTACAGTATCAATATTTGTTATTAAGAAAACAAGGTAAAGTACGTGATTTTTTAAAATTTTATCCAGAACACAAAGAGGAATGTTCGCAATTTAGAAATCAAATACATATTTTTACAAATACGCTTTATAAAAATTATATTTCATGTTATATAAAAAAAGAAAAACCATTAATTGATTTTTCCAAACAATATAGAACACATATGTATCGTCTCCATAACAAATTTTTGTATGAATTCAAAGAATATAAAAAGGTTGTAAATAATAATGTTGTAATTGAATATGTAAATAATTTAACTCCTTCTTTACTAATGCATAGTCTAAATTTATAATTCAGCAAATAAAATACGGATTTTAGTATAAGCTAACACGAAATCCACAAGATAGTTGATTACTTTACAAGCTTTAACGCCTCTTTTTTGATTTTTTTATAAACTTTAATAGACATATCAATACACTTTTTTAAATCTTGTTTAACAATGGATTTATCTATTGCATTATGGTAAGCAATACGAATGATACTTTGACTATCATGTGGATGCATTTTTTTAAATCCACAGAAAGATAAACTCTTATTTCCTTCATAAAATAAAGTATAAAACATATATTCAATAACTTTACCAATTGTATAATCCTCGTTCTCTAAAATAATATCAAAACTATTAGCTAATGTATTTTGTGAATTATTAATCGTCATTTTATCTGTATCAATCATTTCATCTAATCCATTGAGGGTATAAATTAAAATATCACACGCCTTATCAAATAATTCATAATTACTAAAAACACCTATAGTTTGTATATTGAAATCAAAACTATCTTTCTTTGTAATACGCATCCCATCGAGTAATTTCCAATTCTTTGTTTCAAAATCTATATCATTTTCTGTCATACCTGAATCTTTCCATTTTTGTACTTTCTTTGTAAGTTCATTGTCAATTTTTGCTTTATCTATTGTAAAACCATATGAACATGTAGAAACAACATTATACATACCATTATCTTTAGAAGTTCCAATTGAAAATTCACATGTTAAATTAATTTTTTCACCAAGTAATTCGGAAGATATTTTAGGCCTTAATCTAACAAAATCAATAAAATATCCTGTTAGTTCATTTACAGGGAAAATTTCTCTTGTATCTTTTTCATTTAATTTTTTATCTGTTAAAAGATTTTTAATCGTAAAATCTTGTGTTGTTACAAATATTATTGTATCTGAAATATTCTCAACATTTACTTCTAACAAATAATTCTTCAAAGGAATAGTTTCATCTTTTATATGAATAGGAATGCAACTCAGTCTTTGTTTAATAATTTCATTGTTTAGACGTGTTGTATTTTCAATAATATTAGCAGTATTTTCTTCATAAGGCGTGGTCTTAAATACTACAGTAGGAATATCAGACAAAATAGTTCTTCTAATAGAATTTGCTAAACTTACATCTGTACCACTTAGTGTAAAAGTAAGTGTATCAGAATTTAATTTTTCATTTTTTACCGTTATTTCAATATGTGGATTCATTATAATTACTATATATTTAATATTGTAATTTTAAATCATTTTTTTTCATGAGTTAAATAATTGATTGAATTAACTTATTCTATAATAATGAGTTCAATATTATATTATAGTAACTTTTGCGATCATTCAAAGAAATTATTACAAACAATTTCAAAAGCTAATTTAGGAAAGGATTTACATTTTATCAGTATTGACAAACGAATGAAAGAGAACAATAAGACGTATATAATTTTGGAAAATGGGCAAAAAATAATTATGCCTGAAAATGTAAATAGAGTTCCTGCATTACTTTTATTGACTAAAGGATATAACGTGCTTTATGGTGAAAATATATTACAATATCTAAAACCAAAACAAGAAATGATGGTTAAAGAAGCTACATTCCAAAATTTAGAACCTTCAGCATTTTCATTTGATGGTGGATCTGGTTTAATTCAATCAGACCAATATAGTTTTCTTGATATGGATTCTGATTCATTATCGGCAAAAGGTGCTGGTGGTGTAAGACAGATGCATAATTATGTGGATTTAAATTACATGGATCAAATTAATACTCCAACAGATGATACTGAATATAAAAGTGCTAATAAATCCTCGTCTGGATTAACAATAGAAGAATTACAACAACAGAGAGAAAGTGAATTGAAAAAAATTACCAATAATAAACCTCCACAGATATAATATTTATTTTCATAAAGTTTATATATATATATATAAATGATTAAACAAATTGACATAAATCAAAGAGTGTATATTTCTAAAGCTATGACAAGTCAAACCAAAACATTATTTTCACGTATGAATATAACACCTTCTCGTTCCCCTTTATCTTTTCCGTTTATTTCATCACAATTACCAAGACCATACCGTCTCCCGATTTGGAAACGCAGGGGCCCTCTTGGAATAACACATAATGCAGGGTTTTTTTCGTGTTGTTCTGTAAAACTGCATAATATAGTAAAATTTAGTAATTTGCATAATAAAATACCTGACGAAGTTGATAGTTCTGATCAATTTCAACTTTATAAAAAAAAAGTTGATAAAAATAAAGATATAACATATGATTTTTTTGAAAATTATAATATTATACAAAATATAAGAATTGAGTTTCCAATAAATTATGATGAAGCATATCAATTAGTTAATTATTCTAATTTAGACTTCAAACATACTAATCCATTAATTAGTAAATATTTCTCTCCATCGTGTAAAATTAAGGAAATTGTTAATGATTTAGAAAAAAAATATAATATAGATTATGAAAATACTGTTTCTTTATATTATAGAGGAACTGATAAAAAAACAGAAACAAATTTAGCATCTTTTGGCGAATTTTATAATCAACTAATAAAAATTGTAAATATAAATAAAAATATCAAAATATTAATACAGACTGATACACAACAATTTATAGATTATATCAATACTAAGAATTTAAAAAATATTATTATAATTGAAGAAAATAAAAGTTCTTGTTCAGATAAAGGTATTCACAATGAAAATACAACAGATGATAATTATGATCATATTTTAAATTTTTTATCAACAGTTCTAATAATATCAAGGTGTAAATATATTATTTGTAGTTCTGGAAATTGCTCTGTATGGATGATGCTTTATAGAGGACATGGTAAAAATATTATTCAATTTTTAAATAATAAATGGTTTAATTCAATCTGTTAAATACAAATATAATAGGGAGGAGGAGGGGTTTTGCTTTGCGAAGGAACTGTCGGTTATTCAACATCTTTTTCAAGACAGATGACGTTGAAAATAATTTTAACAGGCAAACAACATTGTTTTTTATGGTCAATATTAAAGCGTATAAAAACTACTTAAAGATTCGATCAATAAATTATTAAATGTCTAAACAAAATATTTTAACAGTTTTTAACGATCATTTCATGGAATTTGTTTCAGATATTCAGAATGTTTTTCCTAATGATGTTGATATTTTAACAGCAAAAAATTCAATTCTCTCAATTAGAAAAGCTAATCCCAGAATAATTGTGAAAATATGGAATACGTTAATTGTTAATAAATATAAAGATAATATTGAAGCTGGAGATATCAACTTTTTTATTGACAAAGATTATCACGATGATGTATCTACGAGTAACCATTCTGATAAAATTATGGAATCAATTGACCGCTTACGTAAGCCAATAAAATTAATGAGTTTAGAAGAACAAACAAAAACGATGAAATATATACAAAATTTGACAAAGCTTTCGTTAATGTATGAAAAATTACCATAAAATTTTATTTATTTACAATAATATATATTAAATAAAATTTGATTTAAAAAAATAAATTTATATCAAATATACAATGACAAACGAAACAATCAAAGACAAAATTCCTGAAGAATTTACAAAAATAACAAGAGATTTTGTAAATGACATCATAACAACGTTTCCTGAATATGAAGCTATAATTCATAAATGGTGGAAACCAAAATCGGTATTTGATTATATTGAAAATATTGAAGATAGAGATAAAGCTCACTCTGAATCCGAAATTGTAAGTGCAAAATTCTTTTTTAAATTTTGTCAAAAAAAATATCCAGCAAGGTTTTGTGATATATTGTATCAAAATGAAGAAATATTTAAGGATAACGAAAGCACATCTGCTAAGGAGGTGGTTGATACTGAATTTTTACCTCGTATACATTTCAAAGACTTATGGCAATTGGATATTAGCAAAACAACTCGTGATACTATTTGGAAATATTTACAGTTAATTTTATTTGCTGTAGTTAATTCTCTTGAAAATAAAGAAGCATTTGGGGATTCTGAAAAATTATTTGAATCTGTGAATACAGAAGAATTTAAATCTAAATTAGAAGAAACATTAAATCAAATGCAGAATTTATTTGATGTATCTGGTAATGTGGATTCTAATATCAAAATGGAAAATATACCTAATGCTGATAAATTACATGAACATTTGTCTGGTATATTAGATGGAAAACTTGGAAAATTAGCTAAAGAACTTGCCGAAGAAACAGCTTCAAATTTAAACATGGATATGGATAACGCAACAGATATGAAAGATGTTTTTAATAAATTAATAAAAAACCCAACAAAGCTTATGGGTCTTGTTAAAAATGTTGGTGATAAATTAGATTCACGTATCAAATCAGGTGAAATAAAAGAAAGTGAAATAATCGCTGAAGCAAGTGAGCTTATGAAAAAAATGAAAGATATGCCTGGAATGGATAATATTCAATCGATGTTGAATAAAATGGGAATGGGAGGAATGGATTTGGGAGCTATGGGTATGGGAGGAGGCAAAGTAAATATGGGAGCAATGCAATCACAGATGGATAGAAATATGAAAAATGCACAATTAAAAGAGAGACTTAGAGCTAAAGTTGATGCTAATAAACTTTCAAAAGCACAAGTTTTTAGCACTGGAGATAAAGTTGAAAAAACTTTAAGAGGAACTCAACCACCTTTATCAAATGATGTCACAAATAATCCAGATAATAATATCATATCTAAAGAAAAACATGAAAAACCAAATAAAACATCAAAAAAAGGCAAAAAACAAAAGAGTAAGAAATAAAAAAAAATAATTAATTATTATATATAATGAAAATACCATTCTGGTCAAATGATCCTACAATTTTATTTAACAAAAATCATATTTTTGAAATATGGCCTACAGCTAATATGAAATATGAACAAAAGCTCAATTCAATCACTAGACTTATTATTTTTATGACTATTTTAGGATATATAATAACAATTTCAGCTAGAATATTTTTTATAGGAATTATCACAATTTTTATCATTTTTATATTATTCAAAATGCAACTTTCCACTAAGAATACAACCAAAGATGATGAAGGATTTCAATCTGGATTTTTAGACAAATCTAAAACTATTGACAATGCCGAAACTCTCTCACATGTTTTAAAAACTGAATTTCAAGAAGGAACTAAAAACAATCCATTTAGCAATGTTCTTCTAACTGAAATTATGGATAATCCTGAAAGAAAATCTGCTCCTCCAAGTTTCAATCCAGCTGTTGATCAAGATATTATTAAAAATATAAAAAAAAGTGTTCAGACCATGAATAACGGAATTAAAAATACTAATAAACAGCTTTATGGTGATTTATGGGCAAATTTTGAACTCGACCAATCTAATCGTGCATTTTACTCTACAGCAAACACACGTGTAGCTAATGATCAAGGGGCATTTTCTAAATTCTTGTATGGTGATATGCCGTCATCAAAAGAAAATAATGCTGCTGCTGCAGTTCAAAGAGTCGCCAATTCTTATCGTTATACTTTATATTAAACATTATGTATTGAACGTCAATACCTGGATTTTGTTTATTTACTTTACTTTTAGAAAAACTGAAGAAAAGTATAGCTTTAGAAATATACTTTTGCTATATTTTTTTTAAAAAACGGAAAAATATAATGTATAATATATATAAATGGCTAATGTTTCTGGTTATACATTTGATAATATGTCAAGAATAGGATTAGATTCTTGTTGCACAGACCAAAATACCCTTCAAAATATTGAGTCTGCTAATTATATGACACAAAATTATTTTGCTTCTGATTGTTCAATGAAAGTGCCTCGAGAATTGGCTACATCCCAACCTGGTATATTTTATAATGGCGGATATGGTAGTGGAGCAGGAGGATGTAATATTAATGATAGTTCTAAACTTCAAATTGGTACTATTCAAACACACCCAAGATGCCGTATAGATCTATTTCAACGACCATTTGCAACTGTACCTTTTTTAGGACGTGGTTCAGTTAATCCTGTTATAGAATCACAAATACAACAAGGTGAAACATTAGTTAATAAGCGAAGTATTAATACACTTAGTGAACATAGTTATATTAAATATCATCAAACTCCATTGTTGAAAAGCGTTCATGAAAGAATAACAAATCCGGCAAACAGTGTGGAAAGTGTTGCTTCGGAAGGATGGATTCGTGGGGGTGTTCCTTCACGAGAATTAACACGTGATAAATAGTAATTACTATTTAGATATATATATATATAAAAACGTTTTATATATTTATGAATGTATAACACAAAATATATCTGCACATATAATAATAATGATGTAATTTCAGAAAATGATGATATTGATGAGAATCAAAAACAATTCATTAAAGATGTTGTTTATAGACAAGACCTTTTAAATATTTTTGATATGGTAGATTTCAATGATGATATTATTAATGACTCTATAAATAATTTATATATTCAATTAGAATCTAATGAGAAATTTAATGATTTAATGTTATTATCAGCATCTAAAATATTATCCTGCGACTTAAAAATTGGATTAATGATGTTATTTTCATTTGATTTAATGTTTTTATCTCATAAATGTATTGGTGAATTTATAGATACAGGTGAAATAAATCATGAATACATACAAAAATTACAAAGTATTTTATAATAATAACAAAAGTTTAGGGAATTATTTTAAATATATATATATAGATGGCTTCTACACGTAATAATAATACACCAGGTAATTATTGTTTAAAACAAAGAGAATATAACAACAATCAACAATATACATTATACAAAAATTCTCAATACGGCGAAGCTTATACAACACAATTTGCAGGTAATGGGTTAAATCCTGCACAAATGTCATGGAATCAACTTTCTTATAATGCTCCAGATATTGAATCATTTTTATTCGGTATTAATTCTACTAATTTAGTTAATCCACAACCTACATTTGTTCCAAAATTAAAGCAATTATCTTCTGCTAATATTTATGTTAAACCAATTGTTTATATGCCTGAACCATTGACTATTGAAAAAAAACAAAGACCTTTGCCTCTACCATAAATTAATGTATTATTTATATAATCAAATAATATATTAAGATATAATATAAATTTCATCGATTTATTCAAATTATTTAGTTTCATGAAGATGTAATTCATCAAATTCTGGATGTACACAAGGACCACAAGGACTGTTTATGTTAAGAGAAATGATATAAACGTAGAACCATATAAAAGTGTAACACAGGTTCAAGGAACAGGTCCATATAAGTGGATATAGAAAATAATAAAGTATATAATATATATATATATATGTCTTTTACAAGATTTAATTATGATGAATGTAGAACAAAAAAGAGTTTGCAACAAGCAACAGATCCAGGTAAATGGATATTAAATGTTCCAGGTAATGGTGATAAACCATGCTTTATGGAAGACCCGTATATACGAATGCAAAAATGGGGTGCAAATTTAAGAACTAATACAATAAATTTAGAAAGTGATCTTCAAGGAGTAAATCGTGTAATAAGTAGGGATTGTTTAGGAAAAGACATTTATCAAAAATATAATGTTGTGAATAATGCAATTGAATATCCTTCATGTAAAAAAGTATATACGGAACAATCTCGCGCAACGGATCCTGCATGGATGTTGAGAGATAAAGAACAGGTTGACTGGTATTATCCTCCGTTGAATCCTCAAGAAAATACATGTTTTCCATTTGAATGTAATTTAAGTACAAGAATTTTAGAGAAAGATTATTTTAGTCCGAAAAGAGATTGTTTAGTGAGAAATATGTAAAAATAATAATAATTAATATATATAATATGGAATTAGCCATCCCTTTAATAGCATTAGGAGGAATGTATGTAATATCAAATCAATCATCAAATAAAAGAAAAAACGAAAGAGTAAATATTGTAAGAGAAAATGAGAGTTTTACGAATATGGGTTTGAAAGTTGATTTGCCAAATACTAATATACCTCCTCAAAATTTCCCTGTTTCAAATATAAATCAATTAGTTGATACGGTTCAAGAATACCATAATCCAAATGTAGCAACTGATAAATATTTCGA
>Ga0209702_10004420_pt1 | contig 20419 bp, 22 predicted proteins | sample FRY01_FD_187210 | JGI IMG/M metagenome (GOLD analysis project Ga0209702, IMG submission 187210) | Freshwater microbial communities from Lake Fryxell liftoff mats and glacier meltwater in Antarctica - FRY-01 (SPAdes) (version 2) | ecosystem: Environmental > Aquatic > Freshwater > Ice > Glacier... | reverse complement strand
ATTTGTATGTGCCCCTCATGTGAATTCTCGGTTTAAGCATGTCCCCTCCTTATTTATTATTGGAAGTATAACCTACTAGGGTTAATAATGCAACTATCTTTACTAGTCTCAGTACCTGACCATCCAGCAGTACCGTTATACGGTACATAGGCTTGGCTAGTCATCTGTTTCTATATCCATTACTTCAATCTCATCAACATCTACATCACCATCATTAAACTCAACGGTAACATTGTCTTTGAATAAGTCTTCAACATCATCTTCATCTTCTACTTCAACATTAAATGTTCCTGTAATTGTATAGGTACCTTTATATTTTGTTGTAAGTTTATTGATTCCGCATGATTCAAGTAACTCATTGATGTCTTCTTTACTTGCACTGAACTCATTGTCATCCCATTGACCTTCACTGAAAAAGTCTCTAACTTTATGTTTAATATTATGTAGAGTTTCCGTTCGTTGCTCTGCTGTTTGTCTGTATGATTCTCTTGCTTGTATGATGTTAATAATTTCATTCTCAGTATAGTTTACCGTTACACCATTAGCATTTGTGATTTGGATTGTGTTCATGTCTCTCCTTACATAGTTAACGCAAGGCTTAATGCCTTGGTCTTTAGTCGGTCATTGCTACCACTAAGGGTGGCGATGGCACGCTTATCAGCGCCGCCCTTTGCATAGTGGTCAGCATATTCTACCACCGCTTGCCATGCACCAAACGCTGTACCTCTGATGTTCTCTTGAGTCGGTGACTCAGAGTAAATATGCATAGCCATCATGCGTGCATCTAAGGCTATAGTCTTTTGTCTGCGTTGTCCTTGGGACAACATGTCATGTGGTGCATGCTCTACTTCAGATGGTAGTGCCCATACAGATTCAAAGATACGCTTGGCTGATGATGCATTAGAAGGACGGTTAAGCAAGTTGTTAGCGATACTACTGTACTCTTCAGTAAAGTCGTATGTTAACTGCGTGATGTTACGAATGTCTTGCACTGATAGCACTGCGTTAGTAGTGTGCTTCATAGTGTATGTGTACTGGTTCAACTTCTTACCACTAATCAGTCGGTTGATTTGATTAGCACACCATACACGCTCGATGATAGGCTTGATGATTACTGATGATGAGCCATCATGTGATGTTTTGACTAGCAGGTATGCTGTGTGTGGGTCATTGGCTACTTGTATACCAGTAGGTAGTTCCATAATCATCCAGACTTTAGCACCACCATCATACTCACCTGCTGCTGTATATCGTGCATCGCCTGAGTCAATGAGTCCGTCCATAGCATTAAATACTTCCATGTTCTGGACTAACTTGTACTTGCCACCTACTACACCAATGACTGAGTTGTCATTGTCTTTACCTAACTTAAGTACCGCTTGTTTCTTAGGTACTTCATAGTAATCAGTTACTGTTTCGTAATTACTTACTTGACCTGTAACATAGGCTTGAATAGGTGCAGTTACTACTGTCCAGTCTAGCCCAGCCTGTCGTGCTGCATCAGATGCAGAGGTAGCACTGACAGCAGTGCCACCCTTCTTCCATGCCGACTTGTTAACTCCAGGTACTCTATCTTCAGTTGCTGTTGTCATACTGTGCCTTTCCAAATATACTTGCTGTTATTTTAGGATGTAGTTCTTTACGCATGTCACTAAAGGAATCTTTGAACCAGCCTGTAACATATACACTACGAAGCAATGCTGTTAGTGTATAACTAGGCATGTCTTGATGTGCTACATCTAGTACATCAAGTGCATTTTCAGTATCATCTGCTTCGTAGTATACGATAGACAATACGCATGCAGGTGCAGCCTTGAATCCTTCAGGTGCTTCATTGATTAGCCAACTAAGCACACCTTCTACATGTGCTGAGTCAACAGTATCTGTCAAGCCCATAATATAATCACGGACTTGGCAGTCTTTGTTGAATGCATATAGTACATTGGCTACTGTCTCATCTGATTCGTTACTAATCTCTGAGTTGAAGATAAAGTTTTCAACTAAGAGTGCTGCTTGTTGTTGTTTTTTACTGCCATCTTTCCATAGTTTTTGTGTTGATTTAGTTACTAGTATATCTGCTACTGTGCTCATGCTTCTCCCTTGTTTGTTTGTGTTGTGTATATCCATGCCCATGTAAGATGGGATGAATCCCTAAGTAGATACTCTCGTACTGTATCCAATGCATCTTCATCATCTACTGCATCTAAAATAAAGACTATGCATACATCATATTGGTTAGTACCAGCCATGTTTTCTCCAATGTGTCCATGCTATTGACGGCTTGTCGTACCTATGAACTATGTACTCCAGCCCCCGCGCAACTTGTTGCGGGGCTGGGGTTCCTGGCTTAGTCCTAAGAACTTGTGCTATTCCATATGCACTAGACTTAGGGTTGTCAGCCTCATGATTCCATCCTGATTCTTTACCCCATAGTTTCATCAATGCCTTATGCTCACCGCGATTCCATTCAGGGAACCACATCTTCATGTATGAAACAGCATATAACTTAGCAGTATATGGTGTCCATACTTTAGGTAACTTGTTCTCGTTATAGCACAGGTCATTGACATGTTGTGAGTAGTACTTGAACGGCAGACCAAACAAACTGCCTGCCGTTATCATCATGGTACTACCTATAGTTATCCATCGTTTAATCTTCATCGCCATACATTCTGTCTGGCTCATCGCATCTGCAGTAATCATCTTCATCTAATGCTATGTCATCTTCTAGTCTTGGTTCAGTCAACTCGCCACTCCTCACATACACGCTGGACTACATCGTCAAGCGTATCAATTAGTTCTTGTCGTTCTTCATCACTGAGATGGCTTGCCATCTTGTCAGTGACTGCGCTCTGCCATATGTTACTCATTAGAATGGTACCTCCACATGATTACGGCAGGCTCTGCGCCATGAACGCAGTCTGCCCTTTAGAAATCTGTTTTCTTTTAACAGCATATAGTTACTTGCGAACAGCATGATTAACATGAACAGCACTACTGCTAGGCATATAGTCATGCCAATCATATCACCGATTGATAGGTACATAGTCTCTCCTTAGTATGTAGAATTATAATGGACTTGCAGTTGTCCGCAGAGGTTACGGGCTTTCAGCCAAAAAAGTTTGGAGAGTGAGTGACTGATTAGCCACCCACTCCCCTGCTTTTATGCGTTAACCTCTATTGCATGTACTTCTAGTTGAGCAAATGGTGCTCGTCGTAAGTTTTCTGCTACATTTTGTCGGCGGTCAAACTTAGTTACCATGCGTCCAGTTAGTGTGATTAGTTGTGTGCTTTCTGCTCCTGCTTTAGCAGTACCTAGTATGTCTCCGATTACTGAGTCATCTAGTGCGATGATGTTCATGCCTACTACATATGTTGCTCGGTCTGCTGTGCCGTCTGATAAGCGTGATACATCACGCTGGTCTAACCAGCCTGTTAGTAGTGTTCCGCGTTCGTTTGTGTATGTCTTTAGATTCTTTACTGTACCGCTGATTGTTAGTTCATTTCTCATTTGCTTCTCCCTTGTTTCGTTAGTTAGTTTATTAGTGGAAGGTTGCCCTGCCGAAGGCAACAGGGCAACCTGAAACTGCATTTTATTTTGATACTTTACTGAGTGTATGTTTTTCATCGTACGTTCCTTTCTAGTGGATGGTCACATGACTGGCAGTCATTGAATACTTTGGGTGTTAGTATGTGACACCATTGGCACTCGACTTCCCGTGCTCTTTGTTGCTCGTCATCTAACTCCCATAGTTCCTCATACTCACCACCGTCTTGTAGGAATACTATTGGTAGTTTGTATTCTCCTTCTCTGTCTGTCCAGTCATGATTGCTTGGCATAGCACGGTTGATAAGCCAAGTGTGTTCGTATTGTAGATTACCGTCATCTACTAGTTCATGTGCTTTGTCTGTCAGCCTTGCATCTGCAAGGTCGGTGCACTCAAGGCAGAGGTTTTCTATCTGCTGGCACTCATAGCAGGTGTTCATTACGGTGATACCGATTGATTCATTCATCTTAACTCCTTACTTAGGCGAAGCCTGTCTGCCCAAGGGGACAGACAGGTAGAGCAGGGCTTACTTATGCTGTAACCTTTATGGTATTTATCCCACGCTTTTCTGCATAGGTTGCTGTGTGAGTAGCACCCTTGCTTTCGTTTTTGATGAACGCTAGGCACATATCTGCACCTAGTAGTACCATCTCTGCATTGCGCTTGTACCCTGCACATCTACCATATTTGTTCCATTCAGCGGGGTGGGTTTCAACAATCCAACCTGCTAACTTACCTAAGTTTTCGCAGATTGCGTCGGCTCCATCGGGACAAGCACCCGATATTAGCGTTACATCAGAACCATGTTCTTTCCACACCTTGCGGAGTTCGACAGCAATTGCTTCCTTATCCACCCAAATCCTTGAACCAGTAATTAGTAAACGAAACATGTTAAACACTCCTTAGAACATAAGATATAATTATAATTTATAACTACATAGACCAGACCAACACGATCGGAATGAATTGTCAAGCCACAGTTTTATCGTGGCTTGATAAGAAGGGAGATTGTGTTAGTAGTTGTACTTAATAAAGCATTAGCATTAGCATATATAACTATTTAAACCAGTAGATACTGTGCCTCAGCCTGCTGGCTGGCAGATAGTACCGCTACATACAGCAGCCAGTCTGTAGTTTTAACAGCACCACGGACTGTTCTAACAGTACCATTAGACCCCGTATAGTTTAATTCTCAGTCTGATATACTGTTGTATCTCTACCTAAAAACTTCTGTCAGTATAGTGACTACCCCATCTGAGCAGGACTTATATAATCAGTTGCATCAGAAATGTTCGTTTTACCTGTTTGAACGGATTAAGTATATATAGAGAACAAAATATATTCGGAAGTCTTTATAGAGCCTTCCTCATACTGTGACAGACTACTGTACAAACTGTACTTTATAGGCAGGTGTACTGTGTCAATAGACGGGACAAATGATGGCTGGGTTTAAGAGTGGGGCTGAGCACCATGCTTCTAAAGGTGTAGCCCAAGCCAAAGAAGATGTCCTCATAAGGGTCGCTGCTGGGGTAACTGTCCAAGCCGCTATGGCTGCGGCAGGTAAGAAACCAGACACAATCCGTCAATGGATAGTCCGTGATCCTGACTTTGCTCGCAAACTTGAAGAAGCCAAGGCATCTGGACAAAAGCAATCTTTTAAAGAACTAGGTATAGAAAAAGAGTCAATTCCTTTCAAAGACTTCTCTAAGTTGTTTCTAGACCAGTTAGTATTTCCACATCACCAAGACTGGGTTGATCTCCTTGAGGGAAACCAACCTTCGTGGCTGCACCCTAATATGATTTATGAGCCAGGCGAGTCAAACCGTTTACTGGTTAATGTACCTCCTGAGCACGCTAAGTCCACCGTCATCACGGTGAACTATTCAACTTACCGCATTGCCCTCAATCCTAACATCCGCATCATTGTGGTATCAAAGACATTGAATAAGGCGCGAGAGTTCGTATACGCTATAAAGCAACGATTGTCCCATCCACGCTGGCTAAAACTGCAGACCGCTTACGGTCCAGATGGCGGCTGGAAACAGGACGCAGATACTTGGCGCACCGATACTGTCTATCTTGGGGGCGATGCGCGTAACTCAAGTGAGAAAGACCCGACTCTCCAAGCGTTAGGTATGGGCGGTCAGATCTACGGTGCACGTGCTGACCTTATTATTCTGGATGACTGTATAACAACTGCCAATGCCCATGAGTGGGAAAAACAGATGGACTGGTTACAGAAAGAAGTTATTACCCGTTTAGGTAAAAACGGTAAGTTGCTAGTAGTAGGGACGCGAATTGCAGCAAATGATTTATATAAAGAACTTCGTGATCCGAAGCATTGGTCAGGTGGCAAGACTCCGTTTACTTATATGGGGATGCCTGCTGTACTGGAGTATTCGGAAAAACCAGAAGACTGGGTTACGCTTTGGAAAGAGTCGGATGTCCCGTGGGATGGGGATGATGAGACTCCTCAGGAAAACGGCTTCTTCCCCAAATGGGACGGTGCAGCCTTATTTAAACGTCGTTCAGAAGTCACACCTTCAACTTGGGCACTTGTCTACCAACAAGAGGACATCCAGGAAGACTCAATTTTCCCACCAGTGTTGGTGCAGGGCGCAACTAACGGAATGCGTAAGCGGGGAACACTAAAGCCTGGTGCTGCTGGACATCCACCACAGGTGGAGTCTCACACTGTTATTGGCTTTGACCCTGCTATGGCTGGCAATGCTGCCTTTGTAGTTTGTACGTACAACCGAGCAGATGGAAAGATTTACATATTGGACTGTATCAATATGAGCGAACCGACACCTCAGAAGATTAGGGCAACAATTGAAGAACTGGTTCAAAGATACAAACCACAAGAGTTTAGAGTTGAAATCAACGCCCACCAAAAAGCCTACTCACTTGATGAGGAACTACGAAACTGGCTTAGTCAATACGGCGTACGGCTTGATGCTCACTTTACAGGCAAGAACAAATGGGACACATCTTTCGGCGTTGCCTCAATGTCAAACCTCTTTGGTACAGAACGTGATGGCAAACATCAAAAGAATAATATAATAGAACTTCCTTCTTCAGAAGGCAGCGAAGGTATCAAGGCTCTAACTCAGCAACTGCTAACTTGGAAGCCAGAGACTAGGGGCAAGACAGATACTGTTATGGCTTTATGGTTTGCAATAATTCGCATCCGCGAACTAATGCAACAGGGTAGCAGAACATCTATGTATGTTAATAATCGTTGGGCTACTAAACAACAAATGAATGGTAGATACGCAATTAATCTAGATGATGCCTTTGCAGAGCAATGGCAAGAAACTTACGGATAGGGAAACTAAAATAGCAGTACCAATTATCGGCGCAGCAGCACTTGCTGCTGCCAGAGCAGTAGCGGTAAGTAAATAATTTTTAATCAATCGTTAGGACAATAATGTTATCAATGGAGCAAATTGCTGCGCGAGTGGCTTCTCTTAAATTACGCAATTACGAACGTGATGCGCGTAACCTTGATGTCCTTGCTGTCCGTAAAGGAAAAATTTCTCAGATCTATCCTGACTTTTTTCCTGAAGGTGTAGATACTAACGTAGTTGCTAACTTTGTTGATATTGTAGCCCGTGACCTTTCTGAGGTAATGGCTCCGCTTCCAGCGGTAAACTGCTCAGCAGCAAATCAAGTTTCTGACAGAGCGCGTACATTCGCTGATAAGCGTACTCGTATTGCATCTAACTATTTCTCACACTCAGACCTAGCAGTACAAATGTACTCAGGTGCTGACTGGTACATCACATATGGTTTCGTCCCTTTCATTATTGAATTAGACGAAGAAGCAAAATTGCCACGTATACGTATAGAAAATCCTATTGGGGCTTACCCAGAATTTGATCGCTATGGACGTTGTGTAGCATTTGCTAAGAGATATACACTTACATTAAGTGAACTTGTTTCTCAATTTCCTGAGTATGAAAGTCAAATACTTGGTACTTTAAAATACAAACAGGATCTTAATGTTCAGATTGAAATGATTCGTTACTACGATAAAGATCAATCTGTTATATATCTTCCCTCTAAAAATAATCTAGTCATTTCTGCGGCTCGCAATCCGTTAGGTAAGATGATGATTGTTGTAGCACGTAAGCCATCTATTGATGGTGAACTGCGTGGACAGTTTGATGATGTACTCGGTATTCAATTGCTTCGCAATCGTTTTGCATTACTTGCAATGGAAGCAGCAGAGAAGTCAGTACAAGCACCGATTGTTCTACCACAAGATGTACAAGAACTTCAGTTGGGTGGAGATGCGGTTATCCGTACCGCTAACCCAGCAGGTGTTCGTAGAGTTGAACTTAACATACCGCAAGGCGCGTTTACTGAACAAGAATTACTTAATCAAGAACTACGCGTTGGCTCTCGTTATCCAGAGGGACGTACTGGAAACATTAATGCAAGTATTGTTACTGGACAAGGTGTACAGGCTCTTATGGGTGCATTTGACACCCAAGTTAAATCTGCTCAAGCAATTTTTGCAGCCGCACTTCGTGACGTAATCAGCATCTGTTTTGAAATAGATGAAAGCATTTATCCAATTGAAAAAACCATTCGTGGCGTAGATTCGGGTTCACCTTATGAAATTACATACAAACCAAGCAAGGACATTAAGAGCGACTATTCTGCTGATGTTCGGTACGGTATGCTTGCTGGTCTTAACCCAGCACAAGGTCTTATCTTTATGCTTCAAGCACTTGGAGGAAAACTCATCAGCCGAGATATGGCTATGAGAGAACTACCGTTTACAGTTAATGTAACTCAAGAACTTGAAAAGATTGAAATTGAAGATATGCGTGCAGCGCTACTTGGTTCGCTTACTGCAATGACTCAAGCAATTCCACAAATGGCAACACAGGGACAAGATCCATCAGAGATAGTAAGAAATATCGCTGCAGTTATTAAGGCTCGTCAAAAGGGTCAAGCCCTTGAAGACGCTATTGAAGCAACCTTTGCTCCGCAGCAACCAATTTCTCCTGCTGGGGAAGCGCCTACGGTTGAGCAAATGTCCCCTGCTCCCACTGCTTCTCCAGTAGGAGAACTAGGACAACAGGAGACACCACCAGATTTACAGATGATGCTCAGCCGTTTAACATCAAATGGACAGGCTAGTGCTTCTTCTCAGATAAGACAACAAAGAGTAATCTAGAGAGGCAATGATGGCATACAAAAAGAAAGTTATTGATCTAGATACTTATTCTGTTATGGATGGTTATGCAATTGCTCTTAACGAATGGTATAAATCATTACGCCGTGCAGGTTTTTCCGTAGATATAGCACTTGCAATAGTATTAGAAAAAGAATCATTTCCTACTTGGATATTACCAGTTAAACCTTTAGAAAAAATTACCGATATTGAATATGATGATGATGAGGATGAATAATGGCTGGAACAAAAGGACAAAGCGGTGGATACCGTCAACCAATGAATCCCGCACCAGTATCACCTCCAGGGGCTTTATCACAACGTACTGATGGTGGAGCACTTGACGGTATGACTCAACCCACTAAGCAATACACAGGTTTGCCTTACGGTCAGAATAAAGAAATAAATGATGCACAAGGTGCAGCAAGTATGGCTGGTGATACCAATCCATTTTCTAAATTTACTCCTTTAACTGCACCTAGCGCACGTCCTAATGTTCCTATTACTAATGGCATTGCATCAGGTGATGGTGCTGGTACTGAAGTAATGCGTGATATGCCCAACTACTCACCATCACTTACAGATACTATTCGTCATCTTGCACAGTTTGATGCATCAGGAGATACAGAATTAATTTTTAGACAACTTACTGACAACGGATACTAATGTATAAGATTAATCCAGTTGTTGCTACAGTTTCACCTAACCTTTACAACGCTGCTAAGACTGCTAATCTAAACCCTAAAGAAGTTAATCAGGTTGAGCAGATGAGTTATACAATTAATGAACACCGCCAACTTACAAAGTTAGGCGAAGAAGCAGCACGCAAGCGTTATGACTCACTTGATGTTGGTATTCAAGATCAATTAAAATTTATGTTTAAAGAAGCAAACTATATGCAACCACCCGAAACAGTTGCAGATAAAGTACAGGGTTTTCTTGGCGGTACACTTAAACTTGCTGCTTCACCACTTATTGGTTTGCTTAAATTAGGCGGAGCATACAACCGTGCAATTAATACACCTTATGCTGTTGCTCGTCAGGTCTACCAAGGTGCAGAATTATTTTCTGCAAAAACTTGGCATGATGGCTGGGATGGTCGTAGTCTTTACGACAATAGTGCTTTAAAAGAAGCAACAGATTACTTTGGTAAGTTTGACGTAGAGGTAGCAAAAGGATTATTGGCTGGTCGAACACCTGGTGAAATTGTAGAAGCATACGGTAGCGTTGATAGCAATTTACTTGAGTCAATTAAGAAAGCATACAACGACCCAGATGCTTTTAAAGAAGTACTTGAGGGTGTTAAGTTTACACAGATTAGCCCAGGTCGCGATCTTGCTCGTATGTTAGATGATGATGGTAATCCTAGTGTTTATACAAAACCTAGTTCATTTGCAAAAGGTTTATCTGGCAAAGTTGATTTTATGTATCAGATTGCAGTTGATCCATTAACTTGGATGACTGGTGGTTTTAGCAAAGGTGTTACTAAAGGTGACAGAATTGCTAAAACAATATCAGAACGACTTATTAAGAATGAAAAAATAGATGTTGTTGTTTCTGATGCGTTTAAAAATAATCCAGAGTTAAGTAACTTTTGGGACAATGGTATTGGACCTTTAATCAAAAGATTTGCTGAAACAGAAAAAGGCGCGAAGGGCGCAGTCTTTGAAGAAATCGGTAAAAGATTTCCTGGCTATAATGACCGTACAATTATTGAAGCATTTGCTGAGCCAACTGCTAAAGTTTATGATGCAGCATCAGCAGAAAAGTATTTTACTAGCGCACAGAATTTAAATTACCTTATGGCTGGACGCGTAAGCGGATTAAGTTATTCTCGTAATGGTGTTGTTGTTGCTAGAACTAGCCGTAATCTTTATGATAGTTTTTCTAGATACTTGGATAGCGTTTTCAACGCTACTACTCCACAAGAGTTTGCTGGCAAAGTAAGTAAGGGACGCACTGTTGCCCAGCGTGATCCAGCAACAGAACCAATCATTAACTTAATATCTAAACCTGAAGTATTGCAACGAAAAGATATGAAAGTCATTGAAGATGCAACTGCTGAAATTCGTGGTTGGAGATTACAGAAAATTGGACAACTTGCTGCTCGCTCCCCTTTGGCTCGAGAAGTAGAAGTTGGATTAGGTGCAGCACGTACTGCTGAAAACTTTACAATTCGTGCTCGTCAAATTCTTCCACGTGATATGGCGCAAACACTAACAGAGCATTTTCTTGCTTCTACCGTTAGCGAACAGTTTGTTATACTTCGTAATCTTGATGCTGCAACTATGTATTCAATGGGTCTTGGTGGACATGCTAAGGGTGAGGAATTAATTGCTAAGATACTTCGTCAGAAGTACGGTGTCGGTGCTGGTATGGGAACTAAAGTAGATCGTACGGTACCAACAGAATTAGTTAATGATACACCAAAACATATTATGGCAACCAATGGAACTAATGCAGTTTCAAGCAACCTTGGTAACATACACAGATACCAAGCAACTTATGCTGTTGGTGCATTGCCTTACAATGAAATTGGTTCAATGGTATGGCAAATTAAATCAAAAAAGTTTTCAGTTGAAGCAATTGGTGGAGCAGTACAAGGTGATTTTTCTAAAAAATTAGTTGACGTATGGTCTTTCCTTACACTGCTACCACGTTTAGGTATTCGTTCATCTATTGATGAAATGACAATGTATCTATTGACAGCACCTACACGTGATGTATTTAGTTTAGCGACTCTTCAGGGTCGCAAGATGGCTAACGTATCAAGAACGTTTACTGGTTCTACTTTAAGCACTGGACCAATCAAGCGTGGAGTGCAAAGACTATTTAATCTTGCACCTGATAAAAGCCTTATTGATAATATTGGTAAGAAAATTAAGATTAGTCCAGAAGAAGCACTTGATGATGCTGCACGTTATGAGGCATTGGAAGTATATGCACTATCTAAGAACCTAGATATTTCACAACTTACAAGTTTGCAGAAACGAGAAGCCGTAGGTGCTTCTATTCTTAACATGTATGGTCCATATATTAGAAATCAAGAAGATTTAGGTTATCTATTACAAGCATTTAAATATTCACCTGATGCTCTTGATGGTATGGCTCAGGCTCTTATTGGTAATACTGGTATTTCTGGTGAGTTTGGTGAGAAAGTATTACAAAACATTATTACACCAACAATGTTAGATAAAGCATTTGCTTCATTTGGTTCTAAAATGTATGGCAAGACAGTAACAGTTAATACTTCAAAACTAAGTGAGCGACAAATTGCTGGCGTACAGTACGAAAAATGGTATAAGTTATTTGTTGGTAACAAATATAGAATAAAATCTGATAGCAACCCATACTTTACGCCTAGCCAGGTATTTTTAAAGAATAATGCTCTACGTACAAAAGATGATTATGTCAAAGCAATTGATGAGAGCATGGAGCAGGTCGGTTTTACTCTTAGTCCAGTGAGCAACACTTGGACTATCTATAATCCTGCTTTAGTTAGTAATTTCTTAGGTGATACTATGGATACTGTATCTGGTAGAGCCGCAGGACTTAGTGATGGAACTATCGCTCGCGGTCAGTTAGCAAATATATTTTTAGATATGCGTGAAACTTTCCACGGTTCATCTGAATTATCTGTATTCAATGATGATCTGTTAGCGCTTATGACTAAAAAAAGAAAAGAAGTTTCTTCATCACTACAAACCAAGTCTGGTAATGCAGGTAAGCAAGCAACATTAAGTCAATCTGCTGCCGCTATTAGTTTAGATGATTTTCATGATGCATCAAAGGGATTCCAAATCCAAGGAGAAGTTAATACTACTCTTGACTTTGGTGATGACATTGAAAGCATCTATCGTAGATTTGGTAACTGGGGCTTTGAGCAGATGGATAAGCAGGTTACTGGTATTTTCCGTCAACCAGCAATTAACATTGCTTATGTTGCTGTTCGCAAGAAGTATGCAGGCGCAGAAAAAGAAATGACACGACAATTAACCGAAGGTTGGACTAAAGGTTCTGCTGTTGTTAAAGGCAGTAAAGAATATGCAAGGATTGTAGACTTACAAAAGGCTGTAGCAGAGAAACACTTTACTGAAATCTCACTACGTGAAGCAGCAGATACTGTTCTAAAGTTTGCTGATAACCCTAGCATTCGTTCTAACTTCTCTTATTCTGCACGTACAGTAGGTCGTTACTATCGTGCAACAGAAGACTTCTATCGCCGTATCTACCGCATGAAAGATGTAGCACCACGTGTTTTATACCGTATGCGCTTAGCACATCTTGGTTTAGATGCTAGTGGTGGTATTCATACAGATACAAATGGTATGGCATATGTAGTTATGCCTATGGATAACGTATTATTTAAAGCAACAGATGCAACAATGCGTGTATTAACTGGTAACGATAACTATCGTCAGCCACAGTTTAATCAGTTTACACTCAAGTTAAGTATGTTGAACCCATCATTCTCACAAGATGCTGGAGTGCCTACTCTATCTGGTCCAATTGCTGGTTTAAGCGTAATTGGTGTAAAGAATTTCTTAGGTATGGCTCCAGAACAGATTCCATTTATTGGTAAATACCTTGAACCATACGGTACTGCATTAGGTGAAAGCATTGATACATTTGCACTAGGTAACATTGGTGATAACATCAATATCACTAGAGCGATTGTACCTGCTGGCTTACAAAAGATATATGCATTGACTGGCTTTGATGAGAAGTCAAGACAAGAAGTAACCGCTGCACAACAGGCTATTGCCTACAATGCAGCCAATGGTATATCACTAAGACCAGATGCAACTGATGCCGAGAAGGCTCAGTATCTAAAGAACATTCGTATATCTGCACACAACATTGTATTCCTACGTAACTTGTTAGGTTTGTTTGCACCAGTAGCACCACAGTTATCTGAAAGCATTGGTGTTCCTGACTATCTAAAGGATGTAGGTATTACTAGCCTACGTGCTGAGTTCTTTGAACTACTAGATGGCATATCTAAGGCTAACAACGGTGACGTTGTAGATCCATATGAGCAAGCATTAGTTACTTTCATGGGTGAGAATCCAGGTAAACTTATCTATACTATTTCACGTACAGAAAAAACAAGCAAAGTAGTTGTGCGAAATAGTGAAGGATTAAAGAACTGGGCTATACGCAACAAGAGCATGATAGATACATACGGCTCAGCCGCATACATTTTTGCTCCAAGAACAGGTGATTTTAATGCTGGTTCTTATAACTGGATTCAGGCTTCTGGTTTAATGAAAGATAAAACACTTGAAGAATACTATGACGATCTAGCAGTAGCAGAAGATAAGCAACGTTATTACGATATTGGTAAAGCGGAGAAGGAACAACTGGCTAAGATGTCAGATCCACAACTTCGGGCTAACCTTATTAACGAAGCAACTGATGCGCGTAAGGCGCTTAAGGCTGCTAACCCTTTACTAAACCAAGCACTTATTGGTAGAGGTAACAATATAGGTAGCGAAGAAACAATGCTTACTAGCGTTGAAGAAATGATTAACGATCCCAAGACATCAGTACCAGCAAGCACCCGTCAAAGAATGGTTCTTGCTGTAGCACTTATGCGTGACTTTATAGCATTTGCTAAAAGTCCTAATCTTAATAATGTTGTTAATAAAGTAGATCTTAAGAGACAACGTAAACTACAAATTGAAGCAGACTTAAGGGAGTTAATGTTGGGCGACCTGTATGTAACAGAGGCTAACAGAGCCATCTTTAAGTCTATCTTAAACTTTTATTCACGTGATTCATCTTATGCATTTAAGGAGTTAATTTAATGGCAACAACTGAATACAAAATTAAACTCCTTGAAAAAGAAACCCGTGCTAAGTATGACGCTATCTTTAATAAAGGTCGCTCAGGCTATAACATGGATAGGTATAAAACAGATAGCATTCCATATAAAAAGGCTAAAGAAGAATATGATAAACTTTATCCTGCTTACTTAAAGTTAAAAGAAAAAAACAATAACCTTATTGCTAAGTATAAAGACACATTAACAGAAAAAAATAAAACTCAAGTTGCTGCCAACAAAAAGAATAAAACGGGCAGCGCTTTAGATGCTGCAAAAGAAGAACTTCAAAGAGCAAAAGACTCACAAGATCCTACTAGAATTCAATTGGCAGAAGATAATGTAAGAACAGCCCGTGCTGAGTACAGAGGAACACCTGTTGATACTCAAACAAACAAAGCGGGAAGCAAAATTGATTTAGGTATTGATGCTGATAAATATACACTTTTACCTGATGGTAGAGTTGTTCAACCAGGTGAGAATGCACAACAAGTTTTTATTGTTCCTATTCCAACCACCGCGGGTGGAATATTCAGCCTTGATAGTCAAGGAAGTTCTGATTCTGCAATTAGAGTTTACATAAAAAACTATGCATCTGAAACAGGACAGATTGAAGCACTAAAGAAACAATTAGTTGCTTCTGGTTATCTTACTCAGGAAAAGGCTAAATCTGATTTATGGTACAGCGGTCTTTCTGACATGATTGCTGCTTATACAACAAGTGTTGTTGAGGCTGCTCAGTTTGGTGGGGCTACAGAACCAGAATCAATTCAAACATTTTTAAAAACAAAGATAGTATCTGGTACTGGCGGTAGCGGTTCTGCAGGTAGGTATCAAGTTATTACCACACGTGGTGATGCCAAAAGAGAACTTAATGATTACCTTACTAACCTACGCGGTTCAGGTGCAACATCAGAAGAGTTTGAAGAATTTTATAAAGACTTAAGCGCAAGAGAAAGCAAAGGAATACGAACAACTAAGAACGGTGTAGTAACTGGTTCAGTTGTTGAACCTGCTGATCGTGTAGTTATTGCCGCTAACATTGCTAGAAAGTCTTTCAAGAACACTGATGTAGATGTCCTACTATCTTCTTCTAAAGGCAGCACCGCTGCCTTAGCAATAGCGGAGTTGCAAGAATACGCTGCTGATTATGGTATTGATATGTCAGCAACAGATGCTCTTAAGTACGTAGCACAGGGACTTGGACAAGGACTTGGGCAAGAAGCACCTTTAAAGAAACAACAAGAACGTATCCGTCAATTGGCTATGACTATGAATCCTAATCTTAGAGAACACATAATCGCAGGTGGAACTATTAGAGATGTAGCAAATGAATATGCATCAGTTAAATCTAGGAAACTAGGCGTAGTAATTCCTACATCTACTAAAGATAAAGATGTTATGGATGCTGTTAGATCTGGTGAATCACTAACAGACTTTGATCGTAAACTACAATCTAATCCACTTTGGCGCGGATCACCAGAAGCCAGAGCAATGGCAGAAGATTTTACTGAAAAAATGATAAAGACATTTGGATTGGGTTAATAAATGGCTATTCCTAGAAAAAAAGGCATGACTGATGCTGAATTCAAAGCAGCAAATGCAGCGGTCAGTGCTGCACGTATTGCAAATAATAAACCAGCACCAGCCATACAAAAGGCTGTTCCTTATGAACCTGGTACTGCATATAATCCTCAATACGGTAATCCTTTAAATACTGCTACATCACAAGTTATTGGTACTCCTACTGGTTCAGCAATAACTTCTGGTTTAATAACAAATTTTGAACCTATCGTTGATTTACCAACTCCTATAATTAAACCTGGAGAACCAGGTTTTGTTGGTCCAGTAAAACTTACAGAAGTAGATGTTCCTAAGGTAAGCAAAGAAACTAAAAAGGTAAGCAAAGAAACTCAAGATGCTTTTGAAATAATGTATGACATATTAAATCAACAAGGTATTGGTTCTCTTGCTGATGATTATATGAGTCTTATGACACTCGGATTTACAGCAGCAGAAGCATTAAATAAACTTAAATATGATAAGAATTTTAACAGTGCATACACTGCTCGTTTTTCTGGCAATGAAAAACGTAAAGCCATGGGGCTTAATGTTATGAGTGAAAAATCATATTTAGAATTAGAAGATTCATATGCTAATACTTTACGTTCATATGGTTTAGGTAACATGCTTAGTACGGATTCTAAAAAAAATCAAGAACAGTTTGCTGTTTATATGGGTCAGGATCTTGACTCAGAAGAATTTAAAGATCGAATTAAAGAAGTATCTACTGGCGTTATTAACGCTGATTCTGCTACTAAAGAAACTTTTAAAAAGTTCTTTCCATCTTTAACTGATAGCGATTTAGTTGCATACTTCTTAAGACCAGATGAGACTTTACCTATATTAAAGCAGAAGGTTGCTGCTGCTGGAATTGGTGGCGTAGCCGCTCAACAAGTATCTGCTATCTCTGCAACACGTGCTATGGACTTGGCTCAATTTGGCGTAACTCGTGATACTGCACTAACTGGGTATGAACAAATTGGTGGGATACTACAAGACACTACTAAGTTAAGTAATATCTATTCAGAAGAAAAAATTAATTATGGACAAGCAATGGCAGAAGATGAATACCTCAAACAAGATGCTAAGTCTAAACTAAAGCGTAATCGCTTAGCATCTAAGGAACGAGCAATGTTTGCTGGCAATTCAAATATTAGTAACCCTGGCGGCTCATCAACATCTAACGCCTACTAACTAAGAATCCTGACGGATCCACCAGCCCCGTCAGTGTATAAGACTGGTAGCAAGAGCCAGACCGATTCCCCGATTGGAACCTGAGGCTTGCGACTACAACGAATAGAAGGGCGGTTGCTATGAGCAACAACTACTGGGATGAAGAAGACGACGACCAAGATACCGACACAGATGTACAAATGGATGGAACTGACTTACTTAAAAAGTTACGGAAAGCCAAGCGTTCAGATGAAAAGCGTATTAAGGAACTCACTGACAAACTTGATGAATATTCTAAAGCGCAAAATGAATCAATCATTAAGAAAGTCCTAGAAAAAAATGGTGTTACACCTAAGGCTGCACGTCTAATTCTTAAAGAACTAGAAGGCGATATATCAGAAGATAGTGTACTTAACTACCTTGAAGATAACGCTGAAGTTTTTGGATTAGAAATCCAGTATCAGGATGAACCCGAAGAGACAAGTAATCGTGCGGCACTAGGTCGTCAAGATGCTATTACTCAAGGGGCAATAACACCAGACAGGGTTGAAAACTTAGAAAGTAAAATTGCAAATGCACAGAGTGCAGATGAAATTATTTCTATGATCTATAACTCTTAATCATCATTCACTTTAGTCACTTGGAGGTGACGATATGGCTAACGCCTTTACATCAACAGGCAGTGCTTCTTTAGGAGGCACAGTCGGTGGTGCAGGTCTAGTTCAGAAGGCATATGACCGTCTTCTAGAATTCGCTCTCCGCTCAGAACCACTTATTCGTTCTGTCGCAGATAAGACCCCAACCAATCAAACAAACCCAGGATCAACTGTAGTTATGCAGAAGTATGTTGATCTAGCAAAAGCAACAGGAACTCTTACTGAAACAGTAGATCCAGATGCAGTTGCATTATCAACCCCAACACAGGTTTCTATTACTCTTAACGAGTATGGTAACTCTGTCCTTGTTACACGTGCTTTGGAACTATTCAGCCTTGCTGACGTAGATCCAGCAATTGCTAACATTATTGCATTCAACCTTGCAGATTCAATTGACGAAGTTGCAATGACAGAACTTCGTGCTGGAACTAACGTAATCTACGGTGGTTCTGCAACATCAACAGCAACTGTTGCTGCTGCATCAACACTTGATTCAGCAGATCTTCGCAAGGCAGTAGCCAAGTTGCGTTCAAACAAGGCTGTTGCTCGCAAGGGTTCAATGTACTGGGTGGGTATCCACCCAGAAGTATCACACGACCTCCGTGCCGAAACAGGCGCAGCAGCGTGGCGTGATCCGCACAATTACCAGTCAGGTGAACAAATCTGGGCTGGAGAAATCGGTTCATACGAAGGTGCATACTTTGTTGAATCAGCACGTATGTTCTCAAGCAAGGCTGGTGCAGATCAGACAGCACTAGCAACTGCTTCTGCAGTTAGTGGTGTCTCTGGCGAGTTCACAATCGTAGTAGCAAATGCTGCTTTCGGTGCACGCGCTGAGGTTGGCGATAAGATCGCTGGAACTAACGTAGGTGCTGCTGCAAAAATTACAGCAATCTCAGTTGGTGCAGTAAATACCACATTGACAGTTTCTGTTGCCAACTCAGGCACAGTCGGAACTGCCACACTTACAGTTACACCAGTAACTCGCGTATTCAATACAATCGTATGTGGACAGCAAGCATTGGCTCAAGCCGTTGCAGAAGAGCCACATGTTGTTATTGGTAACATGACTGATAAGTTAAACCGTTTCCGCCCAATGGGTTGGTACGGCGTGCTTGGCTTCAAGATTTATCGTGAAGAAGCACTTTACCGCCTAGAAACAGGCTCATCAATCTCTGCTCTCTAGTAGTTAATTGACGGGTGGGCAGGGAGCAATCCCTGTTCATCAGTAAGTTCACTAAGGAGGACTAATGACAACGTATACATTTACAACACCAATCGTAAGAGAAGGTCCATCTGGAAGTGGCTCACGTTTATTTCGTTTTTACAAATTAGATAAAGGTGTTTCTATTGTAAAGCAAAATGGTATCTATAGACAAACAAGATACATTTTAGATTCAGATCTATCTACCTTTCAGGAAGTCTATCGTGGTGGAATAAACCATACTGTTGATGATGCTACTAAGGTAGCACTTATTGCTGCTGGTGTAGGAGTAACAGAAACAAACTTTATAACACAATGACTCTACATCAAATACAAATACATCCTGAATATATTGAAGGATGTTTTGGTTGCAAGGTCGGAACCTTGGAACTAAACAGTGGAGATGCAGCCAAGCCAATCTCTGAAAAGAGATGGCAAGGAGAATTGAATGCTTATAGAGATGCTAGATCTCAAGGTATTCAACCAGCGGGAACAAGCATGAAACAAATACAAGAAGCACATAAAGCAAGTGAGGCTCTCAATAAGCCTTATGATGCAAACACAATGCCTAAAGCAAAAGATATAAATAAGAAAACCGTAGAAGTACTCAAACATACAGGAGCAATATAATGCCAGCACCAATAGTAGGAGCCGCCGTATTAGCGGCAAGACTTGCAGCAAAAGTAGCAGCAAAGAAAGTAGTCAAGAAAGTTGCCAAGAAAACCGTAAAAAAACTTGCTGAACCTAAGTCTGGTGTTAAGGTAAAGCCACCTGCTAAGACTGTTGGTAAACCAACCGACCCAGCAAAAAGTTCTTACCAAGAAAAGAAGAGTATTGTTGCTGCCGTAATGGGTGGTAGAAATCCATATAGGGAAGGACCAAGCGCATTAGGTAAATCTCGCACTGGTCGAGTTGCTTTGTCTAGGCATCAAACTCCACGAGGCGATGCATCTCGTCCTGTCAGTCCAAATAAAGGCAGTGTAACAGTTATTAAGAAAAAGGGTCCTCCTGGTCGTAAGCCTGGGTCTCAAAGATAGAAATTTGAATCGGAAGACAAAGGATAACAATGGCAGTCACCAAAACAAAGGCTAAGCGCAAAGTAATTAACCTCGACGAATTGTTTGCCGAGCAGCAACAGAGTTTTATCTAAGGAGAATAAAATGCCAAAAGTTGGAATGAAAGAATATGGATACACACCTAAGGGTATGGCTATGGCAAAGATGGAAGCAAAGAAAACTGGCAAGAAGATGGTTGTTAAGAAAA
>Ga0209702_10004419_pt1 | contig 20435 bp, 37 predicted proteins | sample FRY01_FD_187210 | JGI IMG/M metagenome (GOLD analysis project Ga0209702, IMG submission 187210) | Freshwater microbial communities from Lake Fryxell liftoff mats and glacier meltwater in Antarctica - FRY-01 (SPAdes) (version 2) | ecosystem: Environmental > Aquatic > Freshwater > Ice > Glacier... | reverse complement strand
TCTCTGTGCTTCTATAAGTTAGTAAGCACTCACTTCCTTTCTTTACTTGCTTACCGATACATAGACGATAGGCTCTAAGCTACATTGTTAGCTACTTACGTGGCTAACACGTCTATTTCCTTTCTAAAGGGTCACACTTGTGTTCTGCGTCGTATACTCCGCTTCCCTTGTTACACCTCCTTTACAAAAAAAACCTGTAGTACTCAACCAACGCTTCGCGTATGCGGCGGGAATCATCCCTCTTGTCTTACACCTTTCTAAGGATCTCATCATGTCTGCCAATCTCAATACCTCTGCTCCTGCTGTTCGTACGTTCACTCGTCCCAACGACGATAGCTGGAAGGCTCAGGGCTTCCTGAACTTCTCCCTGCCTGGTGCTGGTGGCAAGATGAAGAAGCTGGGTTCTATTCCGCTGAAGGCTGCTAAACCTCAGGATAAGGCACTCTTGGAGTGGCTCAACGAAGACCCTAGCCGTGTCGCCTTGATCATGGCCAAGCTGGTCTTGACCTATCAGTCCGCTGATGGTGATGGCGAGAAGTTCGACTTGGGTGTTGCACCTGTTGCACCTGTTGCGCCCTAAGCCATAGAAGTACTACTGTCCCTCGGGGGATGGTGGTACTTCTTCTTCCTCCACACACAGACACCTGCTGGCCTTTGGCTAGTGGGTGTTTTTGCTTCTGCTACGCCACTTCGTGGATGTCGTGGGCTATTCAGTCAAACCAATAGGAGCACAACATGGAAATCAAATTGATCATTGCAGGTGGGCGTGACTTCCACGACAAGGTACTTCTCAAAGCGAGCATCGACAACCTGTTGGAATTGGGAAATGACCAGGATGTCTATTCCATCGTTAGCGGGATGGCAGCAGGTGCCGATCGTCTAGGTGTGGAATTTGCTCGCAAGTACGGAGTAACACTGTATGAATTCCCAGCTGATTGGGACAAGTATGGCAAAGCAGCAGGCTATCGGCGTAATGCTGATATGGCTGTGTTCTCTGACCAGTTGCTTGCATTCTGGGATGGCAAGAGCCGTGGCACGAAGCACATGATTGAAACCATACAGAAGATGGCTAAGCCAGTGACTGTTATCAACTACTAGGAGCACAACATGGCTATCTTTGTATTCGGAAGCAACCTAGCTGGGCGTCATGGACGAGGTGCAGCGTTATATGCACGTATCCACCATGGCGCTAGCTATGGCACTGGTGAGGGACGGCAAGGCAATAGCTATGGCATTCCTACCAAGAACGTGCGTATCGAAACACTGCCAATTGAGTACATCATGGCTGGAGTCGATCGCTTCATTGCATATGCCAACAAGCATCCTGAACTGGACTTTGAAGTCACACGCATTGGCTGTGGACTTGCAGGCTACAAGGAGCATCAGATAGCTCCTATGTTTGCAGAGGCACCCATCAACTGTCAGTTGCCAGAAGGCTGGCGTCTATTCACTAAGGAGTAATCATCATGCGAGACATTGAGAACGAAGGATACAGGGATCAAGTCCGTGGACTGAACCTTATTTCGGACAACCCGTATGCAATGGGTGACGCCAAGTATGGCCCATGGCGCAAGGGATGGCTTGAGGCTTGGAGAGATTCGCACTAAACCAATAGGAGTAGATCATGGATTTAGATCTTCAATATCTATTTGACAGACATCCTGACTTCCTCGCTCTAATGCTGGAAGAAGTAGCTCAATGGCAGTGGTATGGTCTGTTGTTTACCAGCAGGCTATTACGCAGCCAAGAAGAGCATACCGCATGGATGGACGCTGAAGATGAGTGGTTCTCACAACAACGTGAAGAAAACCCATTTGGGTGCCTAGTCTGCACAGCAACAGTAAAGCAAATTCTTTATTTAAACCAACAGGAGTAATCATCATGCGAGATCACAAGGGACAAGAGACTTTGAAGGATGTAGTCTCGCAAGAGATGATTGAGTTGGCATACAACAGGAAGCACATCGATCGCAAGATCAGGGATGCTATAGAAGCCAGTCCAGACATCATGCAGAAGGTATCTGACGGTGTAGTACTTGTACAGGACTACATGGGCAAGGCCTACTATGCCAGCAAGAACATTCGCATCAACCAGTTGAAAGGATTGGACTTGTATGAGCTTGTCTTTGACATCTTCATAGGCATCTGCTACTTCAACAGACCTGAACTGCTGTCATCCGCAGCAGCACAGATGGCAAGCAGGCTCAAGTTCAACGACAAGGTAGATGCCATCACTACTCTTGCAGAACTGCTTGCAGTACTGTGTGAGACAGATGTATTCGACATCGACAAGGCAGACGCCCAGGCCTCATTGATGGTGGTATCGCGCATCACACTCAGTGATGAACTCATGGAATTCATTGAGAACTCCAGGTACCTACCACCCATGGTATGTGTGCCATTGGGGCTCGAAGACAACTTCAGCTCAGGCTATCTGACCCACAAGGACGGACTAGTACTAGGCAAGGGTAACAATCACTCAGGTGACTTGTGCCTTGATGTCTTGAACACCATGAACCAGGTGGCACTAAGCCTGAATACACAGTTCCTATCCAAGGTAGAGGAAGAACCTACGTTTGATCTGATCGAACCAGAACAGATAGAACAGTGGGGTGTGTTCAAACGCCAAAGTTATGCAGCCTACAGGCTCATGGCTGGTGCTGGAAACAAGTTCTTCCTGACCCACAAGGTCGACATGCGTGGAAGAATCTACAGCCAAGGTTACTTCATCAACACTGAGGGTGTGGCATTCAAGAAGGCATCAGTAGAGTTGCATCACAAGGAACTTGTGACTGGAGTACCCGTATGAAAGGCAACATAGTATTCACCACATTTGGGTTCAAGGAGTATGCGTCTCACATTCCGGATCCAGCTAGGTACTCTTCGGAAGCCTGGTTGTATGTCCCAGGGGCAAGCTATCCGTGGCATGTGAAGCGGCTTAGATCTTGTAGCCCAAGGGATGGCAGTATCTACTCTTGGACTTCAATCAAGGATCTAGCAGTTCCTAAAAGTGTACGAGCAACACTGTTGTTACTCACATGATCTACCTCTTCTACGCAGGGATGTTGGTACGGGTGTTCAAGGGTACTCAAAGCTACAGGAATGACTGGGCTAAGTATGCGTTTGTAGATGATCCAGAGATCTACAACGGTGGTTACGTCTATGACTCAGGGAAGCCTGTAGACGATCAATGGTGGAGATGTGACCTAACTCCCGTACTTCTTGTGCATGTGCCAAAAGAATTCCGAGTACTTGTATTACTAACAATCTAAGGAGCTAATCATGAAGACTTTCACCGGATTTCAGTACCTTCTCATTGACGCAGCAAACCATGCGGGTCACGATAAAGAGCGTTTCGAGGATCGTATCGAGTGGGCTACTGCGAACCTTTCACAGCTGGAGTCCTTAGCACATACTGTTAGTGCCAAGAGCAAGCCTATGTACCTGAAGGCTGTTATGGCCATTCGTGATGCTCAAAAGGGTTTGCCTTCTGGTCACCTTGTAGGCTTCGATGGTGTGTGTAGTGGTATCCAGATGATGTCAGTCCTTACGGGCTGTGTCGCTGGAGCCACTGCTACTGGGCTGGTGGATCCCGATCGTAGGGCAGATGCCTACACCCAGGTCACAGACGAGATGAGGAAGATCTTGGGTAATCACTTCACTGTCAGCCGTGAGGATGCGAAGCAGAGCCTGATGACTTCGTACTATGGCTCCCGCAAGGTTCCAAAGGAAGTGTTCGGGGAAGATACACCTGAAATCAGTGCCTTCTACATGGCAGCATACACCGTAGCACCTGGTGCATGGGACTTGCTACAAGCACTTCTAGGTAGTTGGAACTCATGGGCCACAGTGCATGAGTGGAAGATGCCAGACGGCTATGACGCACGGGTCAAGGTACTTGTAGAGAAGGAAGCTCGTATAGAGGTGGATGAACTGAACCACAGTACTTTCACCTACGAGTACACCGTCAACGAAGGTACTGAGCGAGGTCTAAGCAACGCTGCCAACATTGTTCACAGCATCGACGGATATGTTCTCAGGAACATTCATCGCCGTTGTAACTATGACCTGGACATTGTGCAGACTGCTACTGACCACATTGATAGTGAGACCAACCTTCGTTGGCATGGGTACTCAAAGCAGCAACCTATTCCAGCTGACACGAATAGTACTATGGCTAAGTACTACATCGAACAGTACGATCGGTCGACCATGGCTGATCCAGTGATCTTCCCTTATGTCACCGCAGATGCTGTGAAGTACCTGTCTGATGACCATCTGGAGAAGTTGGCAGCTATTGCTTATGCCATGCTGGACTATGAGCCCTTCGAGGTGGTCTCAGTTCACGACGAGTTCAGATGCCATGCCAATAACATGAACCATCTGCGCAAACAGTACATCAACATCTTGGCCGAACTGGCTGATAGTGATGTGTTGAGCGACATACTCTCACAAGTGTATGGGGCTCCTTACCCTATAACGAAGTTGTCCAACAACTTGTCCACTTTGATCCGTGGATCTTCGTATGCCCTGTGTTGAACAACGGTACATGCAGTAGATAGTTCTACTGAGGTGTCCTCCGGACACTTGGCGACTTGGAAGTAATGGAGAGTCCTCACAAGGGACTCTCCATTTTTACTTCAGTAGATCGCTTGCCAGCGGGGATTGTATCCACAAAGGCAGTCATTTACAGAAGTCGACCAGAACTTCTCAAAAAGCCCATACCGATATGCTAACTTTTCAAAAAACCACTTTTTGACTATGTACAGCCGGTACTCTAACCAGGACACATCATGTACAACAGCTACGGCCAATTCCAGCGCAATCTGCCTCATTCTGCTCGTAAAACACCCATCATCCCTCACCATGAGGCCATGGCAGCACTGTTTGGGCACATGCCCACTCCGTCCACCCCTGTGGTGTCTATCACCATGAAACTGCATCGTCATGCTGTACCTGACCAGCTCTTGCTGCTTCGTGAAGCCGTGCGCAGTGCCAAGGCTACCTTGGCTCAGATGAGTACCGGGTCCAAGTGGATGAACCATGGTCGTCCTGTGCTGCATCTGCCGACTCGTCGTGGAAGTGTGGCATGAAGATCAAAGCATCAAACGCACTTCTTGCAGCGATGGCACTACTGGATTCACCTAAAAGGTGGGTAAAGAATGCTCTCGCCCAGGAAAGTACTGGCATTACCGTGGATCCAGCATCGGAGAGTGCTTGCAAATTCTGCATGGTTGGTAGCTTGTATCGGGTTATTTATGTACCAGGTGTATCTGACCAAACGGTGTACGAAAGGCGGGATGCAATCAACGTGCTGAAGGAGGTGATCGCGAAACGACACCCCAGATCCCTGCCTCAAAACATCCCTGATTTCAATGACAACATTCGTACCACGCACACAGACGTGCTTGAGGTACTGATGACTGCAACCCTTATTGCCTTGGCAAATGAGGACAGTTGATGGGCTACGGACCAATCATCAAAGGCAAACAAACGCCTATTACCCCGTGGATTAACTCATGGGCTCAGCAAATGCAAGCCAAGATAGCTGTACCACCAGGCCGTGTACGGGACAAGCAATGGCCAATGGGTCAGTCAGTCACAAGGAAAAAATCATGATCAGGAAACAAAAAACACCCGCGAACGTTCTGTTAAGTATGGTCGATCTGCTGGATGACCCCGCCAAGTGGATAAAAGCTGTTCTGGCACGCGATAAGAATGGCGTCCGCTTGTCGCCTTGTAGCCCATCTGCGTACAGTTTCTGCCTAATAGGTGCTTCCCTAAAAGTTTCATATATGCCTGGGCACTATACGAAAGCTGAAAGACTTGCTGATGAAGTACTAGTGTCAACCATACAAAGTATGACAAACGTAAATAGCGTGGCTATTTTCAACGACTCCGACGATACCACCCACAAAAAAATGCTGGAGGTACTAATTAGTGCAGCCTTCTTGGCACTGTCAGAGGAAGAGTGACCAGGATCCCTCCGGGATCGTTTATGCCTTGCTGAAGGCTCAAAACTCAGACTTAACCCTATCCCCTTGATTGGTGGTTAGTAGGGTTCTGCCTGTGCTTTCTATTCAAAAACCAAACCAATGAACCTACCCCAACAACAACAGCCACAACTCAAGGTGCAGCCACTGTATTCAACCATGAACAGTATTGCTGACGTGGAAAGCTACGCAGCAAGCTGTCTGCCTATCCAAACAGTCAATGAGCTGCACAATATCTTGAGGGTGCATCAGAACACCATCCTCACAACCTTGCTCAGGTCTAAGAAAGCCTGAGTAAGGCTCAACCCGACAACCAACTATGGAGCCTATATGGCTCTTTTTTCATTTAGGAAGTTTCAATGATCATCGTCAAGATTGCACAAGCCATTTCCATGGTGGCCAAGTACCTCAAAGCAGGTCTTGTGCCTATGCTGGTCAGCAGCCCAGGTATCGGCAAGAGCCAAGCCGTCTACCAGGTAGCCAAACAATACAACCTCAAGGTGATCGACATTCGCCTGAGCCAATGTGATCCAAGTGATCTCAACGGCTTTCCATCACTCCAGGACGGGAAAGCACGTTACCTACCTATGGATACATTCCCACTGGAAGGTGATCCACTGCCGGTAGGTTATGACGGTTGGTTGATCTTCTTTGATGAGGCTACCAGTGCTCCCAAGGCAGTCCAAGCTGCGTCTTACAAGATCATCTTGGATCGCATGGTTGGACAATGCAAGCTGCACAAGAACGTGGCTATGGTCTGTGCAGGCAACCTGGCGACAGATGGAGCCATCGTAGAAGAGATGAGCACTGCATTGCAGTCTCGCCTGGTACATATCCAGGTCGAGGTTGACACGGAAGAGTTCAACACCAATGCAGCACTGAACAACTACGACCACCGCATCACCAGCTACATGAACGACATGCCGGATGCTGTCTCTAGCTTTGATCCTGATCACACAGAAGAGACCTTCGCGTGCCCACGTACCTGGGAATTTGTCGATCGCATTCTCAAGAGCGTTGACCTCAAAGACCCGGACATGCTGCCGATGCTCTCTGGTGCTGTATCTGAGGGCGTCGCTCGTCAGTTCCTTGTGTTCTGCGACATCCATGAGTCACTGCCCAAGTTCGACAAGATTGAAGCCAACCCCACTGGCATTGATATGCCTGCAGCACGTAGCGTCTTGTGGGCTCTCACCGGCTCTATTGCATACAAGGTAAGCAAAGACAGCCTAGCTCCAATCATGCAGTTCATCAAGCGTATGCCTGTTGAGTTTCAGGTGGTATGCCTGCGGGAGATGATCCGACGCAAGAAGGATTTGCTCAAGCACCAAGCCATGCAGGAGTGGATTGCTACCTCCGGCGTAGAGCTGTTCTAAGCCACTAAACCAAACCAGGAGAATCTCATGGGAGATCGGGCCGACGTAGACCTGCACATACCAGAAGCCTTTTCAAAAAGAGCAAAGCTTATCGCATATACAACGGATTTTTCTGAAATCGTTGATGGTATCTCTATATGGACCTATGAAGATATTAACTACGGGAAATTGCCATTTCTTGACGAATTGGAAAAAGCAGGTATTCCTTTCAACAGTTGCTGGGGGTCGGGTTTTGAGTACACATCAGGCACTGATTACCTGCGCTTTAACGCTGAAGGTGAGGCCATCAGGTTTAGCAATTACGCAGGTGATGAAGATCCTCCGATGGACAGCCTGCTGGATCGTATAGACACGCCTGATATATTGCGTGCCTACATCCTGGAATACAAGGCCAGAACCACACCACTTCCGTGGGATAACCAGGAAGAGTATTCCAAGCTGTACCTGGCTATCAAGCTACTCACCGCAACATAACTCACCAACCAAACCAGGAGAATCTCATGGGGGCTTTAGCCACCGCTACCAAGAATCAACCCCATGTGGTGTCGTTGAACAAAGCCAAGATCAGGTTGATGATGAGCCCTAACTCGGCTTTCATCACCACGATTTGTTTCAGCATGGATCATGTGTGGGATGACCGGGTTCCAACTGCTGCAACGGATGGGAAAACCATCTACTTCAACATCGGGTTCTGGAACTCACTGGACGCGGAAGAGCAATTCTTCCTGCTTCAGCATGAGGCATGGCACGTTTGCTTCATGCATATGCTCAGGCTGGCTTCCAGAATTGCAAAGGTCTGGAACATCGCCGCAGATCATGTCATCAACCTGATGCTCATCGAGATGGGCTACAAGATGCCCAAGGATGGTTATGCCGATCCAAAGTACAAAAACATGTCTACAGATCAAGTCTATGACTTGATTGTGAAGAGCGGCAAGAAAACACCTGAGAGCTACCAAATGGATCTTCGCCCACACCCTGAAGAGGGTGACAGTGCAAAGAGCCAAGCGGAAGTAAAAAAGCAGGTGGAAGACATCATCATCCGAGCTGCTCTGAACTCCAAGAAGCAGGATGCATCTGGCACTATTCCAGGAGCTATTCAACTGTTCCTGGACAGCCTGCTCAAGCCCAAGCTACCCATGCGACGGCTGCTGACCAAGTACTTCCAGAATCGTGACCGATCGGACTACAGCTACCGCAAGTTCAATCGTAGGTTTTTCCCATCCTTCTACCTTCCAACCTTGGAGGGACCGGCCATCATCGATCTGGTAACAGCAGTGGACATCTCTGGCTCAGTAATGGACCACGAGTTTGCTCAGTTCATTGGTGAGATTGGTGGTGTCATCAAGGCACTCAAACCAAGGAAGGTAACCATACTCCAGTTTGATACCCAGATACGCCACATCGATGAGGTGGAGAGTGTCAGTGAGCTCATGAAAGTGAAGTTCACTGGACGGGGTGGTACTGCGATTGAGCCAGTTCTTAACTGGGCTAAAAAGCACAATCCTGCTGTTGTACTCGTCTTCACAGATGGAGGCTTTCGCTTTCATCAACCGGCCAAGCCGAAGAAGACTGACTTCGTTTGGCTTATTCACGGTGGCTACAAATTCCCAGCACCGTTTGGAAAAGTCATCAATTACACCATTTGAAGGATCAATATGAATTACGAATCTGCCTTGAAAGAGGTACGTGCAACGAAGGCCAAAAAGGAAAACTTCATGGTCATCCGGTCAGGATATGACAGCTACCTCGTCCTGCCTTACGACGCAGGTGTTCAGTATATGGCTTGCTTGAAGCAGGCCGAGAAATATGAAGAGTCTTACCCCAATGCTCCTCGAATCTCCGGTATAGATTTGTCTGACATGTCTGTCAGGGTGATGAGTGCCCAGGATTATGAGTTGACCAAAATTTCAGCACTTCTGCGGCTCAATCGTGAAGAACACAAAGCCATGCTTGATGCTCATAAGAAAACCACCAAAGAAGAAGACACAGAATGAATGCACTACTCAGTATGTTCCAGACACCTACTGCGCAGCAGATAGCTGCTAAGGAACTCAAACAGGCAGCACGTCAGTTACTTGAAGCACAGGCTTCTGCTGAATACTCAACCCACATGGTCAATTACCACGGAAACCGAATTCGACGGTTGACGAAGTACTTGGCTGAAGTAGCCTGAAGGAAAATCATGCACGTACCTAAAGCAATGACAGGTAGCACCACTCAATGGCGTAGGTGGAATGCCTCCTCCTTAGTAGATCCTCCGCACCCTGGTTGGTGGCAAGCAGACATGGATAAAAAAAAAACATTGTGGCGTTGGTGGGATGGGCACCGATGGAGTGAGGCTTTCCATTGTTGGAGTCATATTTTCAAGATGAAGTGTGATCCAAGCACTATTCCAAAAGAAAAGCATACTTTTGAGAGTGCTTTCCTCTTTACCAGTGCTTATATATATTGGAATGACTACTGGCCAGCTAAAGCCCCTCACCCAAACCATTGCTGGGATGGTCCAATCGGCTCTCCTGAGGTCATTCCTGAGGTTGTTGTAGTTACTGAACCAGAACCTATTCAGGTACAGCCTTACGTCACCTTCCGTTTACCAGCACCTGTCCGTTATGTATGGAGCATTGCCTGATTATGGAAAGCACTGAACAAAAGCGAGTTTGGAACAAAGGCAACCCTCCTCACGCAGGCTGGTGGAATGCTTCCAATGGGCGGGTACCTTCCTTTTGGCGGTGGTGGAATGAGTCGTGCTGGTCTAAAGGAGTCAGAGAGATTGATAGTGCAGTAGATGCTGCACAAATATCAATTATTCCTAACTATATGTTTCCAGGGGAAACTATCGAGTGGAGCGACTACTACCCAACAGACGCTCTAGTTCCTCGGGTAAACCCTCGCAAGGATGTTGCAGTCATTAAGGTTCGTGTGCCAAGACGGATTTGGCTGAATCGTTATAGGGATGGTTGGGGAATTACTTACTCAAGTTTTGATGACCCTACCAGAATCACTAAATACGGATGTCTGGAAAAATCTATTGAATTCGTAGAGGTAATCAAACCATGAAGTCAAACTTCCTACTCAGACTCTCTGAGCATCTCTGGTGTTATGCAGCGATGCCTTTTGCTGTGGTGTACTTGCTGTACATCCACTTTGGTAATATGAAAGGAAACCTGAGCCAACTCAAGAAGAAATAAGTAAGGGACAAGATCCCTGACTCGAATCCCTGCACGAGCGATAAACAAAGCAGGCGTTTACCCGCAGCCAAAGGCACAGGGGCTCCTCACTACGAGAACGTGGGGCATTACCAGGTTGGGACTGGAGTGTGAACATCATCGGCTGACCCATCAGCGCCGGATACGTAACCGCGCACTTATTTCACGTCTTTAGCTCAACTGGATAGAGCACCGGTTTTCTACATCGAAGGTTGGAGATTCGAGTTCTCCAAGACGTACCAACTACAAGAAAGAAACCAATGCAATTCATCCCTTACCCAAAGACACCCCGCTTTCGTCGTACGCTAATCATTACAGAGAAGTTAGATGGGTGCAACGCACAGGTAGTTATCAGTGCACGTAATGCCGGGTCAACACTAAATGTAGTAGCAGAATCCGCTTCCCTTGAGTTGGAGATGCGGGTTGGCTCACGTAATCGCTGGATTACTCCTGGCAAAACCATTGACAACTTTGGGTTTGCTCAGTGGTGCGTAGATAACTCCTATGAGTTGTTCAAGCTAGGTAAGGGGAAGCACTTCGGTGAGTGGTATGGCCGCGGCATTGCCCGTAACTACGGTATGACTGATCGACGTTTTGCATTGTTTAACGCAACGCGCTGGACAGAAGGGACCAAACCGGCCTGCTGCGAAGTGGTACCTGTCCTTGCCATTGGAAAGTCACATGGGATGGTGGAGACGTGTCTCACAGAGCTTCGCTCGTTTGGCTCTTATGCACCAGGAGGTATTGGCTTCTCAAACCCAGAAGGAATCATCGTTTACCACACCGCTTCCCAAGTTTCTTCCAAAGTCACGATGGAGCACGATGAAATGTCAAAGGGGGAAGCTGAGAAAAGCTGGCAGCATGATGAGGCGCGATAAACCCTGCAGCAGGCTAGGCTGGCAACAGTACTACGCCGATCGTTTCAACAAAACAGGGAACCAACAAGCTGAACACTTAGCTGTTTGGCTTCTTATTCTCTACACAGCATTTGGAGAAACATTTCCATGATCCCCACTTCTTCGATCGTCCTGACGAACGAACAACAAAGCGCCCTTGAGGCGTTTTTTACATTCCTAGCCGATCCGAAGGAAGTTGCTTTTGTCTTGGCTGGTTATTCCGGCACAGGCAAGAGTACCTTGGTGAAAACCATCATTGATCAGATGCCTGTTCGTCAAAAGGTCATGGAGCTCCTGGACCCTACCTACAAGGGGTTGGATGCAGTGTTCACTGCTACCACCAACAAGGCTGCAGAGAACCTGGCATTCATCACTGGTCAAAGTGTAGTGACTATCCATTCCTTCCTTGGTTTGCGTGTGAGCAGAAATTACGAGACTGGCATTACAGAACTGAAACCATCATATAAAAAATCAATGCCTGAGCACCATCTGGTGTTCGTTGATGAAGCCAGTTCCATGGACTCTGCACTACTTGAGCATACCTTTGCACTGACCAGGAACTGCAAGATTGTCTTCATCGGTGACCCTGCACAGCTGCTGGGTGTTAAGGCATCCACAGCTCCGGTGTTCAATGCTGGCTTCCCTACGGCTGTGCTTACCCAGGTGGTTCGTCAGGCTGAAGGTAACCCGATCATTGATCTGGCTACCAAGTTCCGTCACACAGTGAATACGGGAGAGTTCTTCAGCTTCAAGCCAGACGGTATTGTCATCAAGCATGTTCAGCGGCAAGAGTTCGAAACCAGACTGGTAGAAGAATTCGACCGCCCAGACTGGAACTTTCGAGATTCTAAGGTGATGGGTTATACGAATGCGTGTGTGACCAAGTACAACCAGGCCATCAACAACCTGCTCAAAGGCACTCCGCATTTGCGGGTAGGAGACTACGCCATCTGTAATTCGTTTGTGAAAATAGATAAGCATTCCATCAAGACAGATCAGACTGTGCTTATTACTCGTATTGATCCAGAATTTGCACCCAATTTTGTTCCAGGAAACAATGTCACATTGGATTACCTGATTACAGCTTTTTTACCTAAGTCGCGTCAGGACAAGCAGAACAGGCTCAAGCAAGCCAAAGCGGAGAAAAACTACCAACTCGTAGAAATCATCGAGAGCGAGTGGATAGACCTCCGGCCTGCTTTTGCATCAACGATAGATAAAGCACAAGGCTCAACCTACGACAAGGTATTCATCGATCTGGATGACATCCGAAGCTGTAACAGTGGTGACCGCATTGCTCGAATGATGTACGTAGGCGTAAGCCGAGCAAGGCATCAAGTCATTCTCACAGGCGACCTGGCATAGATCTGGCTGGCTTGGTGCGGGTGGCAACACCAACACCTTTACCAAACCAAGCAGAAAATAACCATGGATCCTCTCCGACACGACCCACGAACCAAGACTCAAATCAAAGAAGCTCTGTACGACTTTCTGTATGCACCCGTGCTCAAGCTGTTCAAGACCAGGCTGGACATACTGATCGTCAAGAACACGATCGTCACCAGGGGCTCTCACCAGGCCTTCATCTACAAAGGGGTGACCTACTCCACGCAGACCAGAGGCTTGCCTCGTAGGGCTGCACGACTGGACAAACAGTTCGTGGGAGAAATGGAGGAATACCTGGCTGAGGTCAAACAAATCAACAACCAGGAGATTCCTTTTGTACTTGGTTTCATAAACCAGGTACTCAACTCATCCAACGAGTTGCATGACTATCTCAAGGTTCTCCCAGATGCCGTGCATCGACCCATTACCTCGTTGATTGCTACCTGCCCATGCCGAGCCAAGAGCTTGACTGATGGAGAGGCCAATCAGCTAAGGAATAGCAATAATCAAGCAATACAACTCATGAAGCAAAGATTAGTGAATAATCTGCTGCAGTAGTGATGATTAGAGAATAAGGAAAACCAATGACACACTTTGTGTACAAAGAGTCAGATAAGTACCGCGTAGCGTTGCTTATCAAGCCAGTAGCACTGAACATGAAGGAAGTGTCGGTGTACTATGTGACTCCAATGGCAGTGCACGGTGTAAAGGACGATGAAGTAGTGGTATTCCCTCTGTCTTACGACGCACTAGGTAAGGCTACCAGCAAGTTCATCAAAGATACGCTGGATTCCCTGCTATCTACGCTGCACTCCATGGGAGTTGACCACCTGTACGTTACAGACTCATCCTACTTCAAGGTACTGACGAAGGAAACCAAGGCTGAACCACACTATGGCTATGCAATGCCATGTAAGCTGACTGGTTACGAGCACATGACCGTGGTCTTAGGTGTTAACTACCAGGCTTTAATACACAATCCATCGCTACAACATAGGTTGGACCTGTCAATCAAGGCGTTGAGTCACTCAATGCTCAACAGTTACGTCGCTCTAGGCAGTGATGTGGTCCATTCAGCTAGTTATCCCACTAGCTTAGCTGACATAGAGGCTGCTTTAGCTGACTTACACCAGTATCCGTACCTTACTTGCGACATTGAAGCGTTCTCTCTGCGATTCAACGAAGCTGGGATTGGTAGTGTCGCTTTTGCCTGGAATCAGAACAATGGACTGGCTTTTCTTTGTGATTACCAGCCTTGTGAGGTTAAACCGGAGGAGGGGTACCACGGTGTACACGCAGTAAATTCAAGAGTCAGGAAACTCCTATTCATATTTTTCAGCACCTACCGTGGTGCGATTGTATGGCATAACGCAGCCTACGATGTGAAGGTCATCATTTATACCTTGTGGATGAAAGATGGCCTGGACACTTCAGGTTTGCTTGATGGCTTGGATGTAATGACCAGGGACTTCCACGACACCAAGATCGTGGCCTACCTGGCTACCAACTCCACGGCAGGCAACAACCTCAAGCTCAAACACCTGGCTCATGCCTTTGCAGGGAACTGGGCTAACCCTGCCATCAAGGACATCAGGAAGATCGCTCCTGCGGATTTGCTGCGCTACAACCTGATCGATGCCCTGTCCACCATGTACGTCAAGGAAACGTACGGACCCATCATGGTGGCTGACAACCAACTGGAGCTCTACGAGGGCCTGATGCTCTCCAGTCTGGTCACCATCATTCAGATGGAACTGACAGGTATGCCAATCAACCTGGATCGGGTACAGGAGGTCAAGCTGGAGATGACAGGCCTGGAGCAAGACTGTCTGGCTACGATTCACAACAGCCCTTGCACGAAAGGAGCCAACCTACTCTTGCAGGAAGGTGCCTGGAAAAAAGACTTTGAAGAACGAAAAGCCAAGGCGAAGAATCCGGACAAGATCAAACCAAAGGAGAAATCTGCCTTCGATGGCTCGGTATTCAACCCAAACAGTGGGCATCAGCTACAGGTACTCCTGTACGAGTTCATGGGCTTGCCTGTGCTCGATCTGACGGATACCAAGCAATCTGCAACTGGAGGGGAAACCCTGGAGAAACTGATCAACCACACCACCAATCCAGACTACAAGGATGTGTTGAGTGCCTTGATTGGCTACAGCCAGGTCAACAAGATCCTGACCTCCTTCATACCTGCCTTTGAACGGGCAGTCGTGAAGGGTGATGGATGGGCCTACCTTCACGGTAGTTTCAATCTTGGAGGAACCTTGTCCGGGCGCTTGTCCAGTAGTGACCCGAATCTGCAGAATATCCCTGCTGGAAATACAGGTAGTGAAGCCAAGAAGCTGTACGGGAAGTTCATCAAGAGCTGCTTTGAAGCTCCGTCTGGTTTTCTTTTCGCCGGTGCTGACTTCAGTAGCTTGGAGGATTACATCTCCGCGCTGACCACCAAGGACCAAAATAAGCTCCGTGTATACACAGATGGGTACGACGGCCACTCTCTCAGGGCGTTCAAGTACTTTGGTGACCAGATGCCTGACATCGTGGATACGGTGGAGTCGATCAACTCTATTGGTAAAAAGTATCCAGGACTGCGGCAGGAATCAAAGCCAGCTACGTTCCTTTTGACTTATGGAGGGACGTACCACGGGATGATGGAAAACCTGGGTTGGTCGAAGGAGAAATCCCAAGCCATCGAGAAGAACTACCACGGGATGTACAAGGTGTCTGATGAGTACGTGCAAGCACGGCTCAAGCAGGCATCCAAGGATGGCTTTGTGGAAGTAGCCTTTGGCTTGCGTGTACGCACTCCCATGCTCAGTCAGGTGATCTTTGGAGCACCCAAGATGCCTTACGAGGCTGCGGCTGAGGGTAGGACTGCTGGCAATGCTCTAGGGCAAAGTTATGGCCTCCTTAACAACCGTGCTGCCAATGCCTTCATGGAGAAGGCACGCAAGTCTCCCTACCGGTTGGACATCAAACTGGTGGCCATGATTCACGACGCCCTTTATCTTCTGGTTCGAGATGACCCAGCTGTGGTGGAGTGGGTTAACAAGCACCTCATTGAAGAGATGCAATGGCAAGACCTACCTGAGCTCGCACACCCGACTGTGAAGTTGGGGGCAGCACTGGATCTGTTCTGGCCTACCTGGGCCAATGCCATCACCATACCCAATGGAGCTGACCAAATCAAGATCATGGAAACCTGTATCTCTGGGAAAGCCAAGTACCTCAAAGAAAAGGAAACCAATCCATGAATACTTTCGACGAGGCAATCACCTTCGCCACCTTAGCCCATTCAGGGCAGGAGCGTAAGTACACACGGGAGGCCTATATCTCTCACCCACTGGCCGTAGCCAATATGGTTCGTTCAGTGGGTGCCGGAGATTCTGCAGTCATCGCTGCCATCTTGCATGATGTAGTTGAGGACACCCATGTGACCTTGCAACACATTTCAGAGAAGTTTGGTCCCTTGGTTGGCTACTATGTGGACCTACTATCTGACCCTGCTGTGACAGGTAACCGTGCTGCTCGCAAAGCCTACCAGGCTGGGCGATTGGCTGGTGCACCGTCAGAGGTACAGACCATCAAGTTGGCCGACCTCATCGACAACACCAAGTCCATCGTTGAGCACGATCGGAAGTTCGCAAAGGTTTACCTGCGTGAGGCGTTCGAGTTGCTCTATGTGCTAACCAGGGGCGATCTTATCTTGCTTGACCGAGCGTGCGACATGATGAACGCAGCTATTGATGAAGTAGATCAACCGGCCTAAGCCAGAAATACCACCATGACCTTCACCATTATCAGCACGATCTACTTTGTACTGACAGCCAACTGGATGCGTAAGCAGGTATTTGATGTCAGCAAGCCTATCTCGTTGTACATGCAAACCTTCTTCGTATTCTTCCTCGTCATGGCCGCAGCAGGCCTTGTCGACATATTCTTCTGGGCGACATTGAAGCCTACATAGGGAGTAAATCATGCGCTCTGTACAAGAGCAGGAGGATCTCCACATCCTCTACCTGGCTGAGTACTACGGGTACGAGCCACCAGAACCAACCAAGAAACAAAGGCCCCTTCCAGGGGCTTTTTCGCATTCCAAAGAGTCTTGCATCAGCAACCGAAATAGGAAACCATTATGGAAACAATTGAGGCTCATACCGAGCACCTGACTGTGCGCGATGGTCAGGCTACCGGACTGCTTGCCAAGCACAACACCCAGCGTGTTCTTGTCTGCAGTACCCACCACATTACGTTGGAGACGGATTTAGCGCTTCATTCTGATTCCCTAGAAATGACGCTGGACGCCACACACATCAGCAACACGCTTTCGTACTTCACGATCGAGTGGGGTTGGTTGATTTACGTGTCTTCAGGGCAAGAAGCTGCTGCACGCAGCACACCGCACACAGAGCTTGCTGACCTCATTGCGCTGGCTCTCAGAACCAAGCATGACTGGCTTCGTATTGAAGCTGACTGCCCTACGCTCCCTGAAGAGCTCAACATGCCGGAGTTTGAATGGTGAACAAAAAACTCGCAGTAAAACTCCTGCGTAAAACTCGTGTACTAATCGCTACCCATAGGACACGATATATCTGTTTTGCCTTGAGAGATGTTTATATGGATTGTGGGCCTACGAGACCAGTATCTGAGTGCAAACAATATCTGAAAAGTCTTATCGAAACCAGACTTGAAAAAACTTCCTCCTTGGAGGCTTGGCTTATAGAAAACGAGCACGTCTCCTGCTCCATTAAAGACTTATACGTCGGAGAAAACAACAGCAAAATGAATATCACCAGGCTTGCTTGGATCGATTCGTTAATAGAGGAATTTTCATGAAATACGTTTTCTACATCGTGACCGAAGACGGCCAAACCATCGAATGGCGTGGGCTTACCTTAGGTGAGGCACGAAAGATGAATACCATGACAGACGATCGAGTGCCCTTGGGCGTTCGTCGTTATGGCTGGGCAGTGCAATCATGATCCATCCAATGGCTATTGTCCTCTTGGCTATGAAAGCCTTCACAGGCATCTTCACTGGGCAGTACGTTGCCAAGTACAAACAATCAGAGGTCGACTCCTGGAACAGGGAAGTAGACAAGCGCAATGCAGCAAAAAAAGCTGCCAAGGGGAAATAATGCCTCATCAATTTGAAACCCAATCCAAGGTGTGGATCAGCAAAGATAGCCACCACAATGGGGAGACTTTGCAGCATGTCACAGACCTTCGCTCCATTCATATGGCAGACATGGATATGGCATCCTTTGGCTGGACTCACGTAGGTGAGGCTACCGTGACTGTAGCAATGGCTAGTGCTGACCAGATCATCACCAGCAGGGTGGCTTCCTTGCGTACAGCACTGACTCAGGATCGTGCTAACTCACAGGTACGTCAGAACGCTTTACTGGATCAGATCCAGAAGCTGGAGGCCATCACCTACGAACCGTCTGAGGAACCTGCATGAAGAAACCAAAAGCAGTTATTGCAGGTAGTGTGCGCAAACACCAGAAAAGACAAGAGGAGGTTATTCCTCGTGTTCGTCACAAGCGTGAGGCACTGCCACCAGGTATTGACCTCCTACGCCTGCCTGTTTACGTCCCATCACGGGACAACCACTACGGACGAATTCTTTCGCTCTAACTATGACTGAACAAACCAACATCAACAAGACATCGCCTGAGATCATCTACCTGATCATTAATGAGTACGACGACCCAGCTACCCACTTCAGTCAGCTAACAGAAGTGAGCTGGTGCACGGAAAAGATCGACGACAACAGCATTCCTTATGTCCGCACTGGTTCAGCAAAAATTTGGTATGACCGGTACCTAGCTGCCCGCGAAAAGCATCACGATCGTGTATCCCAATTGGTTAGTCAGATCGAAGATCTGAAAAAGCGATTGCAAGAGGTACGTGATGCTGTATCTCGACCCAACTAACTGAAAGTATTTTTATGGACGTAGTTTTTGAACCCCTGTGCCTTCGCCTAGAGAAGGCAGCACAGATGATTGACATCTCTATTTCAAACCTGCAGAACCTGTCTCGTACTGAGCCACTGCTTAAGCCAATCCAGATTGGAAAAGGCAGTGCTCGTTACGTTGTGGCCAACCTGCGGGAGTACATCAACACCAGGCCTATTTCTGAACTGCTACCACCGCCTAACAGTGGCTACGGTCGTGCAGGAAAAGAGCGAGCAACATGACTAACCACTGGGACATTCAACGCGAGTTCGTACGGGCCAGCGAGATGGCTGCAAGCGAAGGCTTTTACCTCGTGTGCTCTCGGAACAACTCAGGTGTAGACCTGCTGGCTAAAGCTGGTAGCGGTGTGTGGAGCGATGATGTCGTGCTGGCGCACTTGCGGGACTTCCGAGAAGTGTGTGTGTACATGAATGGCTACCACAACGCCAAGCTGCACTCAAGTATGCAGAAGATGAGATGACTGACACATCAAAGGCGGTAGCGATACTTTCGTGGTCGCTGGACGTTGAATGCCCGGTGTGCAACTGGTCGTTCGACTGCGCTGAAGACGATGACGACAACACCATAGCCAATGCGGTGTTCACTAACAAATGGGACGCGCTGAAGGGTCGTGAGGTCGTATGCCCTAAGTGTAACCATGAGTTTGATATTGATCGACTGGAGTACTGACATGACTAAAAAACCATTCCCAGCACTTTGCGCCGACTGCGCACACAGCAAGCCAGAAAAAGATTCCGCATGGAATCTTCGCTGCCACAACCCCAAGGTGAACGCCAAAGATTCTTGGGCGCTTGGGAGTATTTCAAGCAACGGATCAAGCTGCATTACCGAGCGGGAGCGCAAATGGCCTTCTGAATGCGGAATGCGTGGCAACCTTTGGGCAGAAAAGGCAATGTCATGACTGACAAAGCCGAACTGCTGCGCATTGCTGACAGATTGCAAGACTTCGCACTGGCCGAAGGTTGCCCGACTGCCGCCATGCGTGATGCCGCCGACATCCTGCGCAAGCTGGCAGGCAAGCCAGAGCGCAAGGCACAGGCGGGTTTTGACGCAGCCGGCGCCCTTGCCGCCAACGCCCTCGATGCAAAGGACGCGGAGATAGCGACGCTAAAAGAGGAAGTGAGACTTGCACAAGTGGCTAAGTCAATAGAAGCAATGTTTGTGGAAGCACGCGGAGACACTATCAAGTGTCTACAGTCTGAGATAGCGACGCTTCGGGCTGAGAATGAGTCGAACAAGATTGCATACGAGCAATCGACAAAAGCGTGCCACGACTTGACAGAGAAGGTTATCCCTAATCTGCGGGCTGATGCGGAGCGAGTCATTCATGTAGACGCAATCCTTGCCGATTTGATCGGCTGCAAACCTTCCGACGCCGAAGGTCAGCCGGTGGCAAAGTTGAACTGGTATCGGTCACTAGTGCAAGCAGGTATCGACGCAGCAAGGAGCACGACATGAGCAGAAGCGGATATGTAGACGACTTCGGAGATGACGACCCACTAGCAATGGGTCGATACCGGCAAGCGGTCAATCGGTCGATGAAAGGCAAGCGTGGGCAGGCCCTGCTGCGCGATCTGCTGGCGGCACTCGATG
>Ga0209702_10004418_pt1 | contig 20441 bp, 17 predicted proteins | sample FRY01_FD_187210 | JGI IMG/M metagenome (GOLD analysis project Ga0209702, IMG submission 187210) | Freshwater microbial communities from Lake Fryxell liftoff mats and glacier meltwater in Antarctica - FRY-01 (SPAdes) (version 2) | ecosystem: Environmental > Aquatic > Freshwater > Ice > Glacier... | reverse complement strand
AACCACTTCGCGCACACCCCGCTCGACGCCGCCTTCGCCCCGGCCAAGTGGAGCAAGCCGGCGTGCGATGATGGCCGCGGCTGCGACGGCGGTGGATCGAAATCGTGACTGCGGTCCGCCAGCCGCGTGCCGACGGTTCACCCGCACCGAGCATTCCTCGCGCGGGCTCGCCCATTGACCGCCCCCGCGTCCTCTTCCTTTGCACCGGCAATTCCTGCCGCAGCCAGATGGCCGAGGGCTGGGCACGCCACCTCCACGCGCCCGGCATCGAGGCCGTTTCAGCAGGCACGCATCCCAAAGGGGTCGATCCGCTCGCCGTCCGCGTGATGGCCGAGGCGGGCGTGGACATCAGCGGTCAGACCTCGAAGCTGGTCGATCCCGCGTGGTTCGCGGATGGTTATACTCGAGTCGATCTGGTTGTCACGCTTTGCGACGCTGCGGCGACGGCGTGCCCCGTCCCACCGCGCGGCATACCCGTCCACCACGCCCCGTTCGACGACCCGCCCGCTCTCGCGGCGGCCTGCACGAGCGACGAAGGGCACGACGGACGATTGGCACACTACTGCCGCGTACGAGATGAGATTCGCGGGTTTGTCGCGGAATTGCCGGGCCTGCTGCAAAGAAAGCGTTCCCCATAGTGCATAGCGATTGTCTGAGCGGGCTGCGAAGGCGGGGAATAGGACGGGCGGCCCGCCTGTTCCATCCTGAGCCATGAGCCACTCTCTCACCAACGCACCGATTCCGGGCGAATCCAGCGGGCCAGCCACCGTCCCACACACTGCTCCAACCGCCCTCGCGTCCCTCCACGCAACGACCCAAGCCGCGACATCGGGATCGCGCCGCGTGCTGCGGGTTGCCGTGTGGCTGGTCATCGCCGCGAGCGTGCTGGTCATCCTCCGCGCCCTGCCGACGGGCCAACTGCTCGACCTCGTGCAAATGAAGGTGGCGACGCTGGGTCCGTGGGGCCCCGTGGTCTTCGGCGTCGCATACTTCGTCGCCGCCGTACTCTTTGTCCCCGGCTCAGCGCTCACGCTGGCGGCAGGCGCGATCTTCGGCTTGGGTGTGGGAACGGCCACGGTATCGGTATCGTCCACGCTCGCGGCCGGGGCATCGTTCCTTATCGCACGCTACCTCGCCCGCGAGAAAGTCCGTCGCATGGCCGAGAACAACCGCACCTTCGGCGCGATCGATAAAGCCATTGCCCAGGGTGGGTGGAAGATCATCGCGCTGTTGCGGCTGTCGCCCGCGGTGCCGTTCTCGCTGGGCAATTATCTCTACGGACTCACTCCGGTGCGCTTCTGGCCGTACCTCCTCGCGAGTTGGGTCGCCATGATGCCGGGGACATTTCTGTATGTGTACTTGGGATATGTCGGCAAGACGGCGGCAGCTGCGGGTGGTAGCGGAAAGAACCCGTGGCAGTATGTGCTGCTAGGCGCCGGGCTGCTCGCCACCATCGTCGTGAGCGTGTATGTGACTCGCCTGGCCCGCAAGGCGCTAAAGGAGACCGCGTTGAATAATCCCCAGCCCACTCCCACCCGACCCGCGGTCAACAGCGAGACGGCGCCCGCTTCCAAGTCCATCGGCAAACTGATCGTCGCGGCGAGTGTGCTTGCGGTGGTCGCGGCGTGCGCCGAGTTAAACAAGACGCGGCTCGGGAGCATGTTCGGCCCGCCCAAGGCAACGCTCCATGAGGCCTATACAAATAAGCCCGACGGCGTCAAGTTCGATCACTCGGCGTTCGACACGCTGTTGCGCAAGCATGTCACCGAGGGCGGATTCGTGGACTATAACGGTCTCACGAAGGATGTCGCGGCGCTCGATGGGTATATCACAACGATTGGCAACGCGGATGTGGAGACGCTCGGGCGCGATGAACGCTTGGCGTTCCTCATCAACGCCTATAACGCCTTCACGCTCCGGCTTATTCTCGACCACTACCCGCTGGAGTCGATCAAAGACATCCCGAGCGATCAACGCTGGGACGCGAAACGCTGGGTCGTCGCTGGCGGCATGTATAGCCTGAACCAGATCGAGCACGAGTTCATACGCCCCAAGTTCGCCGACCCACGGGTCCACTTCGCACTCGTGTGCGCCGCGGTGGGCTGCCCGCCATTGCGTGGGGAGGCTTACGATGGCGTCCATCTCGAAGAGCAGTTAACCGACCAGACCAGGTATATCCACTCACACCCGCGCTGGTTCCGCCTCAACGAAGCCAAGGGCGAACTGACGCTCACTGCGTTGTACGACTGGTATGGTGGCGACTTCACGCAGAAGTCCTCGTCCGTCACCGCCTTCGCCGCTCAATACTCGCCCGAACTCGTCCACCTGATCAACGCAGGCACAGAGCCCCATGTAAAGTTCCTCGACTATAGTTGGAAGCTCAACAGCGTGGCCAATCGTGGGCTCGCGGACGCCAAGTAGGACCAAACTCTTCAGATGCCCCTTACCACCAACGGCCAACCGGCGCACACGACCCTCGCCCGCGCCCCAATCCAGAATGGCGATCACGCGATGCACACCTCAGTTGATCCGAACATACTGCGGGACCTCCAACCGCTCGACGATCACAACACGGCGCTGCTCAACGCGGTGCATCCGCCGTCGTGGACAAATCCCACTCCCTCGGGCCGATATAACATGGTCGTGATCGGCGGCGGCACCGCTGGGCTTGTCACCGCAGCCGGGGCGGCAGGCGTGGGCGCCAAGGTCGCTCTCATCGAACGCCGGCTCTTGGGCGGTGACTGCCTCAACTTCGGATGTGTGCCGAGCAAGGCATTGATCCGCTCGGCCCGGTCGGTGGGCGACATGCTGGATGCACACCGCTTCGGCGTGGATCCCGGATCGGGATTCGCCGTCAACTTCCCATTGGTCATGGAACGGATGCGCCGTCTGCGGGCGCAGATCGCGCCCCACGACTCAGCTGAACGATTCCGCTCGCTGGGGATTGATGTCTTTATCGGCGAGGCGAGGTTTACTGGCTCAGACACAATTTCGGTGGGTGGACAAACCCTGCGATTCGCGCGGGCGTGCATCGCCACAGGCGCCCGCCCGGCCACTCCGTCCATTCCCGGTCTTGCCGAAGCTGGGTTCTTGAACAACGAGAGCGTCTTCACGCTGACCGAGTTACCTCGCCGTCTCGCAGTGCTCGGGTCAGGCCCCATCGGTTGCGAACTGGCCCAGAGTTTCGCGCGGTTTGGATCTTCGGTCACGGTGATTGAGATGGCTCAACAAATCCTCCCGCGCGAGGACCGCGATGCCGCCGAGTTCGTCATCCGAGCCATGCGCCAAGATGCGGTTGCGTTCAAGCTCGGCACGAGCGTTATACGCGTGGAACGAACCTCTTCGGGAAAGACGCTCATTCTCAAAGCCGCAGACGGCGAAGAACGCCTAGATGTTGACGAGATTCTCGTCGGCATCGGCCGCGCACCCAATGTCGAGGGCATGGGGCTTGAAGCCGCGGGTGTGAAGTTCGACGCTCGCAGCGGCGTAGAAGTCACCGACGGTTTGCGGACGACCAACGATCGCATCTACGCCGCGGGCGATGTATGCAGCAAGTATAAGTTTACGCACGCCGCCGATGCGATGGCGCGAATCGTGATCCAGAACGCCCTGTTCTTCGGGCGTGCCAAGGCCAGCCGCCTCGTCATGCCGTGGTGCACATTCACCGACCCCGAAGTCGCGCATGTCGGACTGTACGAAAAGGACGCGCAGGAGCAAGGCATCGCCACCGATACCATCGCGATCGAACTCGGCAAGGTCGATCGCGCGATCCTCGACGGCGAGGACGGGCTGCTCAAAGTTCTGCTGAAGAAGGGCAGTGACCAGATCCTTGGAGCGACGCTCGTCTCGCGGCACGCGGGGGAGACCATCTCTGAGCTCACCACTGCGATCACCCACGGGATCGGCTTGAAGAAACTCGCGAGTGTCATTCACCCATACCCGACGCAGGCGGAAGTCATCAAGCGAGCGGCGGACGCCTACAACCGCACGCGGTTGACTCCGGGTGTTAAGAAACTCTTCGAGCGCGTGATGGCGTGGAGGCGATGACCGAACAACCATCCCATTGCCCACCATCTCTCCCGAGCGACTCTCGGTCACTGGGCAACGGGAGGCTTATCTCTTTCATCGCTGGCGGGTCACTTCTGGCGTATGCGATGGTCCTGAGCGTTCTCTCCTATGTGCTGCAGGCCGGGGCCATTACTCGTGAGCACGCACTCGTGTGGCTCGCCGCCGCCGGAATAGCCGCGGGGGCAGTTTATCTGGCGGCGTTGTTTCGAGGGCATCGACAGCACCTCCACTTGAATTTCCATTGGATCGTTGCGGTCGCCATCTTCGCCCGGCTTGTCGTGTGCATCTCCCCGCCGATGCTCGAGTCTGATTACCAGCGCTACCTATGGGACGGCGCGGTGGTGACCAACGGCATCAACCCGTATCAACACGCTCCGAGCGATGTGATCGCAGGAACACTCCGAGCACCAGAGGGCGAACGCTTGGCCGATCTCGCCCGTCGCGCCGGGCCGGTGCTCACGAGCATCAACCACCCCGCGCTCACGACCATCTATCCACCTGCGGCGCAAGGAGCCTTCGCGGCCGCGTACGCCATCGCGCCGTTCAGCCCCGTCGGCCTACGGATTGTCTTCGGCCTCGCCGACGCCGCGACTTTAATGCTGCTATCGAGACTCCTGAAAACACTCTCGCTTCCAGCGAGCCAAGTCATCTGGTATGCCTGGAACCCGCTCCTGCTCTGCGCGGTTTATTCGTCGTTGCACATGGACATCCTCGTGCTACCGCTGATCGTCGCGTCGCTGCTCGCCGCAGTGCGTTGCAAAGAGGGAATTGCGGCGGCATGGTTGGTCATCGCCTCGGCGGTAAAGGTATGGCCCGTTGTACTTGTCCCACTCGTCGTGCGTCCCATGCTGGGGCAGTGGCGCCAGTTTGTCTTGACGCTGACAGCCTGCGCAATCCTGGGTGCGGCGCTGTGGCTTCCGGTTCTGCTCGTTTCGCACGGTGAAAGCAGCGGCTTTATCGCTTACGGCAAAGGTTGGCAGAACAACGATGGTTACTTTCGCGCTGGCATCTGGCTCACCGAGCGTGTACTGACCGTGTTGAGCATCGAGGCGTGGCATTCGCATGCGATCATGCGGATCACATCGGCAGCGCTGCTGGGGGGCGTCGTCCTGTGGCAAATGCGCTCCAAGCCCACCGATGCGATTGAGCTGATAGCACGATGCTTGTTCATCGTGGGTGCCGTCTTCATGCTCAGCCCGACGCAGTTTCCGTGGTATTGGCTCTGGTGTCTCCCGCTGCTCACCCTCCGCCCAAGCCTGCCACTCCTGCTCTATGTCGCCCTCTTACCGATTTACTATGTGCAGGATCAACTCGCGTACCCGCTGGGCCACTGGCTCCAGCACGCGCCCGTGTGGATCTTGCTGTTTGTCGCCGGAGGTCGGACAGTCATCGGGCGTGTTCGCGGAACAACGCGTGCGTTGGAGGTGAGCCATGCGTAGTGGTTCCATCATCGCGGTCGTCATCCCGGCACTCAACGAGGAAGACGCGCTCCCGGGCGTCATCGCACGGATTCCCGATTGGGTTGATCGGATCATCGTCGTTGACAACGGGTCCACAGACCGCACAGCAGCGGTTGCGCATGCGGTGGGATCCACGGTGGTATCCGAGCCACTGCGGGGGTACGGCCAGGCATGTCAAGCTGGCATCGTCGCGGCGGGGTGCGATCCAACCCTCGTGCCTGATGTGATCGTCTTCCTAGACGCGGACGGCAGCGACTTCCCCGAGCAGATGGACCGATTGGTCGACCCGATCGTCCGAGGATGTGCGGATATGGTGATCGGCTCTCGAACGCGCGGAAACTTAACCACTGGAGCGATGACGCCGCCGCAACGGCTCGGGAACATGTTGGCGCCAGCGCTGCTCCGCTGGCTCTGGGGAGTGTCGTACACCGACCTCGGACCGTTTCGGGCGATCCGCATGACATCGCTCCGCTCACTCCGCATGGACGACAACACCTACGGCTGGACCGTGCAGATGCAGATCCGTGCGGCACGCTGCGGACTTCGAGCGGTTGAGGTGCCCGTCGATTACGGACGGCGGCGTGCCGGAAAGTCGAAGATCTCTGGCACGGTTCGAGGTGTGATAAAGGCGGCCACCAAGATCCTCGCCACCGTTGGACAGGAAGCACTGTGGCCCACCAGAGTGAGTGCGTGCGGAAGAGCGGTCGTGGGTGTCTTTGCCAAGTTTCCGCAACCGGGGCGGACCAAGACTCGCCTGATTCCCGCCTTGGGCGCAGACGGCGCGGCGGCTCTGCATGACCGCATGGTGCGGCACACGCTCGACCGTGTCGGCGAGTTGCTCAAGCACTGTGAGTTGCTCAAGCACCATGAGGTGGCCGCCCGTGTGTGGACGGCCGGATCAGACCCGCAGATATTTGCTCGACATTTCGAAACCGATCTCCCCTGCGCGGCCCAGAGCGACGGCGACCTTGGACAGAAGATGCACGCGGCATTCACACACATGCTGCGAGAGGCGGATGCGGCCGTGCTCATCGGCACCGATTGCCCCGACATCTCCTGTGGCATTTTGAGCATGGCGTTGGATGGGTTGCAGAGCGCCGATGTGGTCCTGGGACCAGCGTCCGATGGTGGCTACTACCTGGTCGGACTGAGGCGGCCCACCCCATCGTTCTTCGAGGGGATTCAATGGAGCACCTCCACGGTCCTGGCCAAGACACTCGAGCGTGCGGCGACGCTGGGGCTGGCGGTGCAACTCTTGCCGATGCTGAGCGATGTTGATGAGCCGCAGGATCTGACGGTATGGAACCGTGTGCGTGACACTCTGTCGCCATCCGACGAGACGCCAGCGCTCTCCGTCATCGTGCCGACGCTCAACGAGCAATCGCGGATCGGCGGCCTGGTCGATGCCGTACGCCAACTCGGCGTCGAAGTCATTGTTGCCGACGGCGGGAGCGACGACGACACGCGGGACATCGCGGCCGCTCACGGAGCTCGCGTCATCATTGCGCCTCGTGGGCGCGGACCACAGCTCAACACCGGGGCGGCGCTCGCCCGCGGACGCTCCCTGCTATTCCTGCACGCCGATACGGCACTCCCAGACGGCTTTGATCGGATCGTGACCAGAACTCTTGACGACCACGCAGTCGCAGTCGGGGCCTTTCGATTCAAGCTCGATCGAAAAGGTCGACTGCTTCGCGCCGTAGAGCTCGCGGTCAGAATGCGCTGCGCCCTGTTCAGCATGCCGTATGGCGATCAGGCCTTGTTCATGCGGCGAGAGACATTCGCGCGGCTCGGCGGCTTTGCTTCGATTCCATTGATGGAGGACATCGACCTCGTTCGTCGCGCTGGTCGAATCGGCCGGATCACCGTCGTCGAGGCAGCAGCGGTTACCTCGTCCAGGCGATACGAGGTCGTTGGCGTCGTGCGTATGACGGCGATCAATCAGGCGTGCGTGATCTGCTTCGCGCTGGGAGTGTCATCACAGCGCCTTGCGGCATGGCGCAATCGGCTCTCGGGAACGGCCACGGCCACGGCGCACCGGGCGCACCCGCCTCACATCGTGCCGGATGGTGCCTCGGCCCCAAACGCTGCCAGAGCCATCTGAATGGCTGGCTCGGACTTGGAAGTCAAAAAGTAAATGAACCCGTCGCGACGCCAGACGAATATCTCCGCAGCGGCTGGACCCGCAGCGGCGCGAGTGTCGACCAAGCGGTAAGTCTTTCCGGACTCCAGATTGACTTCGCCCGTGTCCTGCTGGATGTGAATGCTGACCAGCGAACCCCGCCCGTCGCCGGCATGACCGGCATGGGTGTCGGCGGGCGCCTCGAGAACCATCCGAACCGACTTCCCCCGACCAGGCACGGCGCAGGAACCTGCTCCCAGCAACTTGAATCCGCTCGATTCGATGTGACTGATGTCCGGAGCACTTCCGAGCACCTGGGCGAACTCGATCGGAACATCGACGAGCTTGGTCATCTTGAACCGCATGCCGATCATGTCGGCGTGCACCTCGCACTCGTCGTGCTGAGCGCCGATAAACGATACCAGCGAGGTTCGATACTGCTGGGTGATCGCCACGCGTGACGGCCCCGCGTTATAACCCAGAATCACAAATGCCCCGCCCGCCACAATGACGATGGATGCCGCCAGCGCCAACCACCGACCTGCCTGGTGGAACCGGCGATGCGGCCGAGTCTTTGCCGATGGGAAGTGAAGGCTGTTCCGATCCGTCGTGGCTGTGCTGCTCATCGCGACGATCCGGTCCCGCAGCGCGACTGGTGCGGCTTCCCATGCAGTGGCCGCGATGGAGCTTCGGAGCATGCGCTCGAACTCGACCACTCGCTGGTCATTCGGATGAGCGGCCAAGTGGCGTTCGAGGTCGGCTGCTTGGGTGGGTGTTAACTCGCCGTCTGCGGCCGCACGGAGGAGCTCCGTCCGAACCGACACTGGCGATTGATCGGCTGTGTCCGAACGAGGAAGGTTGTTGTTGGGGTGCTTTCGCATGGTCAATCTCGCGCCTGGGCAGGTTGGGTTTCGGGTCGAGGTTCAATGATGCCGGCGCGTTCGAGCTGCGGAGCTAAGGTCGAATCGTTGCGAAGAAACCGAGCTGCCTGGCTCCTGGCCCGATGGAGCCTGCTCATCACCGTTCCGATCGGGACCGCCAACGCCTCCGAAATCTCACGGTACTTCAGACCCTCGACGCCCCAGAACCACAACACATCCCTCAGCTCGACGCTCATCGACGCAAGCGCCTCGTGCATCCGCGTTCCCGCCATGGCGAGGTCGATCTCTCCGACTTCCGATGCGTCAATCGCCTCCAAGGATCCCTCGGAGGCCCTCGCCTGATCGGCCACCTTCGAAAGCGCGCGGTCGCCCGCTCGTTCGTGTTCAAGGCGTCCGTAGAAACTGTTCCTTGCAATTGTCATTAGCCACGCTCTCATTCCGGCACCACGACTCGTGAATCCCGCAATCGACTCTGGACGAAAAGCCCGCGCATAGACATCCTGGACAAGTTCTTCCGCTGTGTCCGCGTCCTTGGTGAGGAAACGGGAAAATCGGAAGACCGTGTCGAGTTCCGCGATTGCCAGCTTCTCGAACTCGTCACGCTGCATGCATTGTCCCCTTGGGTAATGGGTTGGGAGCTCCGATTATTCCCCGCGCCGAAGGAACCTGTCTAATCGGGTCGTGATTGGGCATTCGTTGAGTGTACGCGCGGCTGGGACGGGGTGGTCTCTGGTCCGATTTCGACCGGACACCCCAATACAGAACCACCGCTTATGGGAAACGACCAAGTGGTCTTATCCCCAATTCGGCAGGATCGTGTCGACACTGCGACGCGTGCACCCAACCCTCTCAGCCAAAATTAGAAAGCAATGCGGTTAAGTCTGACCCGTCTACGATTCCGTCGTTGTTCACATCGGCAACGATCGGGTTGTCGGATCCCCATTCAGCGAGCAGCAATGAGAGATCAGCTCCGTCGACTTGTCCATCGAAATTCAGATCACCCGTCGATGGCATCCAGTTGAGTTCGTCGCGTGTGATGATGCGGGCATCGGCAAGCAGTGCGTTGGAATTCTGATTATTGATAATCGCGATGTGCTGGAAGGGATCGTCCGTGGTCGTCGGATCAGGATCATCATTGTCCGGTGGCGTGGCTGGATTGTTGTCGTCATCCAGATGGCTCGTCTGGCTATTCCAGACAATAAAAAACGAGTTGCGCATATAACGCGCCACAATCTGGTCGCGATAGATGCGGTTATCGAACGCGCCAGTGCGATTGGGCCATGCACGATCCGGACCAGCTTGCGGAACAGCATAAATCTTCGGGTGGCGTGCATAAATCTTGTTGGCATCGAATGGCAGGATCCAGTCGCCGTCATAGAGATTGTGGCCAAAGATGTCGACCGCGTCATCGCCTGGGTAGTAGTAATCGCTCGCCGACGATGTGCCAGTCGGCGTTGGGTGCGTGTGTTCACTGGATGCCGACTCATATACCCAAATGATGTTGTGCAATCCATGCGTGGTCATGAGGCGATTGCGAATGTGATTCCACAGGCCGATATATTCGGCGCGCGTTCGGTGACCCCACCAAAACCACTGACCATTCATTTCGCTCAGAGGACGAAAGAGAATCGGCTTGTTGTTCGTGGCGGCGTTAAAGCGTTGGAATTCCAGCGCAATCGTGTCGATCCAACCATTGAAAACGACGCGCGCGGCCAGGTTGTCAGCGGCGGTATTCGTGGGATTCGTTGGCGTGCCCAGCGGGTCAAGTAAACCAGGTATATCGACCATGTTCATGTCACCCGTGCGACCAATGATTGGATCGAATCCGGCCCACGGTGGTGGCGGAACAAAGAGATGTGCGCGCCACGGATTCCACGCCGCCCACTTCACTTGCGCGATACCACCAGCATTTGTGAATGCGATCGCATGATCGATACTCGCATGAATATCCAGTGGCGCATAGAGGGCTTCCACCGCAAGCCCAAGAATCGAAACCCACTTGCCACCGGGCTGCGCGGCGAGCGCAACGACATAATCGTCGTATTCCGTGGTGTTGTCGCTGACCATTTGGCCGACGAGCGTGTGCTCGTTATAGGGACACAGCGCCAGATACCGCAGCAGCGCGCGAGCAGCGGTCGTCGCCTGCGCATCACTCGGTTTTCCAGGATAGGACTCGCCGTCGCGCGGCGAAGTTGCAGCGAAAAACTCTTGCGCGTTTGTGAACCCATCGCCGTCAAGATCGCTCAACGCGTCAGCGCCGTCGCGCGGGTTCAACTGATTGTTGCGCTCCCACTCATCGCTCATGCGGTCTGCGTCGCTATCAGCGGAGTCCAGAAACGAAAGGGTTGTCTGTGCGTGATCGGCCGACTCTTCGCTATCAAGCAGTCCATCACCATCGGAATCCACATCGAGCGTGATGTCGTCGAGCAAGAACGATGGAAACCAAGTCACAGCGAATGGCGCCGTATTTGCTTTGTGAAGCTGCTCCACTTCAAACTCAAGCGTGGCGGAAGCAATCGCAGTCGTCCACTGCAGTTTCGTGGTGCCGACAACTTCGACCCATGAGCCACTGTTGGTCACCACCGCTTCGGCTAAAATCAAGGGTTTTTGCGGTGTCGTGCCGTCGATCCATCGCAGCAAGCAACGCACGCTCGCATCGGCGCCGCCCGATGCAATCTTGACCCACAAGCGCGTCGTGTATGTCTTTCCGTTGCCGCTGGCAGTCAACGCGGACGCAATGTTCTGCTTGGGTCCATCTTGAACATGATCTCGTCCAGAAATTTGAAAGCATGCCAAGCCAAGGGAACCCGGTCGATGATCGGTTGCAATCAGCGATGCGCTCAATGTCGTGGGAGGCACCGCGCTTGGTATGGAATCTCGAATCTGCCATCCCACTGAATACGCCTGTTCACAGTTTGCGTTGATCACAATCGCGGCGTGAGCGCTGAGGTTGATGAGGAGTGCTGCGAGGGTGGATGTGGTGGTGAAGGTTGTCATGGTTGTCATGGTTGTCATGGTGGTCATGTTTGTCATGTTTGTCATGTTTGTCATGGTTGTCATGGTTCCCAAGGCATTGGCCGTTCATTCCAACGGCAGGACAGACCAACCATGCTTCAAGGACTGGAACCTGCAAATTTTTCGACGCCGATTGCGGAAATGACGGGAAGTTGCGGCATCAGGACTGTGGTGACTAGGCATTTCAATACGGAACCCCCGCTTATGGGAAATGAACTATAAAATCCGAAAACCTCACAAGGGCTGGTCCTACTGTGGGATCCCAGTCAACACCCGTGCAGCTCACATCCGGATGGACGAGTCGGGGAAATGGTGGATCGAGGAGATCATCGCGGGAGACACCGTGCGTGAGGTGCTCGCGTACATACAGTACGACTCATCCATGCTGACCCGGGCGATCCGTGGCGAGTGCGAGCGGTCGGTCCACCTCGGAAAGATGACCGCTTGCGAGAGTCGCGAGATGGTTCAGGCCTACGAGAACGGCCTCTCGGGTTACACATATCTCGAAGGCGAGGCTGACTGAGCCGAATCTCTGACGCGGCTTCGGGCGTTCACATCTTCATGTGGAGATCAGCTCGAATCGGATTGCGATTTGGCGAGGTGCTTCACGCCCTTGGCCTCGAGGAAGGATTCGGCCAACGCCTCGTAGATTGAGGGCTCGCAGATCTTTCTCGCCACGATCGCGCCGATCATCGACGCGAACATCATCGGGAGCACCATGCCGTAGGCACCGGTCATCTCGAAGAGGATGGCGAAGACGGTGATCGGACTCTGCACCACGCCTGCGAAGTACGCGGCCATGAAGAGGAGCATCAATTCAGGCAGTCCGATGCCCGGTGCGACGGTCGCTTCAAAGAAGCCGTGAGTGATCTGGCCGAGTCCAGCACCGACGGCGAGGCTCGGGTCGAATAATCCACCCGGAATACCGCTCACCAGACTGACGAAACTCGCGGCGGCCTTGGCGAGTGGATCACCCCAGTTCGCGATGGGAACACCGGTGCTCGCCGCGGATTCGAGCATCTCCTTTGCTTGGGCGTGGCCGCTTCCGTAGCTTGATCCGCCCGAGGTGATTCCGATTACCGCGAGGACCAGTCCGAGGACCACGCCGGTCCAGAGAGGCCGATGAACCAGCGAGGATGCCAGACGCCGACTGCCGATGACCACGCCCTTTCCGAAACATCCGCCGAGCAGACCGCCGATCAGCCCAACCAGCGGTACCGCGAACCACTGCCGCATGTCGAGCAACCAGGCTCCAAGATCGCCATTGATCGCCATGGGCAGGGTGGCGCCGGAATTACTTGATCCGTAGAACTCATAGTCGCCGAGGACGACGACGCTGATGACGCAGGCGATCGCGACGGTTCGAATAATGGTCGGGACGCTCGCTTTGTCGAAGACCCGCCCGACCTCTTCAAAGCAGAAGATTACTCCAGCGATCGGCGCATTGAACGCGGCGGCGATTCCCGCGGCACTTCCGGCCAGAATCAGACCACGCTGGAGCAGCCAGGGATGAAATCGGCAGAATCGTCCGCTGAGGTGCATGCAGCACGCGGCGACATGGACCGACGGTCCTTCGCGGCCGACCGTGATGCCGGAGATCAGGGCAAGGCTGAGCAGGAGTATCTTGCCCAGGGCGATCCGGAGGGAAAGCATCAGTTTTCGCTCGGGCCGATCGCCGATCTGGAACGCCGCGATGGCCTGAGGAATGCCGGTGCCTTCCGTTCCGGGGAAGAAGCGTCTCTGCAGCCAGATGATCAGCGGCATGGTGACCGCGACGCCCATTGCCGGAAGAATGACTTTCCAGATCCCGGAGAATTCGATCCCCAGAAGTGATCGATTACCCGAGAACCATTTCACCACTTGTTCGCCGCCAAGATCTGCGTAGACGAAGTAGAGCGCCGCGATTCCCGCGAGGATGGCGGCGAGGCTGGTCGCCAGGATCATCCACGAGGTCTGTGCGATCGTCGGTCGCTGCCGGGTTTCCGAGGTCATGCTTGGAATCTAGTCGACATTGAAGACTTCGGCATGGAGGCGACCATTGGAACTCCCTGGTGGAAATCATCGAGCATCGTGCAACCACGCCGCGGCGCATTGCGTCGCGTTCGTGGCGTGAGCTGATCAAGAAGGTCTTGGAAGTTGATCCCCTGCTTTGTCCCAAATGCAATCACGAGATGCGCATCGTGTCACTCTTCAACGACGCGCATGTCATCGAGCCGTGGTTTGACGATCCGATGTCGGACTATGACTGCGGAGTGTGATTGCGGACTGTGATCACTGATTCGCAGTGCGATCCACCGCTTTAAAAGCAAAGGTGACAAACACGATTTGAAAGTCGCCGCAGCTGTTACACTTTAACCACGGAAACGCCATTGTCCAGTGGATTTGTCGAGCGCTCGCCTGCGACACTGGAAAAGCGCATTCCTATCAATTTACATATAGACACTACAGCTAATACCAGAATCTTTAGTGGATTTTGTCGATAGAACATGTCTCCTCCTTTGGTTGTACAATTAAAGGATATGCCTTGGAGAACAGTACATTTCAAGAGTTATGTTGTCCATTATGCAGTATTCCACCAGCGCCAGAGCGAGATCAAGGGAAAGGGGATAGGCACCATTGACAGTATCACTCGGCTAATATTGGAATTGCAATATCGATGCAATTATGCTACAAAATGAATAGTACTATGACTGAATTCATTCAAACAATTATTCAAGATGCTACACCTTGGGCAACAAATCACGGAATAAAAATTCTGCTGGTGATTATTGCTGCTTACGCTTCTGTAAAGTATGGGCATATTCTTATAAACAGGCTTGTAAGGACCTTGATTGTTGCTGACCAATTTCTCGGTGGTGACGCACAGAAAAAAAGAGAAAATACACTTAATCGTATTTTTGCTTCCGCATTGCGTATCGTTGTGTGGATGATTGCTATACTTATAGCTCTACAGGAACTTGGCTTTTCTATAGGCCCACTTCTTGCAGCTGCTGGGATTGTTGGTTTGGCGTTTGGTTTTGGTGGGCAATACCTAATTCGCGACCTTGTCAGCGGGCTTTTTATCATTATGGAAAATCAGTATCGCATCAACGATGTTGTCTGCTTTGATGGAACCTGCGGTTTAGTGGAGGATATTACATTACGAATGACCACTCTGCGTGATTTGGATGGGGTAGTGCATCATGTGCCGCATGGGGAGATTAAAAAGGTGTCCAATCTATCAAAGAATTTTGCACGAGTGAATCTTAATATCGGAGTTTCTTATAGTGCTGATTTGGAAAAGGTTATATCTGTAATCAATAGAGTAGGTAATGATCTCGCGGCTGACCCAGTGTGGAAAGACCAAATTATAAAGGCACCTCAATTTTTACGCGTTGATGATTTTGGAGATTCTGCAGTTATCGTGAAAATTCTCGGAGAAACACAACCGATTAAGCAGTGGGATGTTACTGGGGAGCTACGCAAACGAATAAAAATTGCCTTTGATAAAGATGGTATTGAAATACCATTTCCTCAGCGAGTTGTTCATCATGCAAAATCCTCCAGTGACCCAGCTGGTCGTCGAGCCAGTGATTGAGGCGCGCATTGCACCTACACCTTGACAGAGCACCTCAATACGGAACCACCGCTTATGGGAAACGAACTATAGAATCCGCAAACCTCATAAGAAATAGCCCTGGTGTGTGGCAACGGTCAGGATCCGGTCAATTTATACTCGCAATTCTCTTTGGATTCACACCATGCACCACATTCCCTTGCTTACCTTGATCTCACTTGCATTCTTCACGACGATCGCCTGGCAAGCAACGCCTGCTGGTGGTGCTGGTTCTCCGCAGGGTGCTTCGCAAACACAAGATGCGCCAGCGCAAGCGTCGAAGGCGCAGGGATCGAAAGCGCGCAACAACGCACGAGCCGAGATCGAACAGGGCTCGATCAAGAATGGCGACGCTGCGCCTGATTTCACACTCGCCGACTGCGAGGGGAAGAATCCAATCACACTCTCCAAGCTTTCGGGCAAGCCGACGGTGCTCGTCTTTGGAAGTTGCTCGTGTCCGCCATTTGTCAGCAGTGCCAAAGCGACCGAAGCTTTGTATGAGAAGTACAAGGACCGCGTGAACTTCGTGATGGTGTATATCCGCGAGGCGCATCCAACTGATGGATGGAAACTCGACAAGAATCAATTCCAAGTGACGACGCCGACATCAACCGTTGAACGCTGCGCTCTGGCCAAAGATTTCGACGATCGCATCAAAGTTTCGATGCCGCTCGTTGTCGACACGATCGATGATCCGACTGCGAAGGCATATTCGCCGTGGCCCAATCGTATGTACATCATCGATGCGCAAGGAATTGTCGTCGACGCAGGCGAAGCTGGACCGCGAGGCACTGCCAAATCGGCCAAGAAAGCGCCCGCGATTCTGGACGGGCTGCTTGCCAAAGAGAAGAGTGCGGAAAACTGATCGACCGCAGCGACGGCGCGATCACTTGGGCTTGTTGGTGTTCGCCAGCCCAATCACTTTTGCTGCATCGCCCGTTCCCTGAAAAATTGCCATGAATGGCGCGGGATCGGCTGGAAGTGTGGTGAATGCAATGCTCTGACCCATCGTGAGATTGCAAGTGACGATGGTGAGATCTCCGCATCGCGTCGCGCGCGCATCGGCGATCACGGGCGGCTGAGTCTTCGCTGCCTTCGCGCCGCGGATCATGTCGGCGCGCGCCTTTTGTCCTTTGAAGTTCACGACCTGCATGCCCTCAGCGAGCATGCCGTCGAAGAGATCCATCTTCTTGGTCTGCTGGGCAGTCAGAAACTTTTGCAACAACGCTGCGCCCTCGGCATTCAGCGTCGAATCGCCAGCAAACGATGGCGCGCCGGGCGCTGGCCGAACATCTGGCATATTCAACGATGCCCATGCGGCCAATTGCCATGACGAAGTTGGCGAAGTGGCCGGAGTGGGCGACGCGGTCGCCGCTGCGCCGTTCACAATCTGCCAAACACCCAAGCGCAATGTTGCTTGCACTGGCAGTTGATCACCAGCCGCCAACTCGGATGACAGGACAGCGCAAGTCACGACCAACGCGTCGCCAATGCGCGTTGCGATGACATCGCTGATGGTCGGCGACTTCAAATTGAGTCCTTTCGTTTGCGCGATCTCGCCAGCGCGGTCAAATGAACCTTGAAAATTGACGCGCTGAAAATTCGGTTGCAGGAGCAGTTCTAAAGTCGTCCAATCCTTCGCGGCAATCGTGGTGAAAAAACCATTGACGAGCGTTTTCGCAAGCGCGTTCAATCCCGCTTGATCGTTCGGCCACGCTGCGGCCTGTGCGAATGACTGGGTTGCGACGGCGAGCGTTGTGACGATTGAAAGTGCAATGGTGTGAATGCGAATCATGCGAAATCTCCTTGGAACGCGGCGATGCAAAACGGCCGAACAGTTGGCGATCTCTCCGACCTTACTCGCGAATGCCGCGATCGCGATGCACTTTCACTTTGCGACCGCGTAATGTCGCGCCGCGCAATGCTGCCATCACTTTCTCGACATCGCCTTCTGGCAATTCGACGATTGAAAAAGCTTCGGCGATTTCGATGTCGCCGATACCGCGCGGATTGACCTTCGCCTCGTTGGCGATGGCGCCGACAATATCTGCGGGACGAATTCCCATGCGCGTGCCGCCCGATATATAGATGCGCACCATGTCGTGCGGATTGTTGCCGGAACCACGATCGGCGCTGCGACCTTCGTGACGGGACGCATTGCGTCCGCCGCCCGCCCCACCACCCGGCGCGCCGATGGGTCCATCGTCGCCGCGCTGCTTCTTGCCTTTGCCTTGAACTTTGCCTTGAACTTTGCCTTGAAACACGCGAGGCGCGAATTCTTCTCGCCCTCTGCCACGCGGGAAAGAATTTGGGCGACCGCCACTCTCGAAGGCTGGAATGTGAACTTCGTCGTCGTTGGTCGCATCGCCCTCGGTGGCTTCATGCGCCATGCGCACCGCAGCAGCGGCGACATCCATCGGATCGAATTCCTCCGCAAGAGTCTGAACGACGACACGAAATCCATCGAGGTCGCCCGCGAGAAGCAGTTCACGAATCGAACCCTTGGTGATATCGAGTCTGCGCGCCTTCACATCGAGCGGCGTCGGCACGATTGAGACCGTGATCTTCTGCTTGGTCATCGATTCGATGTTGCGCAACATCCTCAATTCGCGCGGTTCAGCGAGCGTGATCGCGACACCCTCGCGCCCCGCTCGGCCTGTGCGACCAATGCGGTGCACATACGAATCCGCCGATGGCGGCACATCGAAATTCACAACATGCGTGAGATGCTCGATATCAATCCCGCGCGCCGCGACATCGGTTGCAACCACCAGATCAACCATCGCACCACGCGCCTTCTTCATCACACGGTCGCGCTCGGTCTGCGACATGCCGCCGTGCAATGCTTCAACACGATATCCCCGACCGACGAGTCGATCGGCGAGTTCGTCCACCTCGATGCGTGTGCGACAGAAAATCAACGCCAACTTTGGCGATTCAAGATCGAGCACGCGACCCAACGCCGTGATCTTGTGCGATCGAGGCACGACATATGCAGTCTGCCGCACATTGGGCATCGAACCCTTCGTGGCCTTGTCGCGCGGAATGAGAATGCGCTGCGGATTCTTGAGATGGCGTTCGGCGATTGACGCGATACGCGGAGGAATCGTCGCCGAAAAAAGCGCGGTCTGTCGACCCTTGGGAGTTGCGTCGAGGATCAGCTCGAGATCTTCCGCAAATCCCATGTCGAGCATTTCGTCTGCTTCATCCAGCACGACGGTGAGCAGTCCGCTCAAGTCGAGCGTCTCGCGGCGAATGTGATCGAGCGCACGACCCGGTGTGGCGACGACGACATGCGCGCCGCGATCCAGCGCCACAATCTGCCTGCGAAATTCCTGACCGCCGTAAATCGGCACTACAGAAATTCGAAGTCCCTTGCTGTACTTGTGAAAGGCCTCCGAAACTTGCACGGCAAGTTCGCGCGTCGGCACCAAGACCAACACAAACGGCTTGTTTGGCACGGCTTTGGTGTGACCGATGCGCTGCAACAACGGAAGTGCAAATGCCGCGGTTTTCCCCGTGCCCGTCGCGGCCTGACCGAGCAAATCGCGGCCTTCCATCAGCGGTCCAATCGCCGCTTTCTGAATTGGCGTGGGTTCCTCATAGCCGAGCACCGAAAGCTCGGCGAGTAATTCCTTCCCAAGTCCAAGATCCGCGAATGTTTCCTTCATCATCGCAGGGTACCGCTCTTGCGAAATCCGCGAGGCCGACGCTCGTCATCGAACTCTTGTCACTCTCCCCAGCCGCGTTTCTTTGCTTCCGTTTGTTGATTGAACTCCGCAACCGCGGCACCGCGAAAATCCTTCCCCACAATAAACATTTCGACACTCTCTCTGCGCGACGATTCGGGCTTGACACCTTTCACTTCACGAAATAATTGCTCGGTGCGCTTGAGAAGTTCCGGATAGCCACCGCCCTCATACACCTTCATCACAACATTGCCGCCCCGCTTCAACCAAAATGGCAACCGATCGAGCACCACATGACAGAGCGACACAGATCGAATGCTGTCGCCGTCGGCATCGCCCGAAGTATCAGGGCCAATATCGCTGATCACAGCGTCGAAAAATGCGCCGTTAAAAGCGTCCGAGGTGAGTTCATTGAGATCGCATTGCATCACGCGCACATTTTCCGGCAGACCTCGCGGATCAATCACCTTGAGATCGAACGCACACACAAATCCCTTGGGGCCAACTCGTGCTGCCGCGACTTGCGTCCACGAGCCGGGCGCGGCGCCGACATCGAGCACGCGATCACCGTGGCGCAAAATCTTGCGACGATCATCGATATGAATCAGTTTGAATGCACTGCGAGCGCGGTATCCCGCCTCTTTCGCTCTTCGAAACCAGATGTCCTGAACTTCACGCATGCGATGTCGATGAGATTAGCGTGCAATGGCTCTCACTCGTGATGGCCACAGCTCTTGAGATACGCGCGAATTTCCCCGCTGAATCTGAGCTGCGCAATATGAAAGACCGAGTCGTGCGTTGCGCCAGGGACGATTTGGATATATCCCGGACCCAGCGGATATTCCTTGCCCAGCGCCGCTTGCTCTCGCACATGAAGCGCAATCGCATCGCGCAATCGAATCGCGGCGCGCTCGAGATAAAAGGAATCCCGTTCACCGACAATCACCCTGACGCGCTCGACGAACAGCCTGCCGGTGCGATTCCAATCCTTCGAGATCAGCCGCGCGATATCGAACTTACTCCATGCTTCGATTGTGAGTGGATCGATCACGCCCGTCAACGGATCGCACAGTCGACGAGCTTGCCGTGCGCCTTCAGCGACGGGGCTGAACATCGCCGCCCATGCGTCCCACTGCTCACCCGAAGCGCCACGCGGTGACATTGCCCATTCCATTTGAACCTCATCGCCGACGCGCATCGGAACAAGGTCGTGCTTGGCGCCGATCGGTTCGCGGAAACTCGGTCGCTCCTCGCCTTCTGCATTGAAGAAGAGATTCTCGTCCTTATATAGATCACTCATTTGGAATGCCGAGAAATCCAGCGGATCTGGGGCACTCGCAAACGCGGCTCCAAAAGTCTGCGGATGATTGAGCGCGAGCCACACGCTTGCCCATCCGCCAGATGAATGACCCGTGAGCACTCGCGCCGACGGCTCGCGGATGAGACGAAAGCGCCCCTCTAAATATGGAATGAGTTCACTGACCAGCGCCTGCCCTCGCGGACCATTGGCAGCACTATCGACAAATCCGTGATGACCAAAGGCGCTCTCTGGATCGAGAATGACATAGACAGCGTTGGGCCACAATTCCGTCTTCGCGGCCAACTTCATCT
>Ga0209702_10004416_pt1 | contig 20444 bp, 28 predicted proteins | sample FRY01_FD_187210 | JGI IMG/M metagenome (GOLD analysis project Ga0209702, IMG submission 187210) | Freshwater microbial communities from Lake Fryxell liftoff mats and glacier meltwater in Antarctica - FRY-01 (SPAdes) (version 2) | ecosystem: Environmental > Aquatic > Freshwater > Ice > Glacier... | reverse complement strand
TGTTGTGAGAGCGCGGATCCGCAGGCTAGTGCAGTGGATGGCTTTGCGCGAAGGCGTTGAGTTTCGTGAGGTGTGGGCCAAAGCATACGACAAACTTGGGGAGGATACAGATTTCTTCCCGGCACTGGAGCAACGTCCTCGTGAGTCTCTATTAGAGACCACACAGCGAAAGGGGCTGCTGGACAAACTCCTCACAATTGTGGAGACATTCTTCACTAGAGGACTACCCGCCTAGAGCGGACACCTGGCTCCGGTACATCCGGGGCCAGGTCCACCTTTCACCCTGCTACTTTTTGTTTACCTATCAAATCTATGTCTATAAATAATTTTGTATCTCAACATGATCTTACTAAAGACGGTATCGATAAGAGGGACTTTAAGATCAAGACACGCGGGCTACCAAGAACTGCACTGTGCGTAATAAGAGGAATTCCAGCTATTGGAGAACAGAAGTATAGTACATGTGGACCTTGGGCCATCCGAAACATGATATCTATGCTGACTGGTCAGTCAGGTAAGAAACCTAAGATCATAAGTGTAAGCGATCTATACTGGCATTCCAGGGACAGTTTGGGTTTAACACCTAGGGACACAGGTATCAATCTTAGACAGTGTTTTAAAACGCTACACAAGAAGGGCGCGTTATACGACAGGTCATTCCCCGGGGAGAGAGATTTTAGAGAGAAGCCACCAAGGTTTCTAAGATGTCGTTACCGTATAAATGGTTACCGACGCATAGAGCTCGGTGATATTCCCACCATTCAGAAGTTGCTGTATACAGGATACCCTCTTGTGGCTGGTATAAATATTCCTTACTGCATTATGGAAGATCCAAAGTTTCATTACAACGGTAACGTTCCAGAATGGGTCTTGAATAGGCAATCTTATGCACATGCGGTTTGTATATTTGGTTACGACAAGAATAAGTTCTTCTTCACGAACTCTTGGGGTAAGTATTGGGGAGCTGGGGGTATAGGTACATTGCCCACTAGTTACCTGGATAATGAGGAATCGTGCGATAGTATTTGGACTCTTTCCACAGAAGATGGTAAAAGATTTACAGGATATGGATAATATAGACAAAATGTTAAGAGCAGCAGGCGTACCTGAGGCTTATTGGGCGCACTTCAAACACGCACTGCATCACAGGCTCAGCGAAACAGGGGAAGCATCCGTGTATGTTCCTCGCGGCAGTCCTATGGATGCCAAGTTGATGCCTGCAGTGGATTCTCCAATGCTTCTAGGACCATCGGATGCCAGTTTTCTAGCCGAAGCTCGTAGAGAGTCTGAAGAGGAGTTGCCTACTGTTAGTACAGACTACATAGATGATGTTCGAATGTTGGGAGATACGATCCATGTGATCGATATGATCAACGACAAGGGAAGCTCCTACGAGAAAGAAACGCTCGCCCCTAAACTGCACAAGCTTAGGGAGATGATGGCTCGTCATATGACGGACAGATGTGATGATGCTATAGCTGATATGCAGCGTATAGAGCACGAACGAAAAGATACATCATCACGAAAAGAATTTGAGAGATGGCAATCCGACGTTTCCGAAGGTAAGACAACCTTTGGTTACAAGGATTGGCAGAATAAGAAAGAGACACCAAGCGAAGAGTTGTTTATGTCATTGGAAAATACTTATGACGATGACCTCGACGACGACGAAGAATTATTACAATAAAATGAAAACACTCATTACTCTGGCGGTTATTCTTTTCTCAGGATGTAATACGATTGACAAGGCAGTAGGGCCACCACAAGTAAGAAACAACGTTAGCCGGGAGGCTTCGTGGGATGGCGACAAACAGAACAGCGGAATCCTATCAACTTACCCGGAAGGCTCTACTGGTAAGGGAGTTAAAGGATTCCTGGTGACTCCATATTTTCACAAAAGATACGAGGCTCTTGTGAATGAATATGGTAAACGACTGGAGCCTCCTGTTGAAGTGGGAGATGGTATACGTAAATTGGACGACAGTGCTAATTCGGTTATAACCCCGCAGGCCATGGTCTGGTTCCTAGACATGAATCAATGGAACAACAACGACCGTGTTACTAAGTGAGTGCTACTAGACCTTACACAGTTTTTGTAAGGGAAATAGGAGGAGTTGGTACGACCTATATTGAAAGCGCGTATGCTAACAGTGCGGGCGACGCTCGAGTTATAGTTATGAGACGATGTTCGGAGGCATGGGGAGAAGAAGCATATCCCTTATCTAGTTTATTCTGTCTCGGTATAGCCGATGGAGATGTAAACATTATTGAATGGGACGATTGCTTATGAGACTAACACAAACCAATCTAGGTTAAAATTATGACAAAATTAAACATTGAGCTATTAGAAGAGGCTCTCAAGAGTCAGGAAGCAGGTCTTACTCCATGTAAGATCGAAGCGATTCTATCCAAGGTTCGAACCTTGGTTGAAGAGAATAAGGCACCACCCGTGTCGCGTACTGTTAAACCCTACGCGGTGGTGATCTCTGACCCGGAGGGTAAAATCCCAGCGGGTACAGAGTTTACCGGGTGGGCTATTCAGTACGACGAGGATAGGATCGGCGTAGGGGAAGTATCTAAGCAACTCGTGGAAGTGGCTAAGGACTTTAATGCTTCAAGATCAGGTAAGAAACAACCAGTGGCTTCAATAGGAGAGACTTTCCAAGTGGCTAGTCGGAGCCTGTTCAAGGATCAACATCTGGTTTACAAACACAAAGATCCTGTATTCGTCGTAGTGACAGATAATTCTATTACAAAAGGCGTTAACGCTTAGTAGGTTACGAACGAAAGTAGGATTTAAGAACTAACACCGTTGACGCCGACGGAGGTTCACTCTTAGAGTTCACCTCCGTCGGTTTCATCGACAATCAACTATTATACAAAAAACAATGGCACCTTCCAAAATAAGTACGCCCTCTATAATCAATAAAACACTCTGGGATGAAATTCTAGTTCAGAAAAGAGATGGGAGAGACAAGGTCGAATTCGACCCGTCCAGAATACTCAGCGCTCTATCTAAATCTTTCGATGACACTGGTGAAAAGATTACGAACAAGAACAAGTGGGTTCTTGTCGCAGCCATTGCAGATCAGGCTAAGGAACTAGCTTTTAAGCGCACGAACAAAACTGTGACCGTGGAACAGATACAAGACTTTGTTGTCGAGATGCTGTATTCCAATGGCTACGGTAAAACTGGAGAGCAGTATGTATTGTTCAGAAAGATGCGGGAGCATCAGAGAGACAAGGAAATCATTTCCGAAGAGGATAGGGCTAAATTTAAAGAGAGCCAAAGACACCTGCCGACTGATTTGCAGATGTTTCAGCATCTGAACAAGTACAGCCGTTTTCTAGATGATAAGGGCAGACGTGAAACATGGGTCGAAACCGTGGATCGCGTAATCAACTTCTTCAAGGGGCAGTCTACTAAGAGGAGCAAGCACGTTCCCAAGGAAACATGGTCTGAACTGAGAGAAGATCTTTTGGGCATGCATGCCTTTCCATCTATGCGTACTGTACAGATGGCCGGACCTCCAGCAGAACGAGAAAACATAGCAGTGTTTAATTGTGCCTACTGTTCCATCCAGAAGATCCGTGACTTCTCGGAGATTCTATATGTGCTAATGCAGGGAACAGGTCTGGGATTCACAGTGGAATACGAATACGTGGAGGATCTCCCAAAGGTCAAAAGACAGAAGAAGGCCGATCCAATCAAACATACTATCCCGGACTCCACGGAAGGTTGGTGTGAGGCTCTCAGAATAGGTCTGGAAGCTTGGTTTGACGGTAGGGATGTCGCATTCAACTACAGCAAGATCAGACCCTCTGGGGCCATCCTGAAGATCAAGGGAGGTCGCGCTTCGGGACCCGCCCCTCTAAAGGAGTTGTTGGACTTCACAAAGGAACGTGTCCTTTCTCGACAGCGCAAAAGACTCCGTACTGTGGATGTGCACGACATTGCCTGTAAGATAGGCAAGATAGTCCAAGTGGGAGGAGTTCGCAGGGCCGCTATGATAAGCCTATCATCGTTGGAGGATGCGGATATGAGAGACGCTAAGAAGGGTGAGTTTTGGATGACCAATTCACAACGCACTATGGCTAATAACAGCGCGGTTTATGAGAGTAAACCTGACCCTCTGATTTTTATGGAGGAGTGGTTGGCGTTAGCTAAATCCGGTAGCGGTGAAAGGGGTATATTCAACAGGGGGTCTATGCGCGACAACATACCCAAGCATCGCAAATATAAGACGTTCGGAACTAATCCATGCTTCACAGGTGATACTCTTGTGGCGGTAGCTGATGGGAGAGGTCATGTGCCATTTAAGCAGCTGGCTGAAGAGGGTGGTGATGTTCCTGTATACACGATAGTCGATGATGCTGTTGCTATCAGGACCATGCGCAATCCACGTCTGACGGGCCGTGATAAGGCGATCATGAAGATCACACTGGATGATGGTAATACTATCAGGTGTACTCCTAACCATAAGTGGCCGTTGAGAGATGGGCGCACGGTGGAAACGCAGGACCTAGTTAGTGGCGACTCGTTTATTGTGATTCACACTTCGGTGGAGAATTTCAATGAGAGGATGCCATGGTTGAATAAGGTTAGATCTCAGGATTATCGCTGGGTTTATACCGGGGAAAAACCTGGTAAGTTCAGATCAGAGCATCGCCTTATAGCGGAACACCAATATGGTAAAGTCAAGAAGGGTGAGGGTGTTCATCATAAAGACAGATGCGGGTTAAACAATAGCCCGGATAACTTGGAAGTCATGACTAAGAAGTCTCACGACACGCTGCATGCTGCGGATAACGTAGATAAGTGGCGCTTGGCCAACGACTCAGATTATGATTCTGTGCGCCATGATGGTGACTATTACCCCATTGTTACTCGACGATGCGAGTGTTGCGATGCGAAGTTTGAGATAGCTTGGGGTAAACGTGAGCAGGCCAACTGCTCTATTTCCTGTGGTCTTAAAATGGCTAATGCCAACAATCCCGAGGTTCACAAGGACCGACTGGAGAAGCAGCAGGCGTCGTTTGATTCACGTCGGGAGAAGTTCCAGACACAGCAGTGTGACGTGTTCAACGACCTGAAGGTGAAGTTGGGTCGTGCTCCGCAGAAGAAGGAATGGCAAGCTGGTTGTAAGTCTGTCGGTGTAACAATCGAGATGAACCGGGAGGGCGCGCCATTTAGGACCTGGAAAGACCTGAAGGAATCAGCTTTGCTGATCAATCATCGGGTGGTATCGGTGGAGTATTGCGGACGAGAGGATGTGTATAATGGCACGGTTGACGAGACCCATACGTTGTGTGTGGGCGGGTTCTCCGGTCTAAATAAACACTCTAAGTCGTTGATAACCAGTCAGTTAACAAATCAGTGCGGTGAAATTGTGTTGAGATCTAAGCAATTCTGTAACTTGTCCATCGCCGTATGCAGACCAGAAGACACAGTGGCAACACTTCGTCGCAAGGTACGCAGCGCAACTATATTCGGAACGCTTCAGTCGATGCTCACGGATTTTCATTACATCTCTAAGGAGTGGATTGATAACTGTGAGGAGGAGTGCTTGCTTGGTGTAGACCTGGCTGGCGCTATTGACTGCCCCCTCATCCGAGATGACGAGGGTGGTGTATTGCTGAATGAGCTTCGGGAACACTCGATCGAGGTGAACGCCGAGTGGGCTGACATCCTGAAGATCAACAAGAGCGCCGCCGTCACCTGCATCAAACCTGGCGGTAACAGCGGTGTATTCCTGAATTGCGGACACGCGGTAACTGGGTGGGTAGCTCCTTATATGAAGAGACATGTAAGAGTTAACGCTATCGATCCTATGTCCCAGTTCCTAATCGATCAAGGTGTACCACACTGCCCGGACTACGATGAGACCGACATATCCAATCCCCGAGTATGGGTGTTCGCGTTTCCTATGAAGGCTCCTGATGGAGCTGTCATATGCAGCGCGGTTGTTAACACTAACGGCATAGAGACTCTGGAGTCACGTACTACTGCACTTGCTCAATTGGATATGTGGGCTCGCTTTAAGCAGCACTGGACCGATCATAACCCTTCGGTGACTATCAACGTCAGCCCCGAAGAGTGGCTGGAGGTGGGCAACTGGGTACTGACTAACTGGGATATCGTAGGTGGTCTTAGCTTCCTGCCTCGAAGTGGTCGAGTTTACCCACTGGCCCCTATGCAGGAAATTACTAAAACTCAGTATAACAAACTGGTTAAGGATTTCCCTGTAGTGGAATGGGAGAAATTCTTCCGATACGAAATGGAGGATAATACGACGCTCGCTGGAGACTTCGCCTGTGTAGGCGGAGCCTGCACAATTTAATAGCAAATAGGGCGGGTCGTTAGTGGCGACCCGCCCTATCTACATTTACACAAAACAAAATGGGATATAACACACTTTTTGAAGGCCAGATAAGCATTGTTTCTGATATGACAGACCGTAACGCTGAGTTGCTTATGGAGGTCGTACAAGACTCGAAAATTGATAGTTTAAAGGAGTTCTGCAAAGCACACGCCATTAAGGTTAAACCCCTACCTGCGGGGTGGTGCAACTGGAAGATAATGAAGTGGATATCGGATATTAATTACAGCATCTTTGATGATGAAGGTGGAAAAGCTTATTACGCCGAAGAGTGGTTGTGTACATTGGTGAATGATATTCTAAAACCAGCAGGATACGATACTGAGGGTGTCATAAAGTGGAGCGGAGAGGAATACGACGACCTAGGTATGTTTGTTGTCGAAGACGGTAAAGTTATCACATGCACAGCAGATATAGTATACAGCAAACCAGACGGCACAGTCGTCACATAAAATGCCAAATCACGTAACAAACATTATAGAAGCACCTGAGGAAGTAATTAAGTTCATTATTAATCCAGAATTGGATGAGGTAGACTTTAATATTCTGATTCCAATGCCCGCCTGTCTGCATGTTTCCGCAGACAGTAAATGCCAACACCTCGCAAATCTTGTTTGCGGTAAACTTCGAACACCCGCAATACCGGACATTCTTATTAATCTTACAATATCTAGTGTGGGCAGGGACTTGAGTAATGGTGGAGCGTTAGCATTTAGTCATGATGAATTTGAAACATTCGTTCAGATGGTTCGAAATATTAGAGAACATGGTTTCCCATCCTGGTATGAGTGGTCCGTAAGTAACTGGGATACCAAATGGAATGCTTACGGTACTTCATTAGAAGACAGTGATAAACTGAGATTCAATACTGCCTGGTCTGCTCCACACAACGTAATAAAGGCGTTATCCGCAAAGTTCCCAGATCATCCCATTCTACACTCATGGGCGGACGAGGACATCGGTAATAACTGTGGTCGCAACCTTTACAACGAAGGTATATGCGTTGACTCGTTTGATATAGAGGACCACATCGACTTTGCACTGACCGTAATAGGCGATGAAAGGGAAAATTACAGAATCAACGCTGACACAGGAATGTGGGAATGGGACGACCAGGACGATGAGGAGGAGGTGGAGCATGATTCTTAATGACAATCAAATCTATGATCTAGCTGACGCTGGTATGATAACTCCGTTCACTACAAGAAGTGTAAGTCGGATGGAGATAGGAAACGATATGCATGCGAGATGTATGTCGTACGGTGTATCATCTTACGGATACGATTTAAGGTTAAGCCCTAAGGAGTTTAAAATATTCCGCCGGGAACCTGGTGTTGTCGTGGATCCTAAGAACTTTAGTTCTAATGCTCTAGAGTCAGTTAAAATTCGCACAGACATACATGGTAGCTACTTCGTTCTACCAGCTCTAAGTTACGGGCTGGGTGTTGCTGTAGAGAAACTAGACATGCCTAGAGACATAGTAGGTATATGTCTTGGTAAGTCGACTTACGCCAGGTGTGGTATTATAGCTAATACTACTCCAGCAGAACCTGGCTGGTCTGGGCACCTGACTCTTGAGTTCTCTAACTCTAGTTCGTCTGATTGTCGCATGTACGCAAACGAGGGAGTAGTACAAGTTTTGTTTCTACAGGGTAAAACTTGTGGTACGAGCTATGGAGACCGAGGTGGCAAGTATCAACATCAGACGGAGAATATAGTTTTACCAAGATGAGTGAAGCTTCATATATCGGCATTAGTCAAATTGGACGAGATGAGTTCAAAAAACGATTCTTTCCTCATATGGATCCATCTTCGGAATCTCTTTGTCGAGACGTTTGGAGCGATGTATCAGATGGTGGAATAACCATACCCGATAAGAGTGGTGTTGCTTTCCTCTGGCCCGTGAACGCGGATGGATGCAGAAATTCCGATCTTCATACTATAACTATGGCGTGGGGTCCCAATAGGGCTATTACTTCCAAAGAGGGCCTACTCAGGTTCGTGGCTAGTCAATTTGAGGGAGGTGTTATGTTTGAGGTGTTTTGCTGCACGTAGACGCGCACAGGTTAAGACTTGCACTTGGGATTAAGGCAGGGCATCATCTGGTATAACTGATACACATTATGAGCAACCAAGCACAATTCGGACGTAACAAATATCACCAGTCTCGCCTGCGCGTTGTAAGCCGCGATGAGGTTACACAACCAGCCGTATTGGATCTACCTACGGAAGATGCAGATAAGGTCACTGAAGCTGTAGAACCCGTGGTAGATGCTGAGGTGGAAACCGTGGTAGATGCTGAGGTGGAACCCGTGGTAGATGCTGAGGTGGAAACCGTGGTAGATGCTGAGGTGGAAACCGTGGTAGATGCTGAGGTGGAAACCGTGGTAGATGCTGAGGTGGAAACCGTGGTAGATGCTGACAACACTAAAAAGGTAGAGACTAGTAAGAGCGCGAGCTCGCGCTCTGAAGGAGGCAATGAATAATTCTGATGAATAATTAAAAATAGGCCCGTGGGAGCGCTCCCACGGGCCTATTACATTTACAACCGAGATTTGTTAAATGAACTCACGTGGCACAACGTAGGCCGAACTGCCTTCTTTAGCGTGACCTAGATAGATAGGCCAGTTGGCAGTCATCTTGTGTTTCGGATGGATCAGTAGAAGTTTTTGCTCCGGGTCGGGAGATGCAAAGTTCTGGCTCATCGCATACTCGTCTGCTCCAGGAAAAGCACCATTGATAAATATCTTACCCTTGGCATGAGGTAGAGTCATCTCTCTATGGAAGTGACCAAAGCAGTAGTAGTCGGGATTAACATCCCCACGCTTGCCTAGCATCTGACACATATTCGACAACTGTCTACCTAGAGCGTGGCTGGGAATACCCAACGCCCGGTCTCCTCCTCGTAGGTGGTCTCCGTGAGCGGCGAAGAACACACTGTTCTTAACCGTGAAGTACTGGAATGGTTCCATGTTTAGGTTCCACTCGATGTTATCAATGTCTGCCGTAAGTGCCTCACAGTAAGCGTATAAGAACATATCCAAATTAGAGAATCTGTTCTTGGTGGGCATCTTTTTCTGATTTTCGTTACGTGTATTGCCTGTAAAGTAACTGATACCATTCCGACGACACATGAAGTTTTCCGTGCCGGTTCTAACGCACCATACTTCTTCGCCTGTAGATTCTGTTGTTTCTATGTGGGTTTGGTTGCCTACTTTACGAACCAACTCATCTTCCACTACGCACAAGCGCCATTGTTTGGAGTGGGCCGACTGATATGGGCTAAGCGTAGCCCTCACCCCGTGGGCGACACACAGACTCTGCACTTCGCTCAACCACTCTTTACTCTTACCATACAAGGTAGCCGCTTTACCACGTCGCGTGCCGTCTCCCAGTATTAGGGCGTCCAAGAATCGTCTGAACTGGGACGTAGTCATGTTCCAAGCCCACGCCGGAATAGTACCTTGCTCCAACCCTGTTCGAGCAAGGAACGTGCGGGAGTCATCGGCCTTGAAATAGAAACACTCATCCACACAGATTACTGGCTTCAATACAACACCGGAGATAAACGCTGTGCTCTCACGCTCCCGCGTGCTTACGGAATAGGAAAGACCAGTCTGCTTCAAACTACGCTCTAGTGCTCTGGAGTCCTCAGACTGTCGCACACTGACACGGGATCTTTTTTTGTTTATAGACCCATCTGTCAACACCCAGGCACACAACTCTATGTCAGCATCCGGCACACTCTCGTTCAACTCTTGATCAACGTAACCAGCAGATGGAACGTGAATGGGCAAACTCTTGATATCAGACCAACGGGCCTCGTTTAGCATCGGATGACCGGGGATCTTGTAGTAGAAGCGGTGATGCTCCGTCCCACGAAAATCAAACTCCCGGTTGCGTATAGACACCATGCGGTCCACCTGCTTCTCACGCACTACTTCCTTGACGGGTTGCCAGCATGCGGTCTTACCATCTGACTTTAGACCCAGACACATATCAGTGGTTCTCACTTCATCGTGACGCAACCAACCGCGCTTGGTCAAAATCTCAGTATCGGTATCCACGCAGTGATTCCCAACTACGGTCTCAATTCGTACTTTAGGAAACTGACTAGCCAGATTTCTGAGCATCTGAGCAATAGCATGACCACCAGCGTAATACTGACCGAACTTGGTAACATGCTGGTCTAGTTCACTACCGTGAGGAAGATTACCATCTAGCATGTCTCCCATCATAATGATAACCAGCTCATCCACTTCGCAGTTAACGTGCTCAGTCAGGATTCCAGCTGTGGTTCTCTCCATCACTTGTAGGCGATCCAAGAACGCCTGCATATCGTAGTGGCCGAATCCTAGTGTCTGGTCTCTGTGGCATCGCTTACCAATGTGCGTGTCGCTAAACAATAGTACTGCGCTTTGCGGAGAAGTACTGGATCCTCGGACAGATTTAGTTTTTACCGGGGCTGCAGACTTGTACGACATAGGAGCCATATCCTTGATGTCCTGTACTAGACGGAGTGTCACAGTGTTGTCTCCCAATAGGGATTTGTATTTGCGGCTGACCACGTTGTATTGGTTTTTCCAGAACTCCCCGTCTGACACCTCAAAGTCAGTTTCAATCTTAGTCTCACCAACATCGGATAGTGGTGAGACTTTCTTCTTCGCTACACAGCCCCCTGACGTGGGCAATGTGCCATCGCTGTGCCTTTGGGCATCAGGGTTATCCCTATTGTATCGTTGTCGTATTTTCTTTAGGTAGTCATTGTTGATGGATAACTGATCTCTGATCATGGGATTGCTCATCCCCTCTGCGATCATGTCATAGACAAGATCTGCTTTAGACGGTTCTTTATTAGGCTCGGACATTGTAATGTAGTTCGGTTGTCTGAAGGACTTATTGGGCCCTCAGTAAGACAAAGTACAAACTACACGCGCTCCCGCAAGGTTTTTGTTGACGGAGGGTGCCTCGATGGCTGGAGGTAAGGAGATCTTATGCGCATACCTTCAATCAAAACGGGACGCCTGTGGGGGTGGGTAATCTTTCGTATGACCTACAGCGTAAAGAGGTTAGGAATTTCTTTGAGCGATACGGAACCTTATTAGACGTTTACACACCTTACGAAATGGAATCGTCAGAGAAGGCGCATCGGCTAATTGAGGAATTATATGTCGAGCTTGGTCCCTGTGGTCGAAAATTGTTTGTCAAAGAAGCCAAGCCAAGGTAAACACCTGCATGGGTAAACACTCGGGATCCGTTAATATCAAACAAGTAGCTCGACCTAAGCACGTCGAGGAATTTTCACTTAAAGAGGACGCACAGTTCCAGCCTTGGGAAGTGGTAATGCTCGTCCAGCCAGAAAGGTATGATCCTAGGCTGTACAAGACTATCTACTACGTACGAGCTCCATTGGGTCAACCTGGTTCAGCTGCGGTGATGGCGAATCGTTGTTGGCTACAATGGGAGAAGATCGATAAGGGTTTTAAGTTTCAGCCATACCCCGACACAGTGGAGCAAGCTGGTGTCTCCCGTATGACTGAGGAGGAGTGGTCGTATGTATGGATAGAAGCGCAAAGGTATGAACACAATTACGAAGGAATGAAAGAGAACCCCAGCGTGTTCACTTTCAGGAAACCAGGTTACGGAGAAGAGGATGGAAAAAGACTACCGCTAAAATCTAGCATCATTATGCCCGGAATGCCTGGGTTCAACAAATGACAAAACAAAACACTATAGTGGTCGTGATAGGTAAACCCCGTCACGGTAAATCCACATTCGGAAAATTGCTTAGTGAATATACTGGTATGAAGTTCGGTACGACTTCCAGCTTAGTATACGAGATATTTGCTAAACAGAATGATCTACCGCCGGGAGACTGGCATGAAATTATACGGCATGAAGATCAGGACGAGGTAAGAGGTAAACTGGTTGTATTAGGCGACGCCCTGTGTGAATTGGACTGCTCCCTACTACCTAAGACTCTTCTTATAAGAGATGGAGTGTACATTATCGATGGAATTAGAAGATCTGCTGAACTGGAGTCATTCCGACATTGGGTATCTAACACAATTGATAACACTCGCGTGCTTAGTGTGTGGGTCGAGAGGGGTGACGCTGGCGAGGTAGTGGACAATACTACCGTAACCTCTAGAGATGCCGAAATCATTATCAGTAATAACGGCACTAAACACGAACTAAACATCAAAGCATTAGAACTCGTCGCTAGTGAGTTAAATACAAAATAAACAAATGAAATTCAATTTTGAATCAACAGAAGAAGAATCGCTTGATGCGATTAGCGACTCCTTAGTTAATCTAGCACTGACCATTGCGACAGCGTCGCAGGCTACAGAAAGCTACGCTACGGCCACCGGACATTATAAAATCAAGCTAGACGGTACATTCATAGCACCTGAGGTAGGAGTACTCGTAGTAACTAACCCGGATCATATTGAGGCGTTGAATGGTTTCCTAAAAGACCTGGAGGGTGGGGATCAAAGAGAGCTATCCGTTATTGAAGTGGAGCTACAGACGGAAGAAGTGGAGACAGTCGAAGAAGTAGACAAAACCCCATCTGAAAAAGAAGATAATGATGAAGTGGACAAAGAATCTGACGTATCCTGATGCGTCCTTTCGTCAAAACATTGTTCCTATTATAGCGAATGATAGTACCTGTCCAGTAGACTCTATGCTGGAACTAGCTCTGTTATTCTTACAAGAGAAGAAGGGAGTACAGATCGTCGTACCGCTTGACGAGACTGAGAAGTTTATGTCTTTCATGCCTCGGTTCAACTTTAGGGATTACCCATGGCCTGCCCGGTCGTTTGAGTTATTCTTCGAGAGCCCGGAACTACCTACAGTACTGAGCGCAACAATGAATGGAGATGGACTTGGTAAAATGGGATTCAAAATGCCAGATAACTCTGGCATAGACCCATTGGAGCACAATACTCATATACTTCTACAGGAGAAAGATGGAGAACGATTCACCCTGCAGAGTCACTATACAGTTGAGAGTATGGAAGAGCTTCTACTAGCTAGAGGAGAAAGGGATAAGATATCGGCTGTGCATAAGAATGATGAAAGTCTGGATAATAATGACTCCTACATGTTGGGCCTAGCAGCAGCTATGGTTTACAAGGCTGTGGCATGCTGTGGGGAAGGAGTAACTAAGTCTATAAAGTCCAGGAAGGAAATGCGACACGGTGGTAAGTCTGGTGTTCTAAACAGACCTAAAACACCGTCCTTCTTCATCTACACACCTTAATGAACAAAAACAAGAAATCGCCGGGAGAAGTATTTCAGGGATCAGTTGTGGTATTAACTAAATCACTTATTCCTCGAGTTAAGATAGCTGCAAAATACATTGCGGATCTGTCTGTAAAATCTTATGACAAATGGCGTAAGAATGAAAATCATCGTCACAGATGATTAAGTAAACTAAATATGAACGAGGAACAAACTGAATACATTCCTGGTGCCTGATGCCTTCCAGCAGCTCCCACAAATAGAATGCGATCTACTGTGTTCCCAGCAACGGGCGATGAGTGAATACGTCCAAATCCTAGATCAACGTCTTGAGCGTTCTGGATTGCACTTAGCGTACGCCTCATAAGGTGTTGTAAGAGCAGGTAAGTATAAGAGGCGCGGTGTAAAAAGCCGCGCCTCTTTTGTTGTGATAACAAGTATGACTTTTAACATCAATGAATAACACACTACAAAAGATTAAATGGGATGTGACGCATGTTTAGCAATAGAATATAGATACCCATCTTCAGAGTGGAAATCTATTGGTGGTGTTATTGACGCTCCCAGAAATTATGAGATGTTTGGTTTAATATCAGGAGTCAGAGGAGGTGAGGCCCTATTCGAACCTAGAGGCTTGCCTGTGGGAGAACTAAGCCGGGAAGTTAGTGATGCGTGTTTCGAGCCAGACAGCTACTACAATATACGAATGTCCGGTGTGGTTCCTGAACGCAGGGCAACTGGAGATTATCATTCTGCTTCATGGATGAGCCTTGATGAGTATGAGAGTGTCTACGCTGAAGCCAATAGGACCATGGATTTCGTGCCTGTAGAGTATATAGTGTATCTGGATATGATGCGTAGCATGCACAGGAACGGTATGAATACTAGAATTCTATTCTGGTTTGATAGTTAACATGAGTAAGAAAAAAGAAGCAACGATCGTGGATGATATGCAGGGAGACCTTCCTAAGAGTATGGTCGGTCGCCGCTGCGTTATACAATCACGACAAAGATCTCAAGACGTGGACGGTAGTAAAGCGTACTCCGCCATACCTAAAGGATGGAAGAAACCCAGACTATTCTGGGACGACGAATTAAAATTCGACACTAGATAAATAAATAATGGAAGAAACAGCAAAGCATTACGTCATCGTGTCAGACCCGGCTGGTGTCGTTATAGACATGCACGGATGGGCAGACCCGCACGATTCTGATAAGTACTTTACACAAACGTGTCAAGGATACGGCATTGAGCCTAATGAACAACACTACGAGAGAGGACTGATGCTCGTAGAGGACGGTACGTCAATTGAGTTAATTCACATAGAAGAAGCTCCAGGTATAGAAGAAACAAAACAACTACTAAACAAAACAAAATTATGATGACACTAACAGAGAAAGCGCAGTGGCGCACCCTTATCAATAAAAGAATTAACCGCTGTATCGAGGACATGTGGGCATCGGACCCCCATCTTAAATCGAGAATTGAAGACTTGGCGCTAGAGAGTGCCTATCAGACTCTAGGTCTGTCTAAGTTTCGTGACGAGCTTCTGTCCATCGATACAAAGATTAAAGAGCTTGCGGGCAGGACTGAAGATATAGAATTTGAGATGGCTAAGGTAGCGGATCCTAACTTTGATTCCAGTCAAAACAGTTACTGTCGTAAAAACGTAGTCCAGCAGCGCCTAGATAGTCAGACTAAAAGGGAGAAGCGTCTTTTGATGCTCAATAGCACTATTGGTCGTGCTGTACTAGATATGAAGGAGGAGTTGGACAATACAGAAGAGGCCATTCTATTGGCGACAGGACCATCTGCAATTAAAGATTTCTTCTCCGCTGTATGCAAGAAACTGGACTCACCAATGTCAAAAATTACAAAAGCCGCCGTAAAAGTACGACCTAGTAAATAAATGCACGTTAAAGAAATCGAAGTAAAACTTATAGCTCAGACTCATCTTAATCATGATGTAGTCAGTGCTTGGATAAAAGATCTTGGTTTCGAAGAGTATGAGCTGCCCGCGTTAGACCCCGAAAAGGGTGTGACGGGGGCAGCCCTGCTTATTATGGCCGCCGCCAAGCGTTGCTATCTAGCATTTGATGTTGGGCGTAACGCTAACTTGAGTAGAGTAAGAACTGATCTTGGAGAGTATCTGGATAACGTTCTAAAATCAGGTCATGGTTGTTACGATGAAGAAACTGAAGTTCTGACAGACTCCGGGTGGAAATACTGGCGTGATGTTACCGCAGATGATTCGTTGGCCACTCTCAGTTCCTGTAATCAACACGACAGACGAGTTGTGTGGCAGAAACCTAAGAGGCTTATAAAATACGAACACGAGGGCTCCATGATTCGTGTAGCTAGTAGTGAAGTGGATCTACTGGTAACACCCGATCACAAAATGTGGGTTGGTCGTGGCTACGAAGGCGTAGAAAATAATAAATACGAGCTTATAAAAGCGGAGGATCTGATTAATAAACCTCACTCATATGAGAAGGGATCGTGTAACCACGACGCTTCAGGTAATCTATGCGCCGATATGCAGCTATTAGGATTGGCTGTGGGGTCTGGGGTCGTTGAGAGTGAAGCGAATGAAGTTTCGTTTAACATTACGAGTATTAGACAGGATGTATATCTAAACTTCCTGGTTGATACTCTTCGTATACCTATCAGAAAGGACGGCAGTAAACGCACTATTATAGTAGATCAACTAGAATGGGCGGCTCACGAAATATACGACGATAACAAAGATAAGGTCATACCGAACAGATACATCTATAGTGATCATTATTTCTGCACGTCGCTCCTGGATGGTCTTATGAATTCGGACGGGTACAGGTCGTCATCCTCATTAGAGACTTATGATACTGTCAGTAAGGTATTGTCAGATCAGTTCCAGATCATGTCCATGCTTTGTGGATATGCCGCAAACGTGTGCGAGGTTAACTTGCATGGTGTAACCTCATACAAGTTACACTTAAACAGTAAGGCTCTTCGTCCGTATATTAATAAGTATTCGGCAAGTGAGATGTTTACAGTTCCCGACTACAAAGGGATGGTATACTGCGCGGAAGTTCCTAAGTACAATACACTGTATGTACGTCGTGGAGGCAAGCCCGTTTGGAGCGGCAACAGCGTATGTGAACACGCAACTTACACATTCTCTATCGAGGGTGTCACTAGAGTGTTCAGCGCTGAGATGAACAGACACAGGGCAGGAGTTGCTATCAGCGAGGGATCTATGAGATTCATTCGTATGGACGACCTGGGGTACTATATTCCAAGCATATTCCAGGATGATAATACTCATATGCGAGAACTAATAAGCCCGGATGTTATGAGTGACGAAGATATTGCTAAAGCCAAATCTGATTCTAGACACATCATGGAGAAGTCGTTTGCAGTAGCAGAGGCTTATACGTCTAGCATGGGCGAGAGTTGGAACATTGATAACCCAACTCTAAACTTCAAAGCTAAGAAAATACTTACCAGCGCATTCAGACGCGTCATTGGTATCGGTGTGAGTACTGGAGGCGTGTGGACTACAAACGTAAGAGCACTACGTCACATACTGGCTATGCGTGGATCCTCCCATGCGGAGGAGGAAATATTCGCAGTCGCAGATAAAATTGCAGATATTATGGTAGAGAAGGAGCCATTCCTTTTCGGGGACTTTAGTAAGGTCAACGGAGAGTGGATTCCAAAATACCCCAAGGTGTGAAAATGATGGAAAGAGCTGCTGAGCTTCTTCTGCTGGACCTGGGGTACACGCCCTGGGTCCAGCAGTCGTTCAGCAGTTTATCAGTTGCAGCCCTGTGTGGTGATGCAGAAGGGAGGCCTAAATTCCTACTGGTGTATCAATACAACAATCGGAGACCGATTGTATTAAGTAATGAAAAACTGATACTCAAACATTTAGGACCAGCAAAAGAGTACAAATGGAAAGAATTCGTAAAAGAGCAAATCAAGAATATAGATGTAATTCTGCATACGCAGGATCTTAAGGAAAATCCAGATGCGTATGTAGAGTAAACACTCTACATAATGCCCAAACTGACATTTCAACACGGTAACGCTAAAATAGGTAAGGACACGGCTACATTCTCACTACCCGCCGGACATACTTGTCCCGGGGCCATGGATTGTTTTAGTCGTGCCCATAAGGATTCAGGAAAGATTACAGACGGAAAGCACATGCAATTCAGGTGCTTTGCCGCCTCACAGGAAGCAGCTTTTTCAAGTGTACGCAAAAGCAGATGGCGTAACTTCGAATTGCTTAAGGATGCAAAAACAATTGCCGGTATGAAGGATCTTATCATGGCAGCCCTACCACGTAAGTCCCCTTACGTTAGAGTTCATGTATCAGGTGATTTCTTTAATCAGAACTACTTCGATGCGTGGATGTCGGTAGCCAGAGAATGCCCAGACCAAGTGTTCTATTCCTACACCAAGAGTCTTCATATATGGAAGAAACGTTTACCACACGTTCCAAGTAACTTCAGGCTAAACGCCAGCCGAGGAGGAAAGTTTGACACCAAGATTAAGGAACTTGATCTAGTTGAAGCAGTAGTAATATTACACCCGGAGGAAGCCGGGGACATGGAGATTGATCATGATGATAGTCATGCCAGATCGGAAAAACGAGAAAACTTTGCTTTGATTATTCACGGTATTCAACCTAAGGGTTCTAAAGGAGCAGAGGCTATAAAACGTCTTAAGAATGAAGAAATTAAGTTTGCCTATACAAGAAAATGAAAGAAAACAAATACAGCGATGTTGACGCATTCGAACTCATCAGGTTTAAAAAGGATGTAACACGAAGAAACTCTTCCGATGTAGATAGAGACATCGTTTGGTTAAAGGAAATGAAAAGATTCCAGGTGAACATTTATGACCCTCAAGTTAGAATGACAGTAATTCAATCTTATCACTTCATTGACGAGCTGGCCGCCAAGGAGGCCGTAGCTCACGCTGAAAAAACAAGTGGAGGTGAAGCTGATTAAAAATAACACTAAGTTACGGTGGTGTCGTCGATGTCAGTTTGTAGCTTTATGGTTAATGATTGCAGCTATGCCAGTGTCGTACATCTTTGAGCAGGGATCTTCGAAAGTTGTATTCTTATTATATGCTGTATCGGCCTCGGTGTTAGTTGTATGTCAAGTACTTCGCAAGAAAGAACTAATACATTTAATTGAACATGAATAAATCAAAAGAAATAGAACTGTTGGAAGTTCTAGCTTATACGTTGTATTCCTCGGGAGTCGCGGAAGGTGACGCATCAAACGGCTGGCGTAACAGTAAGGAACTTAGATGCGATATGAGAGAAGCGGCTAGTAACATAGTCAAGAATTTGGATGAGAGAGGTGTCAAAGTAGCAGTTCAATCTACTCCAAAGATGAGAGACTTCATTACTAATCTACAACTTCAACCAGCCACTATGGTATACGAACTGGCAAATGAAGAACTTGGGGTTACTAATGTTATTGCCAGCGACATTACTTACGGGGAGAAAATGTAACAAACTAACAGTAAGCGTTATATACTATTGATAACCGTAAGGATCCTTACGGTTATCGACATAGTCGCACCCGACCCCGGAATAATTCCGGGGTCGGGGACTAACAAGGTAGGATCCAAATTGTTACATGTCTATTCAAACAACCGCAACGACGGCTCCCAGCATAGCTGAGGAGATATCTGATAAAATTCAAACACTGTCCTGCGCATCGCAGGACGCAACACTCGACGCACTCGGTGCTGATCCTGCCGACCCGCTTCGGGTGCTAGCTAGGGAAGAGGCTCAAGCCCTGTACGAACGTATCTTCAATGAGTACGTCGCGGCACACGGTACAGGGTTCAAATCACGTAGATCGGCGGTGATGAAAGCGGAAGCAGACGCCTCGTCTTTCTTCGCGACCAGGCTGGCTGAGATAGTCATCGAAATCAGAGATGCCTCATCCGATGACTCGTCGGATGGTTTGATGGAGGCTGTGACCTTCATAGAGGCAGAGCAAGCCGCAGAGGCAGAGGCTAAAGCTGCCGCAGAGGCTAAAGCTGCCGCAGAGGCTAAAGCTGCCGCAGAGGCTAAAGCTGCCGCAGAGGCTAAAGCTGCCGCAGAGGCAGAGGCTAAAGCTGTGGTAGCGCGTATCAAAGAAGAGACGGACAGAAAGCTGACCGCGCTCGCTATGCGCAGGGCGAAAGTCGAAGAAGAGATTCGCGCCAAGGAGATCGAAGATCAAGAGATTCGTGATCAGGAAGAGATTAAGTCAGCAGAACTAGCTTCCTCTGGCGTAGTCTTCGTTGACTCTAATGATGTTGAGAAGGAGATGGTATCGACAATCAAGCATGCTGAAGAGCATGAAAGAATCGACACCAGTCTCAGAGAGCTGGGCATGGCGGAGGCCACTATACTGGCTGAAGAGACTAAAGAGATCGAGGCAGTCAGAACTCCTAAGATCAAGGCTAAGCCAGTGGCGGTGGTTCTGAATAAAGCCATAAACCACGGGATCGCTAATCAACTGGAGGGTTTGGACGTCACCAGTCTTCCGAGCGGCCAGGTGACGAAGGAGGAAGTTGGTGATATTGTGTCGGCCCTAACCACCGAGCACAAAGAATCTGAACCAACCGATTATCGGGGAGCTCAAGTTAGTGTTTTGGTCACGTCCATAGCTAACGCGATACTTCCGTCGTTGTCTCAGATGATCGTCATCGTGCAGCCCGACAACACAGTGGTACCTATCTTCGCCACAGCTCCGTACACAAAACCTCCAGGAAACTGGAGCACTCGTCAAGCCGGACACTCGTCGGGCTCCACGTCT
>Ga0209702_10004415_pt1 | contig 20444 bp, 14 predicted proteins | sample FRY01_FD_187210 | JGI IMG/M metagenome (GOLD analysis project Ga0209702, IMG submission 187210) | Freshwater microbial communities from Lake Fryxell liftoff mats and glacier meltwater in Antarctica - FRY-01 (SPAdes) (version 2) | ecosystem: Environmental > Aquatic > Freshwater > Ice > Glacier... | reverse complement strand
GGGGGGGGGGGGGGGGGGGGGTTGGGGTGGGGGGGGGGGGAATCGGGGGGGAATTGAGATTTACCGAGGTGGGCATTCCTCAGGGAGAGGTCTGGGAAAGTTTGGTGGGGCCGGAGCGTTGGAAGGGAGGGGTGATGGGGGCGGGGATGGTGGGGATTTCGGGGGCGAGGCCCTCGAGATTGAGGTTGATGGAGCGGGCCACGCCCTGGTCGAGTTCCACGGTGATGCGGCCGACTTCGACATCCACTTTGAGGAGGGAGCTGTTGGTGCCGAGGTCGAGGGTGTCATTGAGGTCGACTTTCTGGGTTTTGACCCAGCTGGCGGTTTCGGTGCGGCCGGAGCCTTCGGCGAGGATGTTGTGGCTGGTGGCGGGGCCGAGGACGCGGGTGAGTTCGGCGAAGTTCATGCCGATGGCGGCCTGTTTGCGGGCCACGAGGGCTTCGATGAGGGTTTGGCGGGCGAAGAGGGCGGCGAGGGTTTGGCGCTGTTGGTCGTCGAGGACCGATTTTTGGCTGATCCAGCCGGTGACGGGGCCATTTTTGGCGGAGCCGCGGACTTGGAGGCCGAACTGGTCCATGGCGAGGACGGTGAGGGGTTGATCGGCCGGGAGGGTGGCGAGGACGCGTCGGGCGGCGCGGGTGTCGTAGAGGGGGAGGGCGGCCTTGGGGGTGAGGGTGAAGGACTCGTTGGTTCCAGCAAATAGCTGAAAATCAACGATTTTCCGGTCCTGAGGAGGGGCCTCGGCGGGGGTGGGGAGGACGAGGCCGAGGAGCAGAGCGGAGCAGAGGATGGTGTGGCGCGTTATCATGCTGGATACCTGCAATGTAACTACATTGTGATTTTAGGCAATCTTTATTTGGGAGAAATGGGGCGTCGGGCGAAATAAGGGCCGCAGCAGCAGATTTGACGAAGCGTTTTGGACCGGACATGGTTCAAAGGAGGATGCGCAAGGGGACGATGAGTTTGGCGATGGGCCTGCTGACGGGCGGGTCGGCCTTTGGCGGGGTGGATTTTGAGAAGGAGGTGTTGCCGATCCTGCAGGCGAAGTGCTTCAAGTGCCATGGGGACGGGAAGACGAAGGGAGATTTGAGCCTGGAGGCGGGGGCGATTGGTCGGGAGATCGGGGGGTCGAAGTTGATCCGGCCGGGGGAGCCGGAGAAGAGTCCGTTGATCATTTCGCTGAGCAGTGACGGGGAGGACCGGATGCCGCCGAAGGGGGGGCCGATCGGCAAGGCGCAGATCGATGTGCTGACGCAGTGGGTGAAGGAGGGGGCCTCGATGCGGGCGGGAGGAGCGGTGGTGGTGGAGGATGAGGGGCGGACGCCGTTGCCGGGGACGTGGACGAACACGGAAGGGAAGGCGATCTTGGCGGATCTGCTGCGGGTGGAGAAGGGGAAGGCGGTGCTGCGGTTGAAGAACGGGAAGCTCTACGAGTATCCGCTGGAGAAGTTGGATGCGGCGAGCAGGAAGCGGGCGGAGGATTTTGCCAAGGGGGATGGGGCGGACGGGGGAGGGAGGTAGTTGTTTGTTGTCGGGGTGGCTGGGGAAACACTGATCAAGTCCACCAGTCGCCGCCTCGCGCCTTGAATCAGCGCTACCCTAGGGAGCGGGGCTCATGAGGAAGAAGCCGGGGTTGGCGTTGCTCCAGGTGAAGCCGGGGTCGACGACATAAGCGGTGTCGGTGGCGCCGGCGCCGGCCGTTTCGACCCCCGCGAAGGACCAGGTGGAGAGGTTGGGGGAGTGGTAGATGTGGTAGCTGGCACCGGGTTTGGAGGTGTAGAGGAGAGAGGCGGAACGGGAGCCGGCGGGGGCGTCGAGATCGACGGAGATGGAGAGGATCTGGAAGAGCGAGAGCGGGTCGTTGGGGTCGGTGCCGGTGAGGCATTCGGCGAGGTTGGTCTGGCCGTCGCCGTCGTTGTCGAGACCGGCGTCGTTGGGGTCGAGCGGGTCGAGGCTGGTGGTGGATTCGTAGCTGTCGGGCATGCCGTCGCCGTCGAAGTCGGGGATGGGGGCGGCGGTCCACTCGTGGGCGCCGATGTCGATGATGCCGTTGGTGACGCGTTCGTAGCCGCAGGAGGTGAGGGAGCCGGAGGTGCCGTCGTGAAAATTGGCGAACTGGCCCCCGGTGTTGTTGGCGAGGAGGGTGTGGATGATCTCGCCGTGGCCGCTGGTGAGCTGGATGCCGCCGGCCCCGCCGATGCCGAGGGTGACGTCATTGTGGGAGATGGTGCAGTGGGCGATGCAGAAGGCACCGCCGTTGGTTTCCATCAGGGCACCGCCCTGGATGCCGCCGACGTTGTCGGTGAGGGTGCAGTGGTCGAGGACGAGGAATGGTCCGCCATGGAGGAGGGCTCCGCCGCTGTCGGACGCATTGTTGTCGTAGAAGGCGGCGCGGGAGAGGGTGAGGATGTTTTGGTTGAGGATCGCGCCGCCACTGCCGGAGACATTGCCGTTCTTGATCGAGACGGCGTGCATGGAGAGGCCGCCGAAGGGGAGGATATTGAAGGCGCGGTTGCTGTTGAGGCAATCGAGGGTGATGCCGTTCGGGAGGGTGGTGGCGTCGATGAGGATGGCCTTGCCGCCCACGGAGATCTCGCCCGGGGACGGGCCGACGGCGAAGGTGGTGCCGTTGAGGGCGGGGTCGAAGAGGATGCGGCCGCCGTTTCCGACATTGGCCACCGCCTCGCGGAGGGAGCGGTTGGGGGTGGGCGATCCGTTCTCATCGACGGAAGTGGTGACGAAAACGGGGTTGAACGCCTCCACCGCGCCGATATCGACGATGGCGCTGCCGTTGTCGTCGCCGTCGCGGGTGAAGAGGAAGTCGCGTTGGTCGTAGGTGAAGATCCCGGCGGCGGGATTGCCTCCGTCGATGGCGGGGCTGTTGGCGAGGGGGTGGTAGGTGGGGCAGCGGCCGCCGTGCCAGCCGAGGGGAGAGAGACGGGCGGGGACGCCCTGGAGATCGGTGGAGGGATAGTGGGGGAGGAAGCCGCCGGGGACATCGACGAGGTTGTGGCCCTCGGAGATCGGATTGCCGGGGCCGTTGAAGAAGTGGGGGCCGGAGCCGTTTCGGTTTCCAGAGACGATGGTGTGGTCGAGGCGGATGCTGCCGGGGACGCCGCCGAAGGCCCCACCCTCCGGTGTTGCGGAAGATGGTGCAGTGGGTGAACTCGAAGTTGCCGGTGACGAGGTAGGCCGCGCCGCCGGCACTGTTGCTGTGGTTCTCGCCGATGGTGGTGTAGCGGAGGTCGCCGGAGGGTGGGTTGAGGGCGGCTCCGGCGGCGTAGAGGGCGCTGCCGATGCCGGCGGTGCGATTCTTGGCGATGGTGGAGCGGGTCGTGGCGAGATGGGAGCCCTCGCCGATGCGGATGGCCCCGCCGCCGCCCCCGGTGGTGGAGTTGCGGAAGAGGCAGCTGTAGTTGATGGTGACCGTGGTGTTGTTGCCCGCGTAGATGGCTCCTCCCCCGGAAGTGCTGGTGGTGTTGTCCTGCACGAGGCAGCGGGTGAGGGTGAGGGGGGTGACGCTTTCCACTGCTCCGATGTTGATGGTGGCAGTGCCGTTGTTGTCGGAATCGGTGATGCGGGGAAAGCCGCGCTGGTCGGTGGCGGGCGCGCCGCTGTTGTTTCCGGCGTCAAGGGCGGCGCTGCCGGCCAGGGGGGGAGTGGGTGAGGGTTGGGCCGCCGTTGTCGAGGAGGGCCCGGGGGGCTCGAAGGTGACGATGGCGCCGGCGTTGTTGAGGAAGGAACTGTCGTGGAGAATGAGGTCCCCGGTGTTGACCGCCCCGGATTCCTGGCGGACGAAACAGTCGGCCTGATTGTTCTCAAAGAGACAGTCCTCCACGCTGAAATCCGCCTGACGATAGAGGAAGAGGGCCTGACTCGAGGTGTTGTGGGTGAAGGAGCAACCAGTGAGAATGTGGTTCCCAATGATTGCATCAAGGTTGATCGTGCTGCCACCCTGATTCTGCGTGATGACGCAGTCGGTCATGGTGAGTTGGTGGATGATCGGGGCGTAGAGAATGCCTCCGCAGTTGCGGATCGTGCAATCGGTGAGGATCAGACTGGTGATGTCGGCGGAACCGCTGATATTTCCGATGGCCCGGCCGGTGGAGTCGGCGAGGGTGAGATTAATGAGTGCTCCGATGTCGAATCCGCTGGCGGCGAGGTCGAAGAACTCGATGACGGATGGCACGGCGTTCCCGGCGCTGAGGGTGAGGCCGCCGGGGAGTGCGGAGGCATCGATGGTCAGGTCCTTGCCGATGGCCAGCGGTCCGAGAGCGGGGCTCAAGGTGATCGTTTGGTCGTCAAGAGCGGCATGGAAGACGATGGTGTCGCCGCTGTTTGCGGCGTCGATGGCCTCGCGGAGGGTGGTGCCGAGGGGGGTGGGGTAAACGTCATCGTCGAGGTTGACGGTGATGGTGAGGGCGGCGGCGTGGAGGGGGTGGAGGGCGAGGAGGAGGGGGGTGAGTAAGGAGGGTGGCCGGGTCCTCCGTTCGTTTGGTGGAGCGGGGCTGAGCATGATGGATCGGGTGTTGGGATGGTGCGGGGGCCTTTCTGGCGGAAAGACGCGTTCCGAAGTTTAGGGGGAAAATTGGACTGGGGCAAGAACCGAGGGGTCTGACCGCCCTGCACGCCCTGCAAGGAGGCCTTCGACATCGGTCAAGAAGGATCGGGAGACCCCCACGCATCCGCACCCCGACCAAACCGGAAGATCAACAAGTCGCCCTGAACGAAGTGTGCATGGCTTACTGGCCCGCCGTCTATGCTTTCATCCGCCACGAGGGCAGATCCCCGAGCGATGCTGAAGACCTGACTCAGGACTTCCTTTGCCGCGTCATCGGGACCGAGATGCTCAAGGGAACGAGCTCCGATCAGGGCTGTCTCCGCACCCTGCTCGCCGTCATTCTCAAACGCTTTCTCATCGATGACTACCGCCGTGCCAGCACGGAAAAGCGCGGTGGCTCGAGAATCCACCTGACCATCGACACCGCCAGCGGAGAAAGCTATCTCGACCGCCTCGGCTGCGACCATGACACTCCCGATCGCTTCTTCGATCGCGCCTTTGCCGCCACCCTCATGGACCGCGCCATCAACCAACTGCGTGATCACTATCTATCCCAGGAAAAGGTCCGCGTTTTCGACGTCCTCAAACCAAGCCTGCTCGGCGCGACCCAGCTAGGGGAACTCTCCGACTGGGCCAGCCAGCTTGACACTTCCCAAGCCACCGTCCGCGTCGCCGTCCACCGTCTGCGCAAGCGCTTCCGCGAAACCTTCCGCACGGTCGTCCTGGAAACCGTCGTCAACCCGGACGATCTCGACGAGGAACTCACCGCCTTGCTCGAAGCCTCCTCCTGATTTCATCCCGGTAAGGGGGTTGATTTACCAGGGAAAGGGGAGCGGGAGGTTGTATGAGTATCCGTTGGAGAAGTTGAATGAAGAGAGTCGGAAGCGGGCGGAGGGTTGGGCGAAGGGGAAGGGCGCTAGATGCGAGATTACGTCGGAGTAGCTGGAATGGGGGGTACAGCTCGCCACAGCTCATTGCAGCAAAGCAGCGAGCTCTTCCTTGACCTCCAGCACGGAGTGGAAGCGTGCGTGAATTTTTCTCAAGTTCTGAACGCTTTTGGTGAGTCTGTTAGGATCGGGAATCCAATCAACCGTTGCCGACGCGGCGAGCTGCTTGTCGAGAAGGGCGTGGGCCGCTTCGAATCTCAAGATGGTTTGACCGGTATCCTTCGTCCACAGACCGGCATTGAAGGGAGCGGAGGAAAGGTTGGTTTTCTCGCCGAATTTCAAGGCCTCCGCAAGGTTTTGGCGGAATCTTGAATGGATGAGCGCGATGGCCTCTACCGCGCTTTCCTTTTCCGCGATCAGGTCGTCGATTTTCTCGAGCAACTCGAAGGTTTGCGGATTGGGTATGAAAGTCTGCTCGGAGAGGATCGAGAGGGCTTCGCAGGCCTGATGGAAGCTTTTGGCGGAATTCTGGTTCCACCAGGATACGGTCACGCTGGCTCCAGTGCCCCAGATGGCCTTGATCCTGCCGTTGAACTTCTCTTTCGATTCGTCCGACAAGTAGTAGATGTTGCTGCAATTCTCCGCAATGGCATCGCTCGAGAGAACCCATCCGTCGGTCACGCCGAAGATGTTGCGGCGAGAGTCTGCGGGCAACTCGTTCTCGGGAAGCTGGTCCCTCACACCCGAACGGTAGTCCCAGAAAAACTGGGAATACCCGATGAGAGCGAGAAGGGTGATCTGTGCTTTCACGCTCTCATCCTGAGGTTTTCCGAAAAGACCGAAGCCGAGCTCCACTGCGGAACTGACACGCGGCAAGCGAGTGGAGACATGAAACTCGGCGTCGGTGGAGTCGCTCCGGCGGGAATCGATTGCGTCGAGAAGGTATTGGTTGGCCCGCGCCACGGTATCGAGGCCCTCATAGGCGGAGGTCGCTTGAGCGAGATCCCCGGCATAGCGTTCCTCCAAGGCTTCGACCGCAGCGTTTCGCTCTGCTAGCAGTCCCTCCCAGGCGGCGGTTCCCCGGTCGCCAAGCTCGCCAAGGCCTTCGTAAGCATTTTTCAGCGCCGCGAGTGTGAGCTCCCCCTCATCCGGAACCGCCTTCAGATTCTCGATCGCGTCGTGGAGCTGGCCGGCTTGTTGGTGGAGTTTCTGGCAGAGGGTCTCGTGATGGAAGAAATCCTTCCGGAGGGCCGGTTTTTCCTCGGCGTCGGTGTCGGGGTCCTTGAGGATCCGGTCGTATTTTTCGGCTAATATCCGAGCCTCCTGGGCGCCCATGATCGCCTCCCGCTCCTTGGCGGCGAGTGCCGCTCTCAGCGGCGCGTATTTGTCCGTGCTGTTCTCCGCCCGGACTCCGGATCCGGCCGTGGCCACAACCACCGCGATGATTCCAAGTGCAATAATTCGTGATGGTTTCATATGCTTTCTGGATAGAATTGTTTTTTACGCCCCTGGCGGGCGACCAACGGGTTAAACTCCGATGAAGTCTACGGGGCGGATCGGCGCGGCATTTCGATCAATGTTGGGCGTGGCTGGGAATTTATTTTTTGTATTATTAGGGGTCGGCATGCCGGCGGAGTAGATCGGCCGCCACGATCAAGGTTGGCGACACCTTTTGGACTCAAGGAGCCATCGTTGCCTCGGCCGCGAGAGCGAGGGTCAGCCAGGCGGGGTGCGGAATCCACTGCTCGCTCCAGCGCCAACTCCAGTCTCCCCGCCGGTCGTAAGGTGGGGGGAGAAAGGCGATGTCCTGCTCGTCCTCCACGCCCGAGGTGATTCCGTTGCAGATGCCGCCGGGCGGGCTGGGGGCACCGACATGGTAGTCCCCGGGGTTGTTCCGGCCTTTGCCCTGCAGCATGCACATGTCGTAAGGGTTCAAGCCGAGGATCCAGTTGAACTGGTTGTCGGCATAGGTTCGGAGCTCTGCGGCGGTGCCGGGCGGAACGACCCGGCTTCCCATCAGGGCGGCCGCTGCCAATGAGGCCAGACGGGCGTTCTCGCCCGTCCACCAGTAGCCGGTCTCGTTGCGGTGGGGGAAGAAGAACGCGCCTCGCTTGCCGCCGCCGACGTCCTTCACGTATTGCCGGGCATACCCGAAGGGATTGTTGACCTCCCTCGTGATCGTCAACTCGAACTGGAGGGAGGCGTTCACGGCCTTCACGACGGAGGCCTTTCTCCCGGCGTGGCTCTCATGCTGCACGTAGCGCATCAGGGCGACCACCGGCAAGCCGGCGTCCACGGCGTGAAAGAAGGGCCGCGTCCCGTCCCCGTCGGCCCGCCACCAACCGGCGTAGTGATCATCCTTGGAAAGACGATTGACCAATGAGTCGGCGCGGGCACGGGCGGCCTCGAGGTAGGAAGGCGTCTTCGTGGCGATGGAGAGTTCGGTGGCGGCAAGCAGCGCGCAATAGTCGTCGATGATGTTCTCCCGATGGTCGTCGAGGTATTCGAGGTTGTGGTCCAGGAGGTGTTGGAAGCTCTTTTCCGCCGCAGTCAGGTATTGCTCCGGCGTGTAGTCGCCGCTTTGCTTGAGGCCGCTGGTCCGCGCCAAGGCAGCGATCGCCATGCCGCCGCCCTCGCGGAATGCCGCGCGGGTCTCGTTATGCTTCTGATGGCCCAGACCCTTGTATCCGCAGATCTCCCGCTGGGCGGGATCCCCCGAGCAGCCGTCCATCACCGAGGAGTAGAAATAGCCGCCGGGGTCCTGCATCCGGACCAGGAAATCCGCGCCGTAGAGGGCCTCCTCGTGGAGCAGGGGGATGAGGCTCTTGAGCCGTTGGCTTTTCTGCGTCCGCAGGAGGTCCACGCTCTGCAGGAAACACCAGACCACCATCGGTGACTGCTGCGGGTTCATGTAGTTGGCTTCACTGAGGTGGCTCAGGTATTTTGAGACATCGCCTGAGGCATCGTACCAACCGCCGTGGGCGTCCACCCGCGGGCGCTCCGGCTCGCCAAAAAACGAAAGGGAGTGATCAGCCTTGTCGAAGGCTCCAGAAGAACGCTGGCTCCGGAAGTAGGAGACGAGATCGGAGAGACAGGCCTCGGGCAGCAGCCGTTCGCCGAGGGAGAACCGGTCCGAGCGAACCTCCCCGATCCGGATCCGATACGTGCCCGACTCGAGCAGGGCGGAAAAATCTCCGCGGTGGAAGAAGCGGCCTTTCCATCCGGGAACCGCGCCGACCTTTTGCAGCGGCCCCTCGAACGCGACCTGGCCCTTGCCGTCGAGGACCTGGAAGGACGCGAGTTCGATCTCCTTCGCGGATTGCACCACCAGGTTCTTGCTGGCCCGGACGTCATAGCCGAGGTGATTGATGATGATGTCGAAGGACGTGGCACCCAGTCCCCCGCAACAGACGCAGGTCGCGGCCACCAGGCAGGCTGCGGTGAGGAATCGGTTTGTCTTCATTGCTGGCTCATGGCGGGGGGGAGAACGGGGGATATGTCATGGCGGATTTCAAGTGCCGGGGGGCAGGCGTTGGGCGTCGGGGGCCTACTTGCTCCAGGCTTGTAGGCGTCTGGCGGATTCCAACACGGCTTTCTTGCCGGCGATTTCCAGGGTGGTCGGGCCGGCGAAGCCAATTTTATCAAGCTCCTCGACAATTTTCTGGATGCCGACGACGCCGTCCCCGACCGGGATCAGGCCTATGCCGCAGCCGTAAATGGTGCCGCGTTTATCGAGCCACTCCTCGCCCATGTCCTTCCAGTGAACGTGTTTGATACGGTGGCCGAGCTCCGTGACAAACTGGAGCGGATCGCCGCCGCCGAGCCAGGAATTGCCGGTGTCCAAATTCACCCCGACGACGTCTTCGTTTCCTAAAACACCGAGCAACTTGGACATCCCCGTCCACCGTATCAGTCAGCACACCGTGAGGCTCCAACAAAAGATCGATGCCCAGCTCACGTGCCCACTCGATCGGCTCGTGCAGCCTGGAGGCGCACATGAGAAGTTGCTGCTCCTCGGTGAGATTCTGACCAAAGTCCGTCTTTGGATCGCCCTCCGTGGTAATCACCTGCTTGATGCCGAGGTGGTGTGCGAGGCGGATCGCCTTGATGATCTGGTGGGTGCCGTAGCGATCTGGGCTGACGGGATCGAGCAGATTCGCATGAGCGCACACGCTCGTGGCCGTTAGTCCGTGAGCCTCCACCATCTTGCGGATTTTTCCCGGATGGGAGTCCAGACTGATCGACGCCGAGAATCCATACTCAGTCCCGAGCGTCGCGCCATCGTGGCTGTCAGTGAGATCGCCGTAGTCAAAACCCATTTCCTTAATCGCCTCAAACTGGCGGATCATCGGAGAAAACGGCTCGATCAAAGCAAAGCATCCAATAATCATAAGTTTGTGTATGTTTGGGTTGTTGGGTTGTTGGGTTGTTGGGTTGTTGGGTTGTTGGGTTGTTGGGTTGTTGGGTTGTTGGGTTGTTGGGTTGTTGGGTTGTTGGGTTGTTGGGTTGTTGGGTGTTTCTGGTGGATCGATCAGGCAAATCGAAAGACCGCTAGTAGCATACAGATGCCGTTCGACGAACCACACAAATGCGACGGAGTAATTTTCATTTTCGCTCCAGGACGAGATTTTTCACGTTTTCGAGGGCACTTCCCGCCAGTAGGGTGGGCTTGAAGGTAAGGGTGTGGGTGCCCTGGGTGAGTTTGATGACACCGTGGCTGGATTCTTTGAATCTTCCCCAGTCAGCGGTGTTTGGAACTGTGCCGCTGAGGACTTGGCTCTCGCAGAGGATTTGGAATGTTGATCCTCCTCCGATTGGATTGGCGAGGGTTGTGGAGCAAGTGTATTCGCCTGCCTCCTTGACATCAATCGTCCAGCTCAGGGAGGTGTCCGCCTGGGTGTAGAAACCGATGCAATGATAGGGCGCATCGATGGCTCTGGCGCTGTTTTCGTTGATGGTGCATTGTTGGTGCCCGAGTGTGGTGCGGTCCTTGGGTGCCACGGGGATGCCTTGTTCCGAGACATGGAGGAGAATAGGCTTCGACCAGGCGGTGAGAGTTGGTAATCCGTTGGCTCCGGCATCCGTATAAGCGGCCTTGATGGCGTAGATGCCTTTTGTATTGTCGGTCACCTTCGGCCTTTCTGCCAATGCCAGTTTGCCGTCTTTACCGAGGGAGAGCATGTTGGCGTCCTTTTTCAGGGTGAAAATGGCGTCCACCATGCTGGCGATGTTCTCTTGTGGAATGTGGGCATTTGGAGGCATCAGGGCATGCCCCCGGACGCCGGTGCCGCCTTTTTGGATTTTATTGATCAGATAGGATGCTCCGTCTTTAATTCCTGCGTATTTGAAGGCGACGTCTTTGAGGGCCGGACCGATGGATTGTGATTCCGCCAGGTGACAAGCTACGCAGGAGTTGGTCACCAGCATTTTGGAGCCGGGGTGAGTTGTCAGGATTCCATTTAAGCGAGGGTCGAGATCTACGGCCTGCCCAAGGAGCGTGCCGCTGGGGTGGTATTCCGCTTCCACGCGTATCCGTTCCGGGTCAATTGATTGGTCTTCCGCATCCTTGATGTCGAGCAGGTATTCGAGTGTTTGTCCCCAAGTGAAGGTTGTTGGATTCCCTTTGAGGCTGATGTTTACGTCCGGTGCTGCATTTCCCACTGCCACGCTCCATTGCTGTGTGGTGGTTGCGTCGCCTTGGTCGGTGACTTTGAGAATGACTGTATGGATGCCGGGTTTGGTGAATGTGTATTCGGCGGTGGGGGGGGTGATTTTTTGCCCGTCGATCTGCCATTCGTAGGTGAGGTTCGTCCCGTCCTCGTGATCCTCGGCGGAGGCGGAGAGCTTGGTTTTCAGCGGCGCGGCACCTGCGAGAGTCGAAACGGATGCGGTTACTTCCGGTGATGGATTGTAGCCTCTGAATGTCACCCGTTTGAGAGTCCCGTCGGTAGAGCCGAACCACTTGCTGCCGTATTCGAGAATGTAGAGCTCTCCTTCGGGGCCGAGTTCCATATCGGTGGGGTGGGTCAGGCTCTGCCCTGAGAGGAAAGGCCGGATCGCCTGTAGCTCTCCGTTTTTTCCCAGCTTCACGAGTTTGATATATCCACGCATCCATTCGTAGAAGATCACAACGTCGTCAAAGTAGTCGGGAAAGTTCTCTTTGAGCTGTTTGTTCTGATGGTAAACGGGGCCAGCCATGGCGGTGCGGCCACCGCTTCCGAGTTCGGGGAAGTCACCGGTGTCGCCATAGGGATACCAGATCATCGCGCCTTCCACGGGGGGTAGTTTATTGAGACCGGTGTTGTTAGGGGAGTTGTTGGTGGCTCCGGCTTCGTCGAATGCGACACCAGTCTTGCCGGTTTTGAAATCGTAGTCGATGTAAGCATGTTTGTTACCCCGGAAATAGGGCCATCCATAGAAGCCCGCATTTCTTGCCTGATTGAAGGTGTCAAATCCCTGGGGGCCACGGGTTTCGTCCCCATCTCTTGCATCGGGTCCGACGTCACCCCAGTAGAGGAATCCTGATTTTTGATCAACCGAGATTCTGTAGGGATTGCGGCAGCCTTTGATGAAGAGCTCCGGTCGAGTATTCTTGATTCCCTCCGGGTAAAGGTTGCCTTTGGGGATGGTGTAAGTGCCGTCCCTGTTGATGATGATGCGGGTGATTCCGCCGCGCAGATCGTTGCTGTTTGCCGCTGTCCGTTGGGCGTCATGCCACTTTCTGCCTTTACCCTCATCGATCGGGGTGTATCCGCTGCTGGAGTGCGGAGTGGTGTTGTCGCCAGCGGCGAGAAAGAGCATCCGGTCTTTTCCAAAGGCTAAAGATCCACCCTGATGCGATGCATGTGCCCCAAGGAAATACGGGATTTCGAGAATCATTTTCTCGTCTTCCAGCTTGTTGTTTTTGAAGGAAAAACGAGCGAGGCGATGCACCTCTTTGTCAAAACGGCTGTAGTAGATATGGACGAAGCCGTTCTTTGCGAAATCAGGATCAAGGGTGATGCCGAGGCCTCCCGAGTCGTTGTCGCCCTCCTCTTTTTTGCGCTCACTGCACATGGCGTCGAGCTGCTTGATAAGGGTAGTTTCTTTCGTTATCGGATCAAACATTCTCAGTGCGGCCTGCCTCTCGAGAATGAAAATCCTGCCATCGGGAGTCACCGCTATTTCCATCGGGTCCTTCAGCCCTGTCGCTATATTTTCGACCTTGAAGAAATCTTTGGAAGGCAGGTTCACCTTGGTGTAATCCAGCTTTTGCGACCCTGCCGCATACTCGATGCCCCGGAGGATGTGTTTCACGAAAAGTGGTTCGATGTATGATTCGTCCGTGTGTCCGCCTGCGGAATAGAACATGCGTCCACCGTTGAATTCCTGATACCAGGCGATGGGGTGGTTCTTGCCCATGGTGCCACCTTTGTAGCTGGTCTCATCGAGGTTTAGCAGCACGTTTACATGGGGCGATATTTTCTCGAGTTGTACCACTCATCGGTGCGTTGCCACCGTTTGGGGAGGAATTCAGTCGTCGGGTGCTTGGGCCCGGCATAGTCGCAAGTCGCTGACTGAATCTTCGGATGCCCAACAAATTAAGCGCCGATAAAGCGGGTGAACCACGGCCAGTTGTGCTCCGTATCCGTCGCCGCATGCACCCCCACGAATCCGCCCCCAGCCTGGATAAACCGCTCAAATGCCGCCTTTTGATAATCGTTCAGAATGTTTCCAGAGGTATTTAAAAAAATCACCACGCTGTTTTTTTTTAAATTCGCGTCGGCAAATACGTTCGAGTCCTCGCTGTGGACGACGGTAAAGCCGTTTTCCGTTGCCAGTTTCTTAACGCAGGCAATCCCCGCCGGGATGGAGCCATGCCTAAATCCGGCCGTTTTTGTAAAGACAAGCACCTCGTAAGCCTGAGCTTGAAGTGTCAGGAATACGCAGCCGAGAAGTGTTGCCAGCGGTCGGAGAAATCGTGTTTTCATGATGATGAAACTGAATGGCGTGCCATAAGAAGAGACGACTGTGACCCAAGCGATTCCGACGGGCGAAAAGGGTCCGATAGCGTGGGCCGCTATTCCGGTTTTTCGGCTTCCGCAAGCACCTTATCGAGCCAAGCAAGCATCCGCAAGCGGAACTCGTTGACGGAGATCGAGGCGGAGGACGGAAACATTGACTTACATCAATTCTCTATGTGGGCTCACAAGCCCCGCAGGTAAGCGACGATGTCGGCGAGCTGCTGGTCGGAGAGGCTGGCGGCGACCGGGAGCATGGCGGATTTTCCCGCGACGTAGCCGGCGCTCTTGATGTCGGCGATGGGGACGGAGTGCGCGGCACCGCCCATTTGCAGGAGTGTGATGACGCTGTTGCTCTCGCTTCTTTTGAAGCCCTCGAATTTGCCGTCGTTCTTCGTCTCGATGCGGTAAAGGCGGAAGACATTTTCGACTGCCTGATCGGGGTCGAGGATGGCGGTGATGAGGCCGTCGAGGTCACGGTCCTTGGAGCCGTCGAGCGGCGGGGCGAAGCCGGTGCCTTTGCCCGCGATGGAGTGGCAGGTAAGGCAGAGGTTTTCGACGAACGGTCTGCCGTCGGCGGCTTTACCGGAGGCGAGCGCGGCCTTTACTGCGGATACCCGTTTGGCGAGTGTCGCCGACTGTTCGGGGGTTGCGGCGGGATGGGTAGCAACGATCTTGTCCCACTTCGACTCGGCAACGAGTGCGGCACCGGTCTTGGTTTCGGCGAGCGTGAGGAGGAAGTCCTGAAAGGCGCGCTGATACGAGCCGTCGAGCGCGAGGTATTCGCCGTTCCATCCTTTTACCTTCGTCTGCGGCGCGGGGCCGTCGCTCCATTTGCGGAGCCACACGATGTGCTCCGGATTCACGGGGCCGACGGCTTTTCGGAAGAAGCGGAGGACTTCGTAGCGGACCGTCCACCCGGTCTCCGCGGCGAGCGGCAGGAGGATGGAAAATGCGGCATCCTCCGGCACGCGGAGCGTCGAGAGAGCGCGGACGGCTTCGCGGCGGATGTCGGGGGACGGGCTCGCGAGGAGCTTGCGCCAGAGCGCCTCGTCGTAGTGCCCGAGGTCTTCGAGCGACCACAGCGCGTGGATGCGTGTGTCGTTCCCCGCCTTTTCATCGGCGCACATTGCGGCGAGCGCGGGGGCAAGTTCGGTGGCATGGCGCTGCCCGATTTGATGCCATGCGGCGCGCATTTCCCACGTGCTGTTGGCGGCGAGGTGCGTGGGCAGGTCCTTGGTGGGCACTTTCGTTATGTCGGGGACATTGGCGGGCGGCTGGCTTTTGTGGCGCACGCGCCAGATGCGACCGTGCTCCTTGTCGCGGCCGGGATGGTCGCGCGCGACTTCGTTGTGGGAGATGATGCGGTTGTACCAGTCCACAATGTAAAGGCAGCCATCCGGCCCGAACGTGACTGCGACCGGGCGGAACATCGGGTCCGCGCACGACACGAGGTCGTCGTGTTTTTTGAAAGCCCACACGCCCTGTGCACCGGGCGTGGCGCTGACGGCGTTGATGCGCCCGGTGATCGGATTCGCCACGTAGATCAGCCCGTGCCAAGGCGCGGGAAAGGAGCCGCTTTTGTCATCGCAAATCGCGAGTCCGGAAAAGCCCGTGCCGCCGAGGTTCAGCCCCTCCGCAGTCGGCGGATGCAGCGGCGAGGCGGGGTGTAGCTTTGAGGCAATGAAGCTCGGATACGATGTGTCCTCCTCGAACGGCACGATGCTGTAACCGAGATCGTTCGCCTCCGTGATGAACACGCGGCCCGTTCGCGAAAGCGCCCAGCTCCAGATGTTGTTCAGCCCGGCGCCGATGATTTGCGTGTCCGTGCCGTCGGGTTTCATCGAGGCCACGAGCGTCTTGTTAAATGCGAACGCCTTGCCCGAAGCATCGACCATTTTCCCGTTGTTGAGCACGCCCTGCGAATACACGATCCGCCCGCCCGGCATCTGCGTGAGCTGATGCGGAAGGGTGTGCGTGTCCTGCACGCCGAAGCCGTGTGCGAGCACGCGCCGCGCATCGGCCTTGCCGTCACCATCGGTGTCTTCGAGGAAGATAATCTCCGGCCCCTGTGCGACGAAGGCGCCATTTCCGAACGGCAGCACCGAAAGGGGCATCACCATGCCGTCGGCAAAAACGCGTGCCGTCTGCGGCTGGCGCGTGCACGGGGTGTCGAATACCACCACGCGATCCGTACCCGGCGGCGTCCACACTTTCGGGTCGTTGTCGCGCGGGTACTCCGTGGCGGTCTGCGACCACATCCGGCCCGCATCGTCGAACACCGCCGTCACCGGTTTCGGCAGCCCGGTTTCCTCGCTCGCGACGAGTTCGATTTCAAAACCCTCCGGCAGCGTGAACGCCGCGCGCTGCTCGGCGGGCGACTTCGCCTTCGCGTCTTCCGCATTCCCGCCCTTGAACCCGCCCACAGGCTGCACGGGTTGCGGCTTGTTTGCCTTCGCGAGCTTCGGTCCGAGCGCCGCAAGATCCGCCGCGTCGCCACTGGCGAGCACCACGTAGTCGAGCCCGAGCATGAAGCTCTTAATGGCCGCAGGGTTCGCGCCTTTCATCGTGATCCCGAGCCGGTGCTCGCCCGCCGTGAGCTGCACGGCATCGCCCAGCGCCAGCGTCCCCGTGTGGGTCACGCCATTGTTGTAAAAATCGAGCGGCCCCGCGAGCGGCCTGCCATCGAGCGCGAACTCGAATATGCCGTAGTCCACGGCCTTCGTGAAGCCCGCGCCGATGCGATACTTCCCATTCACCGCGACCGGCAGGGCGAGTTCGAGCACGTCGTCGAGCTTCGCACTCGTCCACCACAAGTGGGCATCTGCGCTCCACGCGCCCGCCCCCCACGGGAGCAGGCTCTGCGGATGCAGATTGCCGGCACGTTTGAGCACCTTTAGCGACTCGCCTTCGAAGATTTGAGCATCCGCCGCACGGGCGGAAATGACACACGCAATGAGCGCGGCGAGCGGAGCAAGGATGCGGGAGAGGAAGGTCGTGCGTGTTTTCATTGTGCGGGACGTCCCGCGCACCGTTGCAGGGAACCGGTACGCCGTGAAATCACGCGATGCACCAGCGCCCGACAAACCAAACGCGCGGGTCCGCGCAAGGCGGTCGAAAGAGGTGGTTCGGTAAGTCGGTGGGTGGTGGTTCGGTAATAGCATTGATTCGGATACTCCCATGACACTGAGAATAGACGGCGCGGCCCGACTCAGCAAGGGCACCTTTTCGACCATGGAATCCGCCAGAAATCGATAGAGAGCCAGGCCCCTCAAGGATTTCGCGGTCCCAGGGAGGGGAGCCGGGGTTGTGAAGCGGGTTGCAAACCCACTCTCCGAATTCAGGTGAGGGATTCGATGCGGAAGACGACGGGGCGGTCGGTGACGCAGTCGAGGGATTCGATCTGCTTGAGGGCCTTCTTGAGTTGGCCGAAGGGGCAGGTGTGGAGGAGGAAGACCATGTCCACGAAGTCGGCGTCGGGCTCGCTGGGGTTGACGGGGGAGTGGGTGCCGGAGATGCCGATGCCGGCGGCGGCGAGGGCGGTGGCGATTTCGGCGATGACGCCGGGGCGGTCGGTGACGGGGAAGCGGACGTAGTAGGCTGTTTTGGTGTCGTCGATGGGCTTGAGGGCACCTTCCTTGCGGTAGGGGAGGAAGCCGTGGTGTCCGGAGCGTTGGCGGAGGACGCGGCCGGCTTCGACGAGGTCGGCGACGACGGAGGAGGCGGTGGGGTTTTGGCCGGCGCCGCGGCCGTAGAAGAGGGCGTCGCCGACGCGGTCGCCGCGGAGGGCGACGGCATTGAAGACGCCGTTGACGCTGGCGAGGATGTGGGTGCGGGGGATGAAGGAGGGTTGGGTGCGGATTTCGATGGAGCCGTCCTCGTGGGCGCGGACGACGCAGAGGAGTTTGACGACGTAGCCGAGGTTTTTGGCGAAGCTGATATCGATGCCGCGGACCATTTCGATGCCGCGGACGTAGACCTGTTTGGGATCGACGGAGAAACCGTAGGAGAGGGTGGCGAGAAGGATGGCCTTGTGGGCGGCGTCCCAGCCGTTGACGTCGAGGGTGGGGTCGGCTTCGGCGTAGCCGAGGTCCTGGGCTTCGGTGAGGGCGTCCTGATAGGAGAGGCCGGCCTCGGTCATGCGTTCGAGGATGTAGTTGGAGGTGCCGTTGATGATGCCGGTGATGGACTCGATGCGGTTGCCGATGAGGCTGTCTTGGACGGCCTTGATGATGGGGATGCCCCCGGCCACGGCGGCTTCGAAGTGGATGGGGGTATCGGTTTCGGCGGAGAGGGCGAAGAGTTCGGGTCCGCGTTCGGCGAGGAGGGCCTTGTTGCCGGTGACGACGGGTTTTTTGGCGCGGAGGGCGGCGGCGACGATGTCGAAGGCGGTGGTGGTGCCGCCGATGAGTTCGACGACGAGATCGACGGAGGGGTCCTCGACGACGGTTTTCCAGTCGGTGGTGAAGAGGTCGGCGGGGGCGTCGGCGTCGCGGGTCTTGGTGAGGTCGCGGACGGCGATGCGGCGCACGTCGAGTTTCACGGCGCCGTCGGTGCGGGCGGTGATGAGGGAGGAGTTTTCTTGCAGGGTTTTCCAGACTCCGGAACCGACTGTTCCGAAGCCGACGAGGCCGATGCCGATGGATTCGCAGGACACGGGGGAGGGATAGCGGATGGAGGGAGGGGAGGGAACACTCAATGTCGAACCCTCAACGGGGAAGGCTGGTGCCACGATGGGGCTTGGCTGGGTAGGTCGCAGCCGGGGGCTGCTCTGCGACAGGAATGTCGCGGATCCGGTGGGGAAGTGGGCGACTCCGGTGGGGTAGGCTGGCGACCGGGACGGTCACGCCACGGTTGGAGGGGGGAGTGGCGGTGACCGATGGGCCGCGTTTCAGGCGGCTTGGAGGGCGTCTTCGGCGGCAAGCCAATCGGTGAACTGGTCGCCGGGTTGGCCTTGCTCGAGGCGGGTGAGGTAGATGCGGTAGGCTTCTGCGGCGATCTGCTGGGGAGTCAGAGTGGCGGGAGTGGCGGCTTTTTCCTGCTTGGTGGTTTTTTTGGCCGCAGCGCTCTTTGGGGCCGTTTTCCTGGGCGCTTTGACGGCTGTTCTCTTGGGCGCTTGGGGAGCGGCCTTGGTGGGAGCCTTGCTTGCGGGCTGCTTGGCGGGCGGGGTTTTAGCTGATTTCTTCGCTGCCTTTGCTGCGGTCTTGGCAGCCTTCTTGGGAGTGGAATCTTTCTTGGCCATGGTTGACAGGGCGGCGGGTAGCAGTCGGGATGCCAGCCAGCAAGAGAAACAGAAGTGATTGCGGAATGTGGAATTCGGAGCGCGGAAGGAGGCGGGAAAGGGGCGATTTTGGTGAGAATGAGGGGGGTTTCTGCCTTTGGCGGTGGTGCGAGGGGTGGAAAAACCCTGAATTGTGTCCGGCGTCGGTGGCGTTATAGTCAGCGGAGACGATGGAGGAGCAGTACCACTGGGACGGGAGCAGGGATGAGCCGATTTACCGGCGTCGTCGGGCGGATCACTTCGGGTGGTGGGTGTTGGTGGCGGTGGTGTTCGCGGTGTTGTTTCACGGGTTGGTGCTGATCGTGCTGGGGAAAATTTCGTTTCTGTTGGAGATCACTGAATTGAAGGACATGGAGACCAAGGCGGTGAACGTGCAGCAGGTGGAGGTGCAGTCGGCGAGCGACCCGGTGCCTCCGGACAAGGAGGAGGTGCCGAAGCCGCCGGAGGATGCGGCGAGTTTGTTGACGGAGGTGGAGGAGTTGTTGCCGGAGTTGCAGGACATGGAGATTGATGTGTCGCCGGACATTCTGGAGCCGGATGTGGCGATCAAGATGGAGATGCCAGCCTTGGCGGGGGATGAGGCGGGGGACTTGTTGGAGCCGGTGAAGGCGCCGGAAGTTTCCGCGAAGCTGGACGAGTTGGGGAACAACGAGAAGGTATTCGCGGAGGTTCCGGAGGGGCGGGTGGTGATCGAGGAAGGGTCGGTGAGTGCGGACATTCCGGATCCGGATGAGTTTTTGAAGGATGCGGCGAAGCGCGGGTCGGGAGGATTGAGTGAGGAGGGGTTGCCGGAGGGCTATACGGGCTTGGGGGCACTGTTGAAGTTGGGGACGGGGGATTTGGAGAAGAGCAAGGCGGCGCTGCCGAGTGATTTGCTCTACGCGTATGACAGTGCGGAGTTGAAGGAGACCGCGCGGCTGGGATTGATGAAGCTGGCGATTTTGATCGACCGCAATCCGACCATGTTCTGCATTTTGGAGGGGCATTCGGATTTGTTTGGCACGGAGGGCTACAACTTGGATTTGTCGCGGCGCCGGGCGCAGGCGGTGAAGGATTGGTTGGTGAGTTCGCTGCGCCTGGATGGGGAGCGGATCATCGTGCGGGGCTATGGGAACACGATGCCGAAGGTGAGGGAGGGGACGATCGAGGAGCAGGCCATCAATCGTCGGGTGGATATATTGATGCGCAAGGAAGCGCCGGCGGAAGAGGCCGTGTTGGTGCGGCCGAACCGGGCGATTCCGGTGGAGGGTCGTGCGGAGCCGGTGCCGGGGGGTGTGGTGAAGCCGGTGGCACCGGTCCGGGCTGTACCGGTGGACGAGGAGCCGGGGCGGGCGGAGCCGGTGGAGGAGTAGGGGGGGGCTTGCGACTTGGTTGTTGGTTATTGGTTATTGGTTATTGGTAGTTGGTAGTTGGTAGTTGGTAGTTGGTAGTTGGTTGTTGGTTGTTGGTTGTTGGGGGAAGTGGGGGCGATGTTGCACTTTGGCGTTGCCGTGCAGAGGCGGGAAAGGGTGTTGGGGGGATGGCAGGGTTGGGGAACGCAAGGGGACGCTGCGGGGACGGCCTGCGGCGGGACGCCGACAGCCACGGGGGTGGGAGTGGAGGTTGATTGGGGAGCGGGAGGGGGAGGGAGGGGCGGCGGTGGAACCGCCGACGCCCCGCAGGGGCGCCGCTACGGGGAGACGGGCATGCGACCGGGACGGTCACGCCACGGGGTG
>Ga0209702_10004414_pt1 | contig 20449 bp, 15 predicted proteins | sample FRY01_FD_187210 | JGI IMG/M metagenome (GOLD analysis project Ga0209702, IMG submission 187210) | Freshwater microbial communities from Lake Fryxell liftoff mats and glacier meltwater in Antarctica - FRY-01 (SPAdes) (version 2) | ecosystem: Environmental > Aquatic > Freshwater > Ice > Glacier... | reverse complement strand
CGGAGTTTGGGTGATAAGCATTACGGCCATTCCTTTGGCAAAAACGACACCTTTTTACTGAATTTTAATCCTTAAGTTTCAGAATGAATGATTGTAATAAAAATGGGCTAAAATTAACAATAGCAAGGGGAAGTAATTAAAAGATAAATGTAAAAGAAGTAGAAAGATTTCATGATTAAAATCTGGTTGGGGCAAAGATAAGTAGAACTTTGTGCTAAAAAAATGATTATTGTTAAGTAAGGATGGAGTTAGCAGTATTTTTCAATAAAGGTTTTAGTTTTTGTTGGGTAGCTCAATTAATAATAAAATCAATTATTCTTCAATACGAAGGCTTATAAAATAAATCCCAAGTTTTCGAATATCACCGCTGTCGCCATTAATTTGGCGAGGGGAAATAGGGTTTAGGGGTATAAATTCAAAGTAGTCAGTTGGTATATTTTTTAAGTCCACATGTATGCGATATTCTGAAATGGCATAGGGCATTTTATATCTGTATTTCTGATCGTTAATTCGAAATAAAAAATCTTGATCCGTACCATAAAAGGGTTTGGCCTTTAAAATCAGTGTAAATTTATTGGGTAAAGGATTAAAAAAATTAAATTTTACAGTAGGGTATAAATTTGAATCGGACCACTTTCCCGCAGGGTCTGGCCAAGATGACAAACCAATGATAGAGCGTATAAATTCTGGCCAATTAGACCGTGTAAAATCGATTCCTTCGGAATAACTAGCCGGATATCTTGCCCCAAATTTATCAAAAACAGGGTAAAACTTTTTAATTATTTGTAAGTTTGTTGAATTTGTTAAGTTGACATTTGGTGCAGGATAAATTTTGAAAAACACCACTTCTCGATCTTCCCGATAAAAAGTCGGGGGTGTTTTAAGCAATAAGGTGAGTTTTTCAATCAAGGAATTTGCAGAATCGATATATCCCCGCCTATCAACATAAATCCCGGAAAAACCAAGTTCTTTAATTACTTCCACCTGTTTTTCAATTGGTTCAGCAGAGAGATCGCGATAAAAAAGATCCCCTTCTCTTCCTTTCATTCCGCCAAAATTCCATTTAAGATTTTTAGAATGAAGAAAACCTGAAACTAAATCGTATCTTTGCAATTTATTCGCGGGTTCGCCTTCAGGAAACCTCATGTAGGGTAGTTGGTAAACAGCGCTACCCTCTGGAAGGGAACTTTCGATTTGTTGCACAAAATGGCGATCTAAGAGAAATGCTTTTTTTGTTTGTAGGTTTAAATATTTATTTGCTTTAGCAGTTTGATCATATATCCCAAAAACACATAATACTAAGGCAAATAACATTGATATAGGTCGCATATTTTTATTAAAATATCGATTAATAAAAATTTGAATAAATAGAAATGTTCCTGCTAAAGATCCAAATGCGATAAATATACTTATTCGGTTCCAAGCCCGGATTGAAGATGAGATTGTCGCTGAAAACAACGATCCTAATCCGCCGATGGTGCCAAACATAAAAAGAATAAAAATTAGTAAGGCCAGAAATGACATTCTTTCGTCAACATTAGCACCTGATATTTTAGCTACCAAGAATAAGCTAAGAATAACGCATCCCATACTGCCTATTAATCCGATTGATGCCGTGTAATTTTCGTTAATTAATGGATAAGTGTTATTGTATTCATGTGAAATTGAGGCAAGTTTGGAGTTTCTATGTCCACTTCTTGGCATAATCAATTGCATGAATTTAAAGCCATAAATTTCCGATTCAACACTACTTCTAATAGCAACTTCGGGATTCGTACCATTAATCTTTTTGTTAATAATATTTGGCCCAATATTAACCATTACCCCAATAATTACAAATACAATTGTTATCAATCCGGGATATATGGAATTGACACTTCTATTGCGTGCCCAACTTCCAAGAGTTGCTATGCTAAGAATAATAATTCCGAAAATAGCGTAATAAACACCAAATGAAGCTAGGCCAATAAAACATAAAAATATTAAAGTTAAAGTCCAATAGTTTCTAGGAATGATAGTGCCCATCGGGGGGGCAAAAAATATTATAAACCCTGCATAATAAAAAAGGGGAATTACGAAGTACCAAAGATAAAAAGTGTGCTCAAGTCTAAAAAAATGGAACGATTGAAAAACAAATGCAAAAGATGCAGAGAATGATAATATTTTATTTAACCCGATTGAGTTTAAAACACAAAAAGTAGCAATAAAAGTAGTGGGAAAACTTAAAAGAAAAAATAAATTTAAAGCCGAGTGATAATTGGTGGTTGCCAGTCCAAGTAATTTCAAAATTAGTAAATTCCCTGAATCACTGCCAGGATAATCCATAAAGTTTGATCCAAATGGGTAGCCACTTCGAGGGTTCTCGAAAATCCAGCCTTCGATTGCGCGTTGCGCCATCCAAGAGTGACTTAATCCATCTTCGCTGTATTTGTAAGGATATGTAAGCTCTGGTATTAAGCCGGTTGGCCAACCAGACATTAATATACTTGCTAATTCAAAACAAACGACTGCCCCAATTAGCCACAATTTCCAAGTATTTAGAAATACCCGGACGATTGAAATCGGTTGGATTGGTTCGATAATGCTTTCAATCTCTTTAAATGACATTTTATTTTTTTATATCAGTGGTTGTTTTGTTTTGGCAAATTTTTAGGAATTCATCGTAATCCCGGATGTAGTCGTTAGGTTCGTATTTTTCAGATGCGAACACAAGCATCACTGCCTCTGATGAATATTTGTACTGAATACCCCAGATTAAAGGTGGAAGGTAAATTCCTTTTTCTGGAGAATCTAAAATTAGTTCGGTTCGACTTTTGCCATCGTCTACTACGACGGCGCAACTACCTTTAACACATATTAAAAACTGTTGGCATTTGTAATGCGCATGTTCGCCCCTGGTTTTTTCGCTGGGGACATTAAAAACAAGAAAATATCGTTTGGGCTCGAATGGAACATCGTTTAAAAAATCTCCAACAGATAAATCTCCTCGCATATCTTTAAATCTGTTCATTTGATGTAAGCTAACATCCCCTATACCAATTTTTTTCATGCCGATTTCATTGGGTAAATGATCGAAAATATTCTTGGTTGAAACAGTTTTTTTTTCTTTTGTATTTTCAACATACCCGATTATGCGTGCAGGATTACCGGTTACAATCGCATAAGCCGGAACGGATTTGGTAACTATGGCTCCTGCGCCAACCATAGATCCACGGCCTATTCGAATTCCTGGCAATAATACTGCGCCACCTCCAACGGATGCTCCTGCTTCAACTGTGGTCTTTAAAAAATGTTCTGGAAATACCTTTGATCTGGGAAATTTATCGTTCGTAAAAGTTACATTCGGCCCAATGAAAACATCGTCTTCGATTTCAACGCCATCCCATAAATATACGCCAGACTTGATGGTGACCCTGTCACCTATGGTTACATCATTTTCCACCATACAGTGTGCGCAAATGTTTACATATGAACCGATTTTCGCCTTGGGAAGAATTACCACGGATTGCCAAATTGTGGTTCCTTCCCCAATTTCGGATGTTTGAACATCGCTACTGGGATGAATTTTTATTGCTTGTTTCATTTGGACGCCCTTGGAATTCCTGAATTAAAGAAACAATTGCCATTGGCCGCTTTTTGGTGTTTTCATAACCTCTCCATGCATATGTTCCTACTAAACCTAAACCAAAAATATTGAGAGTGCCAAAAAATAAAACCACCAGCATGGTGGCAGCATATCCTGGAACGCTTACATTGCCAGTTAACTTGGCCAAAACAATTATTATGCCTAATAAAACGGAAATCATACACCCAAACATACCTACACGGGTTAGCAGGCGAATTGGAAGATCAGTGAATGCAAAAATGCTATCCATCATATAGTCAATCTTTTTGAAAAAAGTCCAAGCTGATTTTCCTTCTAATCGGATTAGCCTTTCGTAACTAATAAATTTGCGACGAAATCCTAACCAGAATACCAATGCGACTAATGATGATCGTGATTCTTCAAGTTTCAGTAATTCTTCACAAAAAACTTTATTACAACCAAAAATATCAACTCCCCCTTCAGGCATTTCTGGAACTATCATTTTTTTGTAAAATTGCCAAAATAAATAAGATGTTATTCGTGATAATAGAGGATCATTTCTGCCGTTTCGTGTCCCGATGGTCACATCACATTCATCGGCAGCAAGTGCTTTAAAAAAAGCAAGGATGAGTTCAGGAGGTTCTTGCAAATCGGCAGCCATCACCGCAAGGTAAATACCTTTAGCAGCATGTAATCCGGTTCGGATGGCGGGAAATGAGCCAAAGTTTCTTGAATGCGCAATTAGTTGGGATCCAAATGATGAAATTTGAAGATTTTGTTTTAAAATTTCGAATGATTTATCAGGGCTTCCATCTACAATAAATACGCATTCAAGAGCACTGCCTAATTTTTGATTCAAGTCTTCCAAGGCGACTAAAAGTCTGGGGATATTTTGTTCATTCTTGTAAACGGGAATTATCAAGGAATATATCATGGTTTCCACTCGTTGATCGTGGAAATTACTTTTTCGACTTCTATGTCTGGCATTTCTGGGTAGCACGGAAGTGTTAGTATGATGTTTGTAAGTTCCTCAGTATTTTTCAATGTTAACTGTTTGTATTGTTCGCTTAGAAATGGTTGCCGATGATCAGGAATCGGGTAATGAATATCAGAAGCTATTTCGTTGGATTTTAAATATTCTTTTAACAAATTTCGTTGCTTAGATTTTATTACATACAAGTGTGCCACATTGTTATCTGCATGAATTTTTGGAGTTTGAATTGCAGAATGATTGATTTCTTTTGAATATCTATTTGCAATATGGCGCCGTTTTTCGTTCATCAAATCTAAATCAGGTAAAAAAATTTGAAGGATAGCTGCTTGTATTTCATCTAGTCGGCTGTTTCTTGCACCAGACATTTCGATTTTGTACTTGCAACTCCAGCCATACTGTCTAAGTCCTTGGAGTTTAATTGAAATTTGTGGATTGTTAGTAATAACAGCACCGCCATCACCAAGAGCTCCAAGATTTTTTGTAGGATAAAAGCTGAATGCTGCAGCATCGCCAAAAGTTCCAGTGAGTTTATGATTGATTCTTGCTCCGTGGGATTGTGCACAATCTTCTAAAAGATAAACGCCATGTTTTGAGCATAGTTTTGCTATATTCTCAATTTCCCCAATTGCCAATCCATATAGGTGGGTAGTAACGACCGCCTTTACTCCAGACTTAATTGCTCGATGAACCTCATCGAGTGTAGTGTTGTATGTGTCCATGTCTGCATCAAGGAAAAAAGGTTCTGCGCCTATGGCAAGTATAGCATTGGTTGTATAGGCACCAGCGTTGGCCACTGTGGCCACCAAATCCGATTTTTTTATCTCAAAAGATTTTAATGCTAATTCGATTGCATCTGTCCCATTTGCAACGGAGATGCAATGTTTTACGCCAAGATAACTGGCAAATGCATCTTCGAATTCCTTTACTTCTGGCCCAAGAATTACCCGACCACTTGAAATTACTTTTTCAATAGCTTCAACAATTCTTTTTTTGTTTGAATTAATTTTTAATGATAAATTGTTAAACTGGATTTGCATAAGGACTCTGCTTTATAAAGTTCAAAAGACCCTATGCTTTATACTTTTTCGTTAAATTAATCGCAATACTAAGCTTGATAGGATTTATGCACTTGAACGGAATATAGAAGTTTGAGTTTAAGGTTAATTGCCTAAATACCATACCTTGATTGATTTTGGCAGATAAATGTTGAACTTGAATTAAACTGAGTAAGTTCTGCTAGAAATAGAATTGAAATTAATATCTTTATCTTGGAATAATCAAGTTGCATTAAAATAACTATGCTGCATTCTTGTTTTTTAATTGGTTTGTTTGGTTAGAGGATTGCTCATATGGGAAAAAGGATTTAAATTTTTGTATGGGGTTCTCAAATAAATGCCATGATATTGCACCTAATAACACTGAAAGAAATACATTTAAATAGTTAATAGAAATACTAAACCACAATAAGTGTTTTTCTAAAAAGAAGGAAATTAACGGGGTAAACATATGAATCGCATAAACTCCATAACTGATCGTGCCTAAGTACCCTAGCCATCGCATTCGGAGTAATAAACCAAAATCTCCTTCAAGATGTTTCGTTGAAATACCTACTAAATAACTAAAAAATACTGCCATTGCGCTATTGCCAATAAGCCATTCAATCGAAACGCCCCCCATTGGATCTGTATAAGATTAAAACTTAAAATAGCCCAAACAGCCATCATTATAACGCCACTAATTTTGGTAATGGAAAGATAAATGGTCCAAGCCCTGTGCCCTTTGAATTCGCACCATGCAAGCAATGAGCCTGCGGCCAAACAATCTAAACAGGCTAGGGTTGAAAAATGCATCGGTTCTCTTGTGGTTTGTAAAAAAAAGCAAGCCAATCTCCATAAAGGGGCAATTAAAAAAACAATTCCCATATAGTAGGGAAGTTTTGGAAGTGGAGAAAGTAATACAATTGCTGGCCAAACAAGGTAAAATTGTTCCTCAACACTTAAACTCCAAAGGTGATTTGGGCCTGAAAAGTTTCCCCCAGAAACAATAAAATTGAAAGTGTAAGTAATAAGACTAAATGATAATTGGCGAGCATTATTTAGGTCAAATAAAAAGAGCGTTAGCAATACCAAGTAATACAAAGGAAATATACGGAAAGCCCGGCGGATATAAAATGTTTTAAATGCATATAAAAATCCTGAATGGTTTTCTTCCATTAGTTTTTTTTGATTAATTAGAATACGGGTTATAAGAAATCCACTTAGAACAAAGAATAAACTTACACCTAACCACCCACTTTGAAAATTACCATTATATTGTCCAAAATGATTGCCAAGGACTCCTAAAATTGCTAAACCCCTTAACCCATCTAGTTGGGTTAAACGAGGTTCTGTCAGTAATTGTTTGGTTATTTTTGTTTCCATGTACTAATTTCAAAAAAAGGAAACTATAAAAATCTAATACTGGGAATTTTATCTTTTGTATTCTACAAAACAGGGTTATTCGCTTGATGAATAAATCAAGTTATAAAATAAAATATTTACACTTTGCAATATCAGTTTTAATAGTTGTTGATACTTATATTTTTCTAGATTGTGGACTGCGTTTTTATATCAATAAGGCTTAATATTATCCAAAGTCAGTTTCCGAAACTCAGGGCTTTCTCTTTGTTCTCGAACGGCGGCTTAGAATTCCATTGTTTTGAAATCAACTAAAATAATTTTAACCAGTATTTTTCAAGCACCAAAAGCTCGAAGGCCTAAGCCTATAGGTTAGCTCTATGCCTTTTTTATGTCTTTCCCCCTAAATGGGAAGTTTGCTTTAGGCTCCCTGTGATTTTTTTGCGGTATTTTAAACTTTTAATAAGATTTTAATAATTAAAGTTTGGAAAACAGGAACTCAAAAGTTGGGCCCCCAGGGTTCTGGCAACTGTATTTGGGAATAATCTGGAACACTTTCTTCAAGCCAATGGGACAAGCCTATTTCCGATTGTCCTTACCGATTTTGGACAACAAATATATACTTCAAATCGATTGTGGGGGTTTCCATGGCCGCCGTACTCTGCGCAATTGCAAAGAAGATCGATAGTGCACAAAAAAATATTATAATTACTGCCTTGAATTTATCCTTGGTGAAAGCTACCACTTCGCCAATGTCCCCATTAAATGCCAGCGTAAAATACATCAATAGGTGCGCGGGCAAAAAGAACCGACTTTCTATTGCTCCAGGAATGATCGCAATAACTGGGAGAATGATTAAAAACAAATATATTGGCCAAAGGCCATCAGCATTTTTTCTTAATGCTCTAAAACCATTCCCTATCTCACCATTCTGTGAACCTAAAAGTGTTGTAGTTCTTCTTATACATATTGTCAAACCACTAAAGAAGAGCAGCAAAAAACTCAAGGTAGATTGCAAATTTCTGCCTACTTTAGGCATGTAATAATAAACTTCACCATCTCTAAGATCCAATCCATTGATGACATGCCTAGCATATGATCCAATAAAAAATTGTGGGTACTTTACCAAAAGCTGAAAGTATTTTTTTATACTCACGCTTTCGCATGACAACTTTTCATTTTCAAAGATTTGCACGCCGGCCGGGTCTATTGCATACATTCCTCCGCCAACCTCCCATGGCGAGTTCATAAAGGTCCCGTACCGTTGCATGGTTATGCCCCACATCAATTGTAAGGCAAACAATGATTTATCACTAGATTGTGACTGAACGAGAGGTGTATACTTGTTATGATTTTTATAGTTAATAAGTGATTGCGGCACACCTGCTACAGTCCCTCCAGCGATCAAAAATAAAAATATTAACAACTTGACAATAGCTCTCTTCCCGCTCCCCAATAAAAATGGGAACAACAAAAACACTCCAATCAATGGAAATAAATAGATAGTTCTTGTATTATAGGCGCCATAAGCTAGAAAGCCGGCGCCCGCTATTTTTAGGCTCTCGACCATCGTTAGTCGCGAGATTTTCTTCAGGCTCAGGAGGGTCGCAAGACAACACGCCATCAAAATAAAAGAGGGCAAGTCACTCAAGGGGTATAAAATAACCCCTGGAAATAGTAAAAGTATAATGCAGGGTGCAATCAATCTCCGCAAGACTGTTGCTGCCCCGCCAAATATTCCAATATAAAGGGCAGGCAGAACCACTGTGAATGCGTAAGCATATATGATGGATGTGTATATTCTGTACATGTGTGGAGTTGAGAGTTGTAAGATATCTTCTATCCAATGTGCTGGCCAAAGCAACATAGGGAAGAAATAGCCACGGAACGATGCCTTGGGAAAGTCTTCAAATATTTTAGGCGCACTTAGCCTCCAATAGTCGCCTGAATCAGATGGAAAATAGATGATATTCTTATAGTACTGAAATAAAATAAAAGCCAACACTACTATCAAAAAAGAATATAGTCCTTGGTTTTTTTGTCGTTCAAAAAAAGAAGTGAGTTTTTTTATCATTTTATTTTTTTCACCTAAGATGGTTCACTTGGAATGTTGGGACTTACGCAGTTGCTAATAATTTGGTTGTTTCGGTAGTTTTTTCTTTTCCTGATCAAACTGTCTTTCCCAAATTCCACCCGAATAGGGGCGATTTAGTTCCAACTGCGTAACTCCTAAATATTATTCAGATTTTTATTTATATTATTTTTTATAACTTGATATTTACTTCCATATTTTTTGTTGCCGAACCCACATTTTTAAACCATGCGACTTGCTGAGAAACTAAATCAAATTGATATATATATTTTCCTGGTTTTCCTAGTGTTGGGATTTCGCATTCGAATTCAACTGTCTTATTAGGCAGAAGTCCGGCTGTTTCTTCTATTGGAAGAGGGAATGTAAAATAACCTGTTTTTGTCAAAGAAGTTTCGTTCTCTTGTAAATCTACCCCTAACCAAACAGAACCAAAACTTTGGCTTGCAGGTAACCATTTTTGACTTCCGATATTTGTAATTTTAAATTTTATGATTAATTTTTCATTTGTCTTTAAGGTCAACGCATTTCCAGAGTGTAATTCTATTAGTGCTTTCAAACCCTCACTTGAGCGACTATCTTTAATTTCTTGCCCAGTTCCTTTATAAAGGAAAAAAAGTCTTCTAGAATTTTGCATGTAGTGTTGACTAGATTGTAAATATTGTTGGGTTGTTGCTCCATTTTTCAAAAAGTCGTTAAATTCATCCAAGCCAACATGGAACGGACATGTGTTAAATAATGCCAATTTAATGTCAGAAAAACCAGTTTTTTTTGCCATTGCCCAAATGTCTTCTATGATAATATCATTTTCAACAACTTGGTGTTTGCGCATTTCAAATTGGGCACCAGGGGACCAAGAATGTATGGGACCAGGTTCTGCGAAAGCTGCAATTCCCCCATTCTTTAGAACTCGAAACATTTCGGAAATAATTTCTTCAGGATTCGGTATATGGTGGAATGCATCAATGCAGATTATTCTGTCTATTGATTCTGTTGCCAGATTTAATTTTCTTCCATTAAAGTGAAGGAATTTTGGCTTTACAAAACTTCCAGGGATAGGATTTTTGGAGTATCTTTCTTCTACTATTTTTAATGCCGATGCTGAAACATCAGAAATAATCATTTTAGCACCTAAGCTGGATAAAGCATGTGATGCCCAACCAGGGCCTGCTCCGAAATCAAGAATATCCATGCCCCCGATTGGTTTTATTCCATTTATGATTTGGGAAAAAATACTTAGAAGCTCAGATGTTTCTGAAATTGCTATATATGGTTTTCTTAGTAATCCAGATAAATCATCATTATTTTTGTAATAATCTTCGGCAGTTTCACAAAGTTCTTCTACGGTATATAATTCCATTAACTCTTGAACACTGATTGGATTTGGTGATTCTATTAATTCTTTGCGTTTAGTCGCTTTTTGTTCTGGGTTCAAAATTGCATAGTTTATTGTGTTAATTTTTTTATTATTTGTTGATACGATTGGTTCTGTATTTTCTTTTTTTGGAAAAAGGTTTTTAAAAAAATTCATATCTTTCCCTTTTTATAGTAAAAAACATTTATTGTTAGATTGTATATATTTTAATTTTACATTATTTGTCAATATGAAATAAAAAGGAGCCGTTTGAAATTTATATTTTTTAATAGAATTTTTTTTACCTTTCTTAAAGTTTTACAGTAGCCAGTTTGTGATTTTAGCCCCTAAATCTTCCCATTTCGGTAACTTTAAATTCTTTATTTCGTGATGCTTTTCTAGTGCATATGAATTGTCAGTCATTTGGTTGATTGCGAGTGTGAGAGTTTCATCACTGATTTCTTTAATTTTAATCATTCCCTTATCCGGCAAATTTTCTACACTTGGAATATGGTTCCCAACTATAACAGGTGTTCCCAAACTTAAACTCTCTAAAGGAGGCAATCCAAATCCTTCATTCTCACTTGCGTAAATTGTACATCTGCTGTTAATTATTGAATCTCGGAGAACTTGATCGCTTGGAGAATCTTTCCACGAAAATAATTTTTGATTGATAATTAATCTATCAAGTCGATCTTTCATTGAAGTGTTTGGCCAATTAAGGGGACCACACAATTGCAATTTTATTTTAATTTCTTTTTTCCAAATTTCTTCAAAAACATTAATGACTTTTTCGGTATTCTTTCTTGGTCGAATATCCCCAACCACGGTGAAAGTATTATTTGAATGATTAAAATCGTGTGAATTAGTTCCTAGCGTGTCACTACCTAATGGCAAAATCGGGCTTGATAATAAATTTTCTTTTTTTACTCCTCTTAAAATATAGTCTCTTTTTGTTTTTTCTGAAATAAACCCGCAATTTTTAAGGTCAATAATAAGTGCAAGATAAGGTGTGCAACCCGTTAAGATATTTCTTGGAAAGTATTCTGGGTGTATAAATGGTAGTAAATCATAAATTATGAAATATAATGGTTCGGGGCCTTTATTTTTGATAAATTTCTTATAAAAATTTATTCTGTTTATATTGTAAAAAAGTTCAGGATTGAAAATAATAAAATTGGTTTCTTTGAATAAATCAATTGGATTAATTGTTTTTGCATAAGTTTTTATTTCTGAAGTAATTTGTAATACAGAGGAATCATTTTGGTGAAAATATAATTTTATTAGGTCAATAATTTTTTTTGGAAGAATATTTACCTCCATTTTTTCATCAATAAAAATTGGTATTAAAGGGCTTTCATTTTTCCAGTTTTTTAAAATTTCATACAGAACTCTCTGTATTCCAGTTTTATACGGATGGGAAATAAATTGGCTAATATCAAGGTATATTTTTTTTCCGTTCATAATTCAAAAATCCTAATTTTAAAAACCAAGTAATTTCATTAATTCATGAGCGTAATTTTTGAAGGTGTGTTTTTCAAGATATTCCTTTCGTTCTATGTTTAATCTGTTGTGATATTTTCCTTCTTGGTATTCATTATAAATGCTTTCGGCGATTAGGAGTGCGCTTATATGATCATTAGTTCTTAAAATGAAATTTGGTGAATTAGTTGCCTCAGCCAAATCTTGATTCACTACTGTTGGTAAACCAGCACTAATGCAATCCAGTATAGCGCCAGAGAGGCCGCCAAATCCAAAAGTTCGAAGTTGTATGGCAAAATCAGACGCAATTAAATAATCTTTATAGGTTTGTTCAGATGTCCATGAATTAAGAGTTTTTATTTTTTGGGATATTCCTAGATCTTGTGCAAGATTAAGTAATGGTTCATTTAATGTCCCTGTTTCTCCTACAAAATAGAATGTTGCAGGAATCCCCCACTTGTTTAAAAAGTAAGTTGCATAAATGCAATCAAATGGAGCCTTTGTTTCCGATACTAGTCCAAAAGTTGAAATAATAATTTCTTGTAATGGTAAATTTAACTTTTTTTTAATTGCTAATCGATTCTCTTGAGTTAATTCGTCATCCGAAAAATGCCGGTAGGAACTAAAAGGGAGGTAGTCTGTTTCAACACCATACATTTGTTTGATTAATTTTTGGGTTACTTTAGAGTGAAAAATTAATGGTTTTGACTTTTTAATGATATCTTCAAGAAATAATGTCGGCAATAGGGATGGGTCTTTTAACCAAGTTTTACATTCTTCAATTTCAACTTTTCTGTTTGTTAATAGCGAGGCTTTTTTTGCAAATTGGTCATGCCCCATATTCCATGCATATAGTTCCGCCATTCGGTTATCATGTTGAATACAGGCCCCACCATACCTTAAATGATATTTTAATATTTCGGTGTGATAATGTGAGTTACCAATAATTGAAACGACCTTATCATATTCTTTTGCTTGGAATGGTTTTTCACTTAAAGGGAATATGTTTCTTACCCCTGGAAATTGTTTTGAAGGAATGGCGTCTGTAAATACATCAACAATCGCAAGTTTTCCAATTTCTTCTAATGATTTAGCAGTGTAGTCAGCAACCCCTGACTTATCGGGAGGAAATGGTGTTAAAAATGCAATCCTTGGTTTGTTTTTATCTTTATAAATAATTGAATGGTTTTGCGACCTACTATTTTTTTCTTTTTTTATTAAAAAGCTCCAAAATCGTTCTGCAACAACTGATTCTCTAAATCTTTCAATTAATTGTGATTGAGAGTCTATCATTTTTTTTCTTAAATCTTGATTTGTTATAAGATTTAAAAGTTTATCAGTAAGTTCATTTTGCGAATCGATTGAAAAAAGTGCTTCATTATTTAATAACTCTTTATGTGCTGGAATGGACGAAGCTAGTGAAGGGCATTTCGAAGCTATTGCTTCGATTACTGGAATTGAAAAGCCTTCGTTTTTGGAGGGGTTAACAGATGCAATAGCGTTTTTGAAAAGAATTTTTAAATTTTCGTCAGATACTCCTGATAGAAACTCCAAGTTACTTATGTTGCCTCCTAATGTTTCGAATGTTTTGTTGAGGTGATTTTTTAGGTAGTCATTAATATTTCCAATTATTATTAGACCAATGTTATGACCCATTTTGTTTATTATTGCGATAGATTCTAAAATAAATGAAGGGTTTTTTCTTGGGTCTGAACCTGATACACAAATAATATAACTAAGAGATTTAAATGGTGAATGCACGGTTAAAGGCAAGTTGTCATTATCATGACAAATAAATTGGTCCCTTATTGCACATCCTGTAATAGTTATATTTTCTTTTTTTATACCTAATAAAGGTATGGCCTTAATTGCAGTGCTGTTTGAAATCGATGAAAATAAATCAAACTTTTTTAACCAAAGAAGATTTGAGGTGTAGGCTCTTTTTTTTGATAAATTTGAAAAATATATGTTACTGTTTTCGGATTCGAGTGGAATGAAATCATAGAGGATAGCAGTAGAAGTAATGTTTGGGTTTTCAAGCAAGGGCCCTAGTTTCCATTGAGGGTGAGTCATGGGGGAAAGGGTTATGTAAAATGTTGGTTCGTTCTGGAGCTTTACTTCTGTAGTTGAGGAATGGGTTTGGGTTGAATCAAATAGACTTGAATAATCTTCTTTTAATGGCGGTAATTCTTCGTCAATAATTGCAATTAGTTTTCTAACATTATGTTTCCTGGCGTGTTTTAAAAGGGTGTAAGAATGAAAACCCACACCTCTGAGCGCAAAGTTTTCATCTTGAAGGCATCTTGCATCTACATATACCATCATGCTCTATATCCAATTGACTTTTAGGACTTATATTTTTTGTTCATCAATGTAATGTGGTTGCTGGATAGGGTTTTTTAAAAAGCTTAAAATCATTCGATCTGTTTCGAAGGTTAACTCTTTCATATCTTTTTGATGATTTTCCATTATTATTAAAATTTGAATCATGTTATGATTTATAGAATCTAATTTTTGATTGTTTTTCTCATTGAGCCGGTTGTAAAGTGGCTGAAGTACTTTCATAAGTATTTTATAGGGAATGTATAAAATTATTTTTGTGTATTTTTTTAGCATCTATTAAATAACCTTTTTTTAATCATGCTACATTTAGAAGAACATTTTTGTCTACTATTTCTAATTTTGGTAGTGGAAATACGAATTTTCCACCATTACTTATATATGTTCCTTCTCGTTTGATTATGCCTACTTTGAAATGCCACGGTAAAACAAGTAAGTAATCAGGGTTCAACGATTTGATTGTTGATTCAGATTCAATGGGAATTAGTGTGCCAGGAGTAAAAGCTCCAAACTTGTCTTCGTTAACTTCTGCAATTCCTTTGATATCATTTTTAGTAATGTCGCAATACTGGAGAATTACATTGCCTTTGGTAGATGCCCCATAACCATAAATTTTCTTGCCTTTTGCACTTTCTGTTTTTATAAAGTTATTTAATTCTTTTTTATGATTTTCTACGCGGCTTAAAAATTCTTGATAAGGGGTCAGCGTTGAAAGTTTTAAGTCTTCTTCACTTTTTATAAGTTCATTTATTTGGTTTTTATTTTCTTCATGCTTGGATCCCTTTTTTGCTACAGTAATGCAAAAACTTCCACCATTAATATCGTTTAGTTCTACATCAATGATTTTAAAATCGGACCTATCAGCCATCCATTTTATTTGCTTGAATGCATAGTAGCTAATATGTTCATGACAAACGGTGTCATAGGCATTCATTTCTAACATTGTTGGCAAATAGCTTTGTTCGAAAACCCAAATTCCATCATCGTGCAAAATTTCATGAACTTCTTTCATGAACTGGATAGGATCTTCAAGGTCATAAAACATTGCAATTGAAGTGACTATTTTTGCTTTTTCATTGTGCATTGCTTTCTTGAAATTAAATGCATTAAAGAAATCTGGAATTAATTTTACATGTTCTGGGTAATACTTGATGAATTTTGTTCCACTAGGATCCATGCCAATTAGTTTTAAGTCTGAAGAATAGTTTCGTAAAGATGTGCTATCGTTACTACCAATATCAAGAATTACATCTCCTTTTTCTGGCTTAGCAATTCCTAATGCTAACTGAGCTCTTTTTTTAAGGTGATTTATCATGGATTGGTTTAATCCTGACCTATATCCATAATTTGATCCATACATTGCATCAGGTGAATAAGATTGTTTTAACTGAACCAGTCCACAGCCTCCTTTAACTTCTGAACATTTGACTAATTCAACTGGTCCAATAGGCACATCTTCTGAAGTTGATTTTGGGAAGACTCCTGTTAAGGCTTGGTGGCCTAGATTAAAGATACTTTCAAGATTTGTGCTTTTACAGATTCTGCAGGACTTGGTTGTTGTATATAACATTTTAGCTCCTTTTTAAAGTTATCTTTTTCTATTTATTGTTTTATGTGGTTATTTATGCTGCTTTTTTCTTTGAACATTCTTGTGAGGCTAGTTTCATATCAGCATCAACCATCATAGTTACAAGCTGGTTGAAGGAAACATCAGGTTTCCATCCCAGTGTTTTCATGGCTTTGGTGGGGTTGCCCAAGAGAAGATCGACTTCAGCGGGTCGATAGAATTTGGGATCAACCACGACATATTTTTGGGAATCGAGCCCGACATGATTAAAAGCGATTTCGACAAATTCCCTAACGGTATGAGTTTCGCCTGTGCCAATGACAAAATCATCAGCGGTATCTTGTTGAAGCATAAGCCACATAGCGCGGACATAATCGCCAGCGAAGCCCCAATCTCTGCGTGCATCGAGGTTGCCTAGGCTAAGTTCGGATTGTAGTCCGAATTTGATCTTGGCGACAGCATCGGTGATTTTGCGGGTTACGAACTCAAGGCCTCTGCGAGGGGATTCGTGATTAAAGAGAATACCAGAGCAAGCGAAGAGGTTGTAGCTTTCGCGGTAGTTGACAGTGATGTAATGGCCATAAGCCTTGGCAACGCCATAGGGCGAACGAGGGTAGAAGGGGGTATTTTCGCTTTGAGGGACTTCGAGAACTTTGCCATACATTTCGCTACTAGAAGCTTGGTAGAAGCGAGCTTTTGGGCAAGATTGCCTGAGAGCTTCGAGCATACGAGTAACCCCCACCGCGGTGAATTCAGCGGTGAGGACGGGTTGTTGCCAAGAGGTAGGAACGAAAGACATAGCAGCGAGGTTATAGATTTCATCGGGCTGAATATCGAACATAACCTTAGCAAGAGAGGATTGATCGAGGAGGTCAGCCTGATAGATTTCGATTTTGCTGCGAATATGTTCGATGCGTTGTTGAGTTTCGGTGCTGGAACGGCGAACGATACCGGTGACTCTGTAGCCTTTAGAGAGAAGAAGTTCGGCAAGGTAACTGCCATCTTGGCCGTTGATTCCAGTGATAAGTGCTGTTTTCTGAGTTTTGTCCGACATATTAACAGATCATCCTCGATCATGGGCGTTTGTAAAATTTAACTATTTCAATAAATAACCTAAATAGTTAAAACAGGTCAATATTGGTTTAGGTGAATAAAAATTATTTCGTTTCTATTATTCATTTCCATTACCCCTTTGAAGCCATTAAAAACAAAGTTATCCGCAGTTTTATTTCTAGTCTCGAAACTCGAGCCGGAACAGAAGAAGTTGCGGTTTACCTCGTCAAGGATTAAGTATTTCTCAGAAAAATCGATTGCTTTGAAAAGTGCTAATTCGGCAGCAGACCTGGGCCAGCAAATTAAAACCTGCGATGGATCTTCTAATAGTGAAAGTCCCAAATCATCCCAAGATTGAATAGGCGCAAGGTTGATTAAATCTTGCGGGAAGAATTTTTCCGCAGTTGAGATAAAATGCCTAACCGAAAATTCCAGTTTTAATTGAGAAATCAAATTTACAGTAAGCTGCGTATCATTTTCTGAAAGAATTGGCCAAAGCCTTACTAAAGAGCTTATTCTTAGAGGTTTTTTTGGATTTGCAATTAAACTTTCAATTGCATCGATAGATTTAGCAGTGATTTTTGCCCAAGAGAAGGAATTCGCAAATGCTTTGCCAGATTCTGATAGAGATTCTTTGGGAATGGCCAGCATTTTTTCTAGGCAGGTTGCCATATCTTGGGGGTTTGAGGGATCGAATAAACCTGCATCTGGGCCAGCAAATTCAGGCATTGAAGAAGTCCTTGAAACTGCAACGGGGGTGCCTGATGCAAGGGATTCTAGAATAGGTAATCCTAAGCCTTCATAAAAGGAAGGGAAAAATAGCAGCCTAGCATTTTTGTAAAGAAGTTTGAGTTCGTGGTCGTTGGTGCGGCCTGTGATCCTAAGTTGGTGTTGGACATTAAATTGGCTGGCTAATGTGTTGAGTGAGATGAATTGATCGGGCTTTAAGGTGCAATTAATGACTAGGTTATATTGATTGGGGTATTTGAGATTAAAGCAGGCAAACCCCTCGATAGCGCCTTCGAGATTTTTTCTAGGTTCCCATCTTCCTACATGAAAGAAGTAGGGTTTATCGAGGTTTAATTTGGATTGTAAATCTATCCAAGTTGAGTTGGTTTCTGGCTTAGATTCATGGGAAAAGCAAGGGTCCATTGCTCCATAGATGGTGAGAAGTTTATCTTTTGCTTCTGGGAAAAAGTGGGCAAGGTCTTTAGAAGATTGTTCTGAGATTGAAAAAATCAAATCGTTTTTTAGTAAAGAGCGAAGTCGGATAGCGTGAAAATTAACCGCATTAATGTCGTAGAGGTAAATATCGGGAAAGAGCAGGGGGATAAGGTCGTAATAAATACTTGCAGTGATCGGCTTAATAATGCCAAACCTTGGCACGAGAAACCAAGGGTTCATATTATCGGTGTTGATGTAAACATCGGGGGAATGCTGTGAAATCCATTTAGCGTACTGGTGTTCGCAACGCATATGGTCTGCATCAAGGTTAGAAGGGTTGATGGTGGGCGGTGTGTAGAAAAGGGTTTTGATTTTAGTGTGTGAATTATTCCAAGGGAGTAAATCGGACCGAAGTGCCAGAATGATTTCGTGATTTTCTGGAAGTTGAGCAAGGGAAGAAAGGAAGTTGCTGGTGTATCTGCCTATGCCACTATCACGGGAGTTTGCATTTTGGAGAGGTTGTCCATCGATGATTAGGCGCATATTAAATATTCTGGTTCAAGGGGTGCCAGGAATTATTTCTGTGTAAAAGGTTTTTAGGCGGGTGGTTGATTTCGAGCGTTTGAATTCGTTTATTCAGGGCATCGATTTCTTGATGCAGAGGAACCAATTTAAGTTCGATCAGAGCATCGATTTTGGTTTTTAAAATATGCCAAGGAAACTTAATAAGCTTGGATAAAGTTTGCTTAAGAGATCGCTTGGTGGATAGTGCGATAGGGGCATTAACGGGAGTAGAAATAAAATCGGGGTTGATAGCTTGAATATCATCAAGTTCTATTGGAACCCCGTTTTTTATTTTTTTAGCAAGAGACTCGATCCCATTTCTAGGGCTAAAGTTACAGATCATTTAATCACGCTACTTTAGAGAGGTTTTCCTTGCTGGTTTGCGCATGCAGTTTCATATCAGCATCAACCATCATGGTAACAAGCTGGTTGAAGGAAACATTAGGTTTCCAGCCGAGAGTTTTCATAGCTTTTGTGGGGTTGCCCAAGAGAAGATCGACTTCTGCAGGTCGATAGAATTTGGGATCAACAACGACATATTTTTCGGAATCGAGTCCAACATGGTTGAAAGCGATTTCAACAAATTCGCGAACGGTATGAGTTTCGCCAGTGCCGATGACAAAATCATCTGCGGTATCTTGTTGAAGCATAAGCCACATAGCGCGAACATAATCGCCAGCGAAGCCCCAATCTCTGCGCGCATCGAGGTTGCCAAGTCGAAGTTCGGATTGGAGACCGGCTTTGATCTTTGCAACTGCATCGGTGATTTTGCGGGTTACGAACTCTAATCCTCTGCGTGGGGATTCGTGATTAAAGAGAATGCCAGAGCAAGCGAAGAGGTTATAGCTTTCGCGGTAGTTGACGGTGATGTAATGGCCATAGGCCTTGGCAACGCCATAGGGTGAACGAGGGTAGAAAGGGGTATTTTCGCTTTGAGGGACTTCTAAGACTTTGCCATACATTTCGCTGCTGGAAGCTTGGTAGAAGCGAGCTTTTGGGCAAGATTGCCTGAGTGCTTCGAGCATACGGGTAACCCCCACCGCGGTGAATTCAGCGGTGAGAACGGGTTGTTGCCAAGAGGTAGGAACGAAAGACATAGCAGCAAGGTTATAAACTTCATCGGGTTGAATATCGAACATAACCTTCGCAAGGGAGGATTGATCGAGAAGGTCTGCTTGGTAGATTTCGATTTGGTTACGAATATGTTCGATGCGTTGTTGAGTTTCGGTGCTAGAACGGCGAACGATGCCTGTAACGCGATAGCCCTTGGAAAGAAGTAATTCAGCGAGGTAACTGCCATCTTGGCCGTTGATGCCTGTGATAAGAGCTGTTTTCTGGGTTTTGTTCGACATATTACAGATCATCCTTGATCAAAAGATAAAAGAAACAATTAGGAAGTAATGTAAACGAAATAGAGAAAAGAGGTCAAGAGGGAGATAAATAAAAAGCTAATCGAGAATAAAATCGCTGTTGTGGACTTCCTCGTGGCGGATTTCGTCGACAGGATCTTTCTTGCCCCAGCCTTTGAAAAGCTTGTTGGGGCAGTTGAAAACAAGGCCCTGGGTGTTGCCTGCGTTTTTATAGGCGTGAACTATGCCGGGTGGAACGATAAGAAGCATAGGCTTATCGATACCAACGAGTTCGATTTGTTTGTTGCCAAAGGTTGGGGAATTTTTTCTGGCATCCCAGAGATAGACTTTAAAGTTTGAAGGCCCGATGAAGCAAAAGCAATCGGCTTGTTCGTAATGTTCGTGGGGGCCGCGAGCAATGCCCGGTTCGGTCATAGAAATGTAGGTCATTACGGGATGGAATTCTTGAGCGAGTTCGTCGTGTCGAAAAAGTTCACATAACCAACCGCGT
>Ga0209702_10004413_pt1 | contig 20451 bp, 19 predicted proteins | sample FRY01_FD_187210 | JGI IMG/M metagenome (GOLD analysis project Ga0209702, IMG submission 187210) | Freshwater microbial communities from Lake Fryxell liftoff mats and glacier meltwater in Antarctica - FRY-01 (SPAdes) (version 2) | ecosystem: Environmental > Aquatic > Freshwater > Ice > Glacier... | reverse complement strand
CCATCTTTCGATTTACATGCTGCCAACCGCAACTGCGACGCGTCAAAATCCATCCGAATGGGAATAGCCATGGCAAACTCCTGTCGTTTGCCACCTTGAATCAGCATCAGTCAGTCTTGGCAACCCTACATGAGTCAGTATCTCCAACTTCTGGTATAAGCCTGCGCCCGGCAAATTCGCCGCGCCAGTTGAGATCTGGGTCACGCCGAAAGATTGAGGCAAACCAATTGCTTTGATCAAGCGTTGGATTGGACACTGCCCCGAACGCGAATGCGTGGTTAAGTCCTTGTCCGCGCGGTCAGAATGTAATTCAGCGCCATATCATCGGACAAATGCAGCCCCTTGATTGGGCCGAAGGCGATGCCTTTCATTTCGGTCACGTCCAGACCAGCGGCGCCCAGCAGATCACATAGTTCGTCAGGGGTGATGAAATCGTCCCAATGGTGGGTGCCCTTTGGCACCATCCCCAAAGCCTCTGCACCCTCGACCAGCAGCAGGCGCGATTGCACTGTTCGGTTGGGGGTGGACAGGATCATCAAACCGCCCGGCGCCAGATGGCCAGCGAGTTCGGCGATGAATTGCGGTTTGTCGGCGACGTGTTCGATCACTTCCAGACAGGCGACCAGATCGAACTGGCCAAGGCAAAGTTTGCCCAATTCGCCCGCGCGGTAATCAACTGCAACGCCGGAAGCCTGCGCATGTGCCGCCGCAACCGCCACGTTTTCTGCCGCCGCATCGACACCGGTCACGCCTGCGCCCATTCGCGCCAATGGCTCGCACAGCAGGCCCGCGCCGCAGCCGACATCCAGCGCGGTCTTGCCCGCCAGGGGCCGCACGCTTTCGATATCACCGGCCCAATGCAGGTCGATTGCTTCGCGGATAAAGCCCAGCCGAACGGGGTTCAGCCGGTGCAACATGGCGGAGCTGCCCTTCGGGTCCCACCAGTCCTGCGCCAGCGCGCCAAAATGCGCAGCCTCCTCAGGACGGATAGTTGCTGGGGAAACCTGATTCACACTTACAGTTGCATCACTCATGCTGCACCCTTAACAGCCACGAGCAATTGATTCCAGAAAAGAGGCACAGCAGACATTGGCCCGGATTGTGATGAAATTCGGCGGTACATCGATGGCCGGCACCGAGCGTATTCGCCGGGTTGCAGGCATTGTACGCCGCCAACAGGCAGCAGGCCATTCGGTCGCAGTGGTGGTCAGCGCAATGGCGGGCGAGACGGACCGGTTGGTCAATTTCTGCCGTGAGGCGAACCCGCTGTATGATCCGGCAGAATATGACGTGGTGGTGGCCAGCGGCGAGCAGGTTACATCCGGGCTGCTTGCGTTGACGCTGCAATCACTGGGCTGCAAGGCGCGCAGCTGGCTGGGATGGCAAATGCCGATCAATACGATTGAGGCTCATGCCAAGGCCCGCGTGGCCAGTATCGATGCCGCGGCCTTGATCGCGTCTATGGATAGTGGCGAGATCGCAATCATACCCGGTTTTCAGGGCGTGTCCGATGCAGGGCGGATCACTACGCTGGGGCGCGGCGGGTCGGATACTTCGGCAGTGGCCGTGGCGGCGGCAATCGGCGCGGATCGCTGCGATATCTACACCGATGTGGACGGGGTCTATACTACCGACCCGCGCATCGTGGCCAAGGCCCGCAAGCTGAAGGCAGTGACTTACGAAGAAATGCTCGAACTGGCGTCGGTCGGGGCGAAAGTGCTCCAGACCCGTTCGGTCGGGCTGGCGATGAAGAGCGGTGTGCGGGTGCAGGTTCTGTCATCCTTCATCGACGATGATGCGACCCCGGCGGATGAACTGCCGGGAACTCTGATAGTCTCCGAAGAGGAGATGGAACAAATTGTGAAGGATGGTGAAATGGAACGCCAGCTCGTAACCGGCATTGCGCATGACAAGAACGAAGCGAAAATCATCCTGACCCGCGTGCCGGACAAGCCCGGCGCGGTGGCGCATATTTTCGAACCGCTCGCCAATGCCTCGATCAATGTCGACATGATCATTCAGAACGTGGGCCGCGACAAGGGCGAGACCGACGTGACCTTTACTGTGCCGCAAACCGACCTGGCGCGAACGCAGGCATTGCTGGAAGATCAACGCGGCCAGATTGGCTTCAACCGGATCATCTCAGACAGCAAAGTCGCGAAAATCAGCGTTGTGGGTGTGGGCATGAAAAGCCACGCGGGCGTTGCCAGCACCATGTTCCGCGCGCTGGCGGACCGGGGGATCAACATTCAGGCGATCACCACCTCTGAAATCAAAGTCAGCGTGCTGATCGACGAGGATGAAACTGAATTGGCGGTAAGGGTGCTGCACACAGCATACGGGCTGGATGCGCCGGACGTTTTTGGGGATGAGGCAGCGTGAGGAAAGCCATCTGATCATGAGCGAAGAGGGCGTCCTTGGCCTGATGCTCATGGCGATCCTGGGCTTTGCCGCTTTCTCGCGCCGGCTGGAGATGTCGGTTGTAACGATGCCGCTGGTATTTACTGCAGCAGGGTATCTGGCTCATCTGGCCGGGGCTGAATTGGTTCAGGCAGAGGCCCAGCTTGAAGTCCTCAAAATTCTGGCAGAAGTCACGCTGGTCCTGATCCTGTTTTCGGATGCTTCGCAGGTCAGGCTCTCACAATTGCGCAAGAACGCCGGAATTCCGCTCCGGATGCTGCTGATCGGCATGCCGCTGTCGATCGCATTGGGCACGCTGGTGGCGTTCTGGGTGTCACCGGATCAACCATGGACGCTGGCACTGCTAGTCGCGGCAATCCTGACCCCGACCGACGCCGCGCTGGGGCAAGCCGTGGTGAGCGATGAGGCGGTTCCGGCGCACCTGCGTGAAAGTATCGCGGTGGAGAGCGGCCTTAATGACGGGCTTGCTTTGCCGGTGGTGATCATAGCTGCGCTGGCCGTCGTAGAAGCGAGCGGCGGAATGCCGGGCGAAACAGCGGGCAGCCTGACCCAGTTCGGCATCGCCCAAATCACGTTGGGGCCGATTGCGGGGATCATCGTTGGCGGCGCTGCGGCAAAGCTTCGCGATTTTGCCGTTGGCCGCGATCTTGCGACCGAAGCGTATCAGGGCATATTCTTCCTTGCGGCCGCATTTCTGTGCTTTGTCGCTGCTGAGTTGATCGGGGGCAACGGGCTGATCGCAGCATTCGTCGGGGGCCTTACATTCGGCAATCTGCGCAAGGGCAAAAGCGCCTTCGTGGCTGAATTCATGGAGAGTGAGGGGCAATTGCTGACCATGGCGACCTTCGCGATTTTTGGAGTGGTGTTGGTCCCTGCCGGTCTCGCGCATGCTACTTGGCAGACACTCGCTCTGGCGATCCTGTTCCTCACCTTTGTGCGGATTGTGCCGATCATGCTCGCTTTGACCGGCACCGGCCTGGCGTGGCGTGAAAAGCTCTTTCTCGGCTGGTTCGGACCGCGCGCGGCCTTGCGTCTATCCTGTTCGCATTGCTGGTCGCCGAGACCTATCAAATCCCGGGTCTGGACGAGCTGATCGCCTGCGTTGTGTTGACGGTCATGCTCAGCATCCTGGTTCACGGTGCCAGCGCGTTTCCCATCGTTCGGGCCTTCGCCGGGGCCAAATCGAGAGGACCGGCTTCATGAGCCACACATCCAAAATTCTCCTGCTCGGATCGGGCGAATTGGGCCGCGAGTTTGTAATCTCGGCCAAACGGCTCGGCTGCCATGTTGTGGCGTGTGACAGTTATGCGGGCGCTCCCGCGATGCAAATGGCGGACGAAAGCGAAGTGTTCTCGATGCTTGATGGCGATGCGCTTCGCGCGGTTGTCGCAAAGCACCGACCTGATTTCGTGGTGCCGGAAGTCGAAGCGATCCGCACCGAAGTTCTGGCCGAACTGGAAGTGGAAGGCGTCAATATAGTGCCGTCCGCCCGCGCCGCGCAATTGACCATGAACCGCGATGCGATCCGCGATGTGGCGGCGGACAAGCTTGGGCTGCGTACGTCTGTCTATGCCTATGCGGAAAATCTGGCCGAAGTCCGTGCCGGGTCCGACAAGACCGGTTTCCCCTGCATTCTGAAGCCGGTTATGTCTTCGTCCGGTAAAGGACAAAGCACGGTCCATTCGGCAGACGAATTGGAGGCTGCGTGGGATTATGCCCGCGCCAATATGCGCGGTGATCGGGCGCGGGTGATTGTCGAGAAATTTGTCGATTTCGATTATGAAATCACTTTGCTGACAGTGCGCACCAAGGACGGCGTGATATTCTGCCCACCGATCGGCCACTGGCAGGAACGCGGTGATTATCAGGAGAGCTGGCAGCCCGCGGCGATGTCAGACGCGGCAATTGCCGCCGCGCAGGATATGGCTCGCAAGGTGGTGGACGATCTGGCCGGAAATGGGGCGGGCTACGGCCTGTTTGGGGTCGAATTTTTCGTGAAGGATGACGAGGTTATCTTCTCCGAATTGTCACCGCGCCCGCATGACACCGGCATGGTCACACTGATTTCCCAAAACCTGAGCGAGTTCGATCTGCACGCCCGCGCCATTCTGGGCCTGCCGATCCCGACGCCGATCCGGGCGCGGCCTGCGGCATCGGCAGTGATTTTGGCGGACCGGGACAGCGACAAGCTGGCCTATTCTGGAATGGCAGAGGCCATGGATGGCGGGGCCGACATCCGCATTTTTGGCAAGCCAAACTCGCGGCCATATCGCCGGATGGGCGCTGCGATAGCCGCGGCTGGCACTACCGATGACGCACGCCGGATCGCCGCAGAAGCCGCAAGCAAGGTTCGGATCACCTACGGCTCATAGCAAACCGTCCCGGATCCCTAACTATTATCCCCCGCAGTCTGGCGCTGTTTCAGAGCCTATGGCGCAACTGGGGAACACGATGTTTGGCGGCCTCATCAGGCACCGCAAGGAAGTACTGCTGGCCGTGACCGTGATCCTGTCGTTGCCGGTGATTTTCGCTCTTCTGGCAGATGTCGGGGGAATGGGAGCGCAGGCGGTGTATCTGGCTCTGCTGGGCATAATGTGCGGGTCTGATTGCCGCTGCCTATGTTTCGAAGCCCTGGTTACGCTGGATCATGGCTTTGGTTCTGGCACTCGCAGCATATTATGCCGGCGTATATGAGCGGGCCACGCTGCAATTCATGACTTATGATGCGTTTGTCACCATGCTCAATTCCGCAGCATTTGCAGGCGATGCGATGGTGCAAAACCGCGCTGCATTCCTGGGTGCAATCATCCCGGCACTGATCCTGTTTGTGGCGATTGGCCTGCGTTCGGCAAAGCGTATTCCGATCCCGGCGCGATTGGTTGCTGCCGCTCCATTGCTGGCTATCGGCCTGCTGGTGACCATTTTGTTCCAGCGCGGCGGGGATGGTGCGCGCGGGCTGCCCGATAGCTTTGCTCCGCTCGCCTATCTGACGCTGGCAGGATAGGAGAGCGCTGCTGGCGAAGTTGGGCCCCGGCAAGGGGTGAGCATTGCGCCCGATCCCGGTCAAGCCCCGCGCACCATCGTGCTGATTGTGGACGAGAGCATTGCGGGACAATATCTCGACATCAATTCTGCGGTTGGCGTGCCAACCCCTCTGTCGCGTGAATGGGAGGGGCTTTCGGTCCATAATTACGGGATTGCAGCATCGGTCACCACGTGCAGTATTCGCTCCAATGTCACATTGCGGTTTGGCGGCACACGTCAGGATTATCAGCGCATCAATGCCACCATGCCGTCGGTCTGGGCCTATGCGCGCAAGGCCGGGCTGCGGACCGTCTACATCGATGCCCAGCGCAGCGACGGCGGTTTGCAGAATTTGATGACCGAAACGGAGCGGGCTGAAATTGACAGCTTCATCCAGTTCGGTGAAGTGGACGTGCAAGGGCGTGATATGGCTGCCGCGTCAGAGTTGATCCGACTGCTGGCCGATCCGGAACCGAAATTTATCCTGATCAACAAACTGGGCGCGCATTTTCCGGTGCACGATAAATATCCCGACAGTGCAATGCGCTTTACGCCGGTGCTGGACCGCGGGAAATATGCTGATGTGACGGACACCGGTTCGCGTGAAGGTTTCGCTGGATCGCCCGAGGATTGGCGGCGCTATCGCAATTCCTACCGCAATACTTTGCTGTTCAATGTCGGCGAGTTTTCTGAGCGGGTTTTGAATGAGGCAAATCTGGCCAATGCCACCTTGATCTATACCTCCGACCATGGGCAGAATTTGCATGAATTGGGAGAGCCGGGCCTGAGCACACATTGCGGGCCCGTACCGAAACCGGAAGAAGGTGCAGTGCCATTGGTGGTACTGGAGGGCGGGCAAACGCCCAGCCTCGACTGGGCAGCGGGAATGGGGGCCAACCGGGATCGGTCGAGCCATTATATGATCTTTCCGACCTTGCTCCGGTTGATGCATTACCGGGCCGATGACATCGCGGCGACTTATGGATCGTCGTTGGTGGACCCGGCCAATGACCCGCTGACATTCAACGCCCTGTTTAACGCGCGGCTTAACCGCGATCCGGTGTGAACCGCGATAGACCCGGGCCGTCTCGCCCAGCCGCCAGTGTCGGACTACGCAGCTGCGCCGACCAAATGAGCAGGCGACAAGCAAACTCAGGCTAAATAAAAACCTCCCCGCAACCGGGGCTGCGAGGAGGCTTTCTGCGACCCGGGGAGGGGCTCCGGGTTGGTAATTTACTTCAGATCGAAGCGATCAGCGTTCATTACCTTGGTCCATGCGGCGACGAAATCCTTCACAAATTTCGCTTCATTGCCGTTCTCTGCATAGACTTCGGCCACGGCGCGGAGCTGAGAGTTGGAACCGAACACCAGATCGGTGCGGGTGGCGGTCCACTGCTGGGCTCCGGTAGCCCGATCGGAGCCGACATATTCCTCGTCGCTGCTGGTATCGACCACTTTCCAAGCGGTTTTCATATCAAGCAGATTGACGAAGAAGTCGTTAGTCAGTTTGCCGGGGTTCTTGGTCAAGACACCGTGCTTGGAATTGCCAGTATTGGCACCCAGCACCCGCAGGCCCCCAACCAGAACGGTCATCTCGGGGATCGATAGCCCAAGCAAATTTGCCCGGTCGACCATCAAATCCTCGGTCTTCACGCTCATTTTGGCACTGAGGTAATTGCGGAAGGCGTCAGCCTTCGGCTCTAGCGGCTCGAAGCTGTCGGCATCGGTTTGCTCTGCTGTCGCATCGCCGCGACCGCCGGTGAACGGTACGGCCACGTCGAAACCGGCATCCTTTGCCGCTTTCTCAACCGCTGCGGTTCCGGCCAGAACAATGGCATCGGCCATCGACAGAGTGCCTCGAAGCGCGTCGATCTTGGCCAAAACCTTCGACAATTCAGCCGGATCGTTGACCGCCCAACCCTTTTGCGGGGCAAGCCGGACATGCGCTCCGTTGGCGCCGCCACGGTGGTCGGATTGGCGATAGGTGCACGCTGACGCCCACGCTGCCTTGACTAGTTCCGCAGTGCTCAGGCCGCTGCCGAGGATCGCCGATTTGAAGGACGAAACGTCGCCATCCGATGGCATAGTCCCTGCTAGGACAGGATCCTGCCAGATCAGATCTTCGGCCGGGACTTCTGGGCCGCGATAGCGGGCCTTGGGGCCCATATCGCGGTGACACAATTTGAACCATGCGCGGGCGAAGGCATCGTCCAACGCAGCCTGATCGTTACGGAATTTCTCTGATATCTTGCGATATTCCGGGTCCATCTTCAGCGCCATATCGGCGGTAGTCATCATGGTGGGGACCTTCTTGGAAGGATCGCGGGCGTCTGGCGCCTTGTCCTCTTCCTTCTGGTCAATTGGCTGCCACTGCTGGGCACCGGCGGGGCTGTGGACGAGCTCATATTCATAATCGAGCAGCAGGCGGAAATAATCGCCGGTCCACTGTGTCGGCGTATTGGTCCACGCGCCTTCGATACCCGAAGTGGTGATGTGACCCTTGCCGATCTCGTCCGCGTCAGTCAGCCAGCCAAAGCCCTGAAGCGCCAAGGCCTCAGATTCGGGCGCGCCGCTGAAGCTATCCGATGGCTTCGCGCCATGCGCCTTGCCAAATGCATGGCCGCCAGCGGTCAGGGCAACGGTTTCCTCGTCATTCATCGCCATACGCTCGAACGTTGTGCGAATGTCGCGGGCCGACAGCAACGGATCGGCAATGCCGCCCGGTCCTTCGGGGTTGACGTAGATCAGGCCCATCTGGATTGCCGCCAGCGGGTTTTCGAGCTCGCGCTCACTGTCAGCAACGATCCGGGTCTCTGCACCTTCGTCGACCCAGATTTCTTCGGTGCCCCAATAGACGTCGGTCTCCGGCGCATAAACATCCTTGCGGCCGCCGCCGAAACCAAACACTGGACCGCCCATCGATTCGATAGCGACATTGCCGGTCAGGATGAACAGATCGGCCCAGCTGATGTGCTTGCCGTATTTCTGCTTGATCGGCCACAACAGGCGGCGCGCCTTGTCGAGGTTGCCATTGTCCGGCCAGCTGTTGAGCGGCGCAAAGCGTTGCTGCCCGCTGCTGGCCCCGCCGCGGCCGTCGGCCGTGCGATATGTGCCTGCGGCATGCCATGCCATGCGGATAAAGAACGGGCCGTAATGGCCATAATCCGCTGGCCACCACGGTTGATCATCCGTCATCAATGCAGTCAGATCGGCTTTCAGAGCCTTGTAATCGATCGCATTGAAAGCCTCGGCATAATCGAAATCTTCACCCATCGGATCGGGGGAGGTGCCGTTCTGAGTCAGGATGTCCAGTTGCAGCGCGTCAGGCCACCAGTCGCGGTTTCCGCGTCCTGTTAACTTGCGTTGTTCGCCGGTTGCTGCGGCAAAGGGGCATCCTGATGCTTGGGGGTCTGCTTCAGCCATAATTTCCATCTCCTCTAGATTTGTTGATCTCTCATAACAGAATGCTTGATATTTAACGAAACGATTAATGGCATCACCCTGATCGGATATTCCGATTACAGCCTGATGATCGCGCGAGTCGCTTCGGTCTTGGGTATTGTGTCCGCAAAGTTTGACCGTCTTGTGGCGCACCCCTAAAGGGCGGCAGGAATTTTCCCCGGAGCCGCAATGACAGCTTATTCAAAGACGACCGCCCTGATGCAGCGCGGAATTGATTTTCTGGGCAGCGATTATGCGATTCTGTGCGGCGCGATGAGCTGGGTTTCGGAGCGTAATCTCGTCTCTGCAATCAGCAATGCGGGCGGTTTCGGCGTGATAGCTTGCGGGGCGATGACACCCGATCTGCTCGACAATGAAATTGCCGAAACCAAGAAACTAACTTCCAAACCGTTCGGCGTGAATCTGATCACCATGCATCCTGCGCTGTTCGATCTGATCGATGTGTGCGCCAAGCACGGCGTAACCCATGTGGTGCTGGCGGGCGGCATTCCGCCCAAGGGCAGTGTCGAGACGATCAAGGCTTTTGGGGCAAAAGTTATCGTGTTCGCGCCAACGCTGGCGCTGGCCAAAAAGCTGTTGCGTTCCGGCGGCGATGCTTTGGTGATCGAGGGAATGGAAGCGGGCGGCCATATCGGCCCGGTTTCCACCAGCGTATTGGCGCAGGAATTCCTGCCTGTTTTGGCGGAAGATCATCTGGTGTTCGTTGCGGGCGGGATTGGCCGGGGTGAAGCCATTGCCAGCTATCTGGAAATGGGCGCGGTCGGGGTGCAATTGGGCACCCGCTTTGCTTGCGCGACCGAAAGCATCGCGCATGAGAATTTCAAGAAAGCCTTCTTCCGCGCTAACGCCCGCGATGCGATTACCAGCGTCCAGGTCGATCCGCGGCTGCCAGTGATCCCGGTTCGCGCATTGAAGAACAAGGGTTCGGAGGAATTTACCGCCAAGCAAATCGAAGTCGCCAAATTGCTCGACAGCGGCGCGATCGAAATGGGCGAGGCGCAGCTGCAGATCGAACAGTTCTGGGCAGGCGCCCTGCGCCGCGCTGTGATGGATGGCGATGTTGAAAGCGGTTCGATCATGGCCGGACAGTCGGTCGGCATGCTGAAAGAAGAAGAGCCGGTTGCCGACATCATGCAGCAGCTGATGGCGCAGAGCGAAGCGGCGTTGGCGCGCCGGTGATGCGGGGATAATATGTCCGAACCCCTCGTCCTTACGCTCAGCTGCACTGACCGGCCCGGCATCACAGCGCGGGTTACGTCTTTTCTGTTCGAGCGCGACGGAAATGTGCTGGAAGCTCAGCAGTTCAATGATCAGGCCAGCGGTGCATTCTTCATGCGCGTGGAATTTGATCCGGGGCCAATTGACCGGGAAGTAATTCGCGAGGAATTTTCGGACATCGCCGCTGAATATGTGATGCGCTGGAATCTGGTATTGCGGGACCGTCCGCGGCGGGTGCTGATCCTGGTGAGCAAATTCGATCATTGTCTGGCCGATCTTCTCTACCGCCACCGGATCGGCGAATTGTCGATGGAGCCGGTGGGCATTGTCTCCAACCATCCGCGCGATGCGATCAGCCACACCCATATTGGTGACATCCCGTTCCATCACCTGCCAGTCACCAAGCAATCCAAGGCGGAACAGGAAGCGCATATTCGCCGGATCGCGGATGAGACGCGGGCTGAGCTGGTGGTGCTGGCCCGCTATATGCAGATTTTGTCGGACGAACAGGCGGCACATTTTGCCGGGCGCTGCATCAATATCCACCACAGTTTCCTGCCCGGTTTCAAGGGAGCAAAACCTTATCATCAGGCGCATGCACGCGGTGTGAAGATGATCGGCGCCAGTGCGCATTATGTGACCGCCGATCTGGACGAGGGGCCGATCATCCATCAGGCGGTCGAGCCAATCAGCCATGCGGACGAACCCGATGATCTTGTCCGCAAGGGCCGCGAAATTGAAAGCCGTGTATTGGCCGAGGCGGTCCGCCTGCATTTGGAAGAACGGGTCTTGCTCAACGGCAGCAAGACTGTGGTATTCCGCAGCTGATCCACCATGTCGCGCTGCGCTGTGAAGGCTTTGACGAGATGATCGCGCGGTTGGACGAGCGCGGCGCGGACTACACAATCAACGATATTCCGTCTGCTGGATTGCGGCAGATATTCACCGCGGATCTTGATAATGTGTTGCTGGAACTGAATTTCTACGTCGGTTAGGTTGACCTAATAACGGCGGGTGGTGGTCGAAAAATAGGCGAGCGTATGCTGCAGACAGTCTCCTCTGGCTCTGGACGGAACCGGTTCGACTGTTAGATAGTTGGGTGAAGAAGGCCGCGATCTCTCCCCCATCTGTCTGGAGCCGACCATGTGCGATAAACAAAGCCCCGCCGAGTTTGAAAACACCAACACCAATTGGCGTGAACAAGCCCTTCAAGGCCTCAACCGCCGCCAATTCGGAGCGATGGGTGCGGCAGGCGCGGCGGCGACATTGGCAGCCTGCACCGGCATGGACGCGGCCTCGGCGAGCAAGGGTGGTCTGACGGAAAGCAACGTCACCATCGAAACGCCTGACGGCATGGTCGATGCATTCTTCGTTCGTCCCGCCAGCGGCAAGCATCCGGCAGTCATCTGCTGGCCCGACATTGCCGGTTTGCGCGATGCCTTCAAGATGATGGCCCGCCGCACAGCAGCGGAGGGGTATGCGGTTCTGGTAGTAAACCCTTATTACCGTGACGGGCCCGCGCCCCAATTTGCTGATTTCGCCGACTTCCGCAGCGGCGGCTGGGACCAGGTCGGCCCGTGGCGCGCCAAGCTGAACGCCGAGGCGATCATGAGCGACACGCAGAAAATTGTGGCATGGCTGGATGCTCAAGACAGCGTCGATACGGCCCGCGGTATCGGCGCGGAGGGGTATTGCATGGGCGGTCCCTTTACCATGTGGAGCGTTTCGGCCAATTCCAGCCGGGTCAAAGCAGCCGCCAGCTTCCACGGCGGAGGGTTAGTAACCGATGATGTGAACAGCCCGCACAAATTGCTCAGCCCATCGAACGCAGGATTTCTGTTCGCCATTGCTCAAAATGACGATGCAAAGGAGCCCGAAGTGAAGGGCGAATTGCGCAAAGCCGCCGATGATGCAGGCCGGCCAGCGCAAATCACGGTCTATTCCGGCGACCACGGCTGGACCGTGTTGGACAGCCCGGCCTACTCGAAAGAGCCTGCGGAACAGGCCTATGCAGATAAGATGGCGCTCTATTCGAAACTATAGGCCGCAAATCCTCGGAGGCAGGAACCGATGAAATCAGTCATATTTGGCTTGGCCATGGGAGCGCTGCTGACGGGTTGTGCGGCTGTTCCGGTCATGCCACGCCCGGCTCTTGCCTCTACCTCAAATGCCGCAGACGATTTCGCGCTCGATCCTGCCCGAATTGACCGAACTTTGAATGCGATGGTCAAGCAGCGCCGGGTTGCCGGTGCTTCGGTCATAGTTTGGAAGGACGGCAAGGAAGCGCATTTTGCCGCCGCTGGAATGGCCAATCAGGAGGCTGACAAGACTCTCGGAGAATTTGGCCAATTGCTCCCGCAAGTTCCGCTGCTGTTCGATCCCGGCGCGAGGTGGGAATATAGTTCTGCGGTCGATGTACAGGCTCTGCTGATCACCCATTTTTCCGGCATGCCATTCGATCAATATGTCAGACAAACGATATTCGTCCCTCTGCGTATGAAAGAAACGGGCTGGGCTCCGCCGCAAGAACACTTGCCCCGGTTGGCGATGATGTATGAAGCCTTTGACGGCGCCCCGTTGACCCCGCAGGACCGTGAGGCTTGGCTGGAGCCGAATTTTCGCGGCAAGCCGATGACGATGGGCGGATCAGGTCTGGTTTCCAGCGTGGATGATTATCTGCGCTTCGCACGGATGTTACTGGGGCAGGGCGCGCTGGAGGGAACCCGCATTCTAAAGCCGTCAACGGTCCGTCTGATGTCGACCGACCAGCTCGACCCGCGCATGACCCAGCGCGGATGGCTGCCGGGCAAGGGGCAAGTTGGCTTCGGTCTCGACTTTGCCGTTCGGATTGCCCCGCCAGCCAATGACCAGGAAAATATTGGTGCGGTTGACGAATTTTTCTGGGATGGTTTGCCGTCTATGCTGTTCTGGGTCGATCCTGCCAATGATATGGCAGTCGTCTTTGCGACGCAAAAAATCCCGTTCGACATGAGCCTGCATCACGATATCCGCGATGCTGTTTATGGGGTGGAAGCGAACCCGCGCTGACAGCTCAACGCACCGAAAATCCGGTTTCCCTTGCGGTAGCGTCCCCGTGCGTTAACATACGGAAACAGATTTCAGGAGAGTTTCATGGGTTTCGTTCTTGGCTTTGCACTGCTGGTGCTGGTGCTGATCTTGTTCACGATGGTTCGCGTCGTGAAACAGGGCTTTGTCTATACCATCGAACGGCTGGGCAAATATACGCTCGCCGCGCAGCCGGGGCTGCATTTCCTGGTGCCATTCGTCGACCGCGTCGGCCACAAAGTGAACATGATGGAGCAGGTGCTGGATATTCCGGGCCAGGAAATCATCACTGCCGATAATGCGATGGTCGGGGTGGACGCAGTGGTGTTCTTCCAAGTGCTGGATGCGGGCAAGGCAGCCTATGAAGTGGCCAATCTATATGGCGCGATCATGGCGCTGACGACCACCAATCTGCGTACTGTGATGGGTTCGATGGACTTGGATGAAACCCTGTCCAAGCGCGACGAGATCAATGCCCGCCTGCTGGTCGTGGTGGACGAGGCGACCTCGCCTTGGGGCATCAAGATCACCCGCGTGGAAATCAAGGATATCCGTCCGCCGCTCGATATTTCCGAAGCGATGGCCCGCCAGATGAAGGCCGAACGCGTCAAGCGTGCCGAAATCCTCGAGGCAGAGGGTGACCGGGCGAGCCGCATCCTGCGCTCCGAAGGTGAGAAGCAGGCTGCAATCCTTACCGCTGAGGGCAAGCGCGAAGCTGCCTACCGCGACGCCGAGGCCCGCGAGCGCGGGGCAGAGGCAGAAGCCAAAGCAACCCAGCTGGTGTCAGACGCAATCGCGCAAAGCGGCAATGCGGCAATCAACTACTTTATCGCGCAGGAATACACCAAGGCAGTGGCCAAGTTTGCCGATAGCCCCAATGCCAAGACAATCCTGTTCCCAATCGAAGCAACGCAGTTGATCGGGTCGCTAGGCGGGATCGGCGAATTGCTGGGTGATGCGCTCAAACCAGCTACGGGCGATGTGACGACGCGGGTTGCTGTCGCCGCTCCCGGCACCTCCACCCGGGCTCCGCGCGCTACTGTGCCGCGCAGCAGGGATAGCTAAGCATGGATGATCTCGGCTCCCTTGATCCCCACTGGATTTGGCTGTCGATCGGTCTGGCGCTGGCGGCATTGGAAATGGTGGTGCCCGGCGTCTACCTGATTTGGCTGGCAGTAGCTGCGCTGATCACTGGCGCCCTTACTTTCGTGCTAGATCTGGGGCTGGTGGTGCAAGTGACCAACTTCATCTTCCTGTCGCTGATAGTCGCTTTCTCGGCCAAGCGTTGGCTGCGGGAACGGCCGATCGCGAGCGTAGACCCGCTGATGAATGATCGACAGGGCCGGATGATTGGCCAGACCGCTGTCGTGACTCAAGCACTCGAAGGCGGCAGCGGGCGGGTCCGATATGGCGACGGCGAATGGAGCGCACGCGGCCCCGATGTTTCAGAGGGTGTTCGCGTCCGCATCACCGGCGCTGATGGTACCAAGCTGATCGTGGAACCAGTAACGCTGCTTGATCAGATCAAGCCTGCGGACGATGAAGATATCGGCCCGGAAACGGCTTAGTCGCTCAGGTCTCTTTGCCAACAGGAGCGGGCAAGTTGGAAACGCGCTGAGTGAACCGGCCATGCTTACGGTATTTCACCATCCACCGGTCCAAAAACAGGTCCAGAGGGCGCGGATCTATGCCCAATTTGGCGATGCCGGGATACTTGCCTGACGGCGTATTGCCTTGCTTCAGCAAAATCCACTGGTCCCGGCCCATCGGAGTGCCGGGCAGCGCGGCGAAAATGCCCGACACGGTATCTGGCATTTCAATAAACATGCGCTTGCGGCCCTGCGCGGCGGCGATCCGCTCATGCAAATCGAGCATGCCGATCGCTTCATCCCCAGCAATTTCGTAGGTCTTGCCGCCATGCTTGGCCGGATCGGTCAACGCCGCCACCACCGCGTCAGCCGCATCGTCGACGAACAGCATCTGCAGCTTTGCGTGCGGGGCGAACACCGGCAATGCGGGCAGGGCCGCGATCATTCCCGAGAACATGGTCAGAAAGCCGTCATCTTCGCCGAACAACAGCGAAGGCCGTATGACCGTCGCCTTGGGGTATGCGGCCAGCACATCTAGTTCTGACTGTGCCTTGGCGCGGGCATATTCCGCTTCGGATTCCAGATCAGCACCTATTGCGCTGACATGGACCATGGCAGCCGCGCCAGCATCGGTTGCCGCCTTCGCGACATTTTCAGCGCCGCCTGCAATCAACTGCATCAGATCGCCATCGAACGCCCCGACCAGGTTGACCACCGCATCTGCTCCGTGGAGCGCTGCCGCTACGCTGGCAGGATTGGTCACATCGCACCGGGCGAATTGCAATTGCCCCAAATTGGCCATCGGTTTCAGCTCGAACGCTTTCTCCGGATTTCGGCTAACGATCCGCAGCCGCGCGCCTTGCTCCAGCAGCGCCTGAGCGACATGCCGCCCAAAGAACCCGCTGCCGCCGGTGATTACCACCAACTTGTTCTGCAATGCCTTACTGGCCGCCATCATTATATATCCGTTTGATCAAATGAAATCGATGAGAGTGCCATGCCGTAATGCGCGAACACTCGCAACCATTCCTGCACCTGGCCAGTTTCAGAGCCGCCAATCATTCACCTATGTAGGGCGCATTCTGATTGACAGCCCTGTCACCGCTTCGCTAACGGCCCGTTCCTACCCGCGGCCCGGCTTCGATGTCCGGCCCGCTCCGGTGCCCAGATGGCGGAATTGGTAGACGCACCAGCTTCAGGTGCTGGCGTTCGCAAGGACGTGGAGGTTCGAGTCCTCTTCTGGGCACCAACAGCTTTCAACAGTCTGAAACCCTTGGGAAATCGTCACAAAGACGGTCTCTCAAGCGTGTTTGCTACGATACTCTGCTACGAGATTATCAAGCAGCATCCGACCTAAAGTCCTCCAAATCCTCGGTTAATGTCGCGGCTGCTTGCTACGAGTCCTTGCTACGAGATTTGCCGAAAGGCGTGTTTCTTCGTGGGCGTCGATTTTGCTACAGACACATGGTTCCCGTTGATGTTCAACAGCTGATCGGGCGCAAAGAGATTTGGCGTTCACTGCGCACCGATAGTGCGAAGATCGCACTTCGCCGTCTCCCGCTTATTGTTGCTACGATAGAAGCAGAAATTGAACAGGCTCGCCTGATCGGTGGATTGCCGACTGACGCAACATTGCTGCAAACGCTCTCGAAACCGTCCGTCGACGATTTAGACGCAGGGTCTTCGACTGTCCCCAAGAGCGATGGGTCGAATAAGAATGAAAATGCAGGCGGGCTCACTTTGGGTGAGGCTTATGCGCTCTATATCGATGATCCCACCAGATCGTGGTCACCCAGCACCAGAGAGGCATACGAGACCTGTCGAAAACTGGTGATTTCGGTGATGGGCGAGGAAACGCGGATGTCCATGATCGCACGATCTCATTGCCGCGATTTTTTGGAGGTGCTGCGGTTTCTTCCTCACAGCGCGACGAAGCGATTTCCGCGTCTGTCGCCGCGCGAGGCATCAAAACGCGCGAGGCAATGTAGCGATATTCGGATCATCAGTGCAGCGAACGCCAATTCACTCATGTCGAACTTGTCGAGTTTTCTGAATTGGGCTGTGAATGAGGAGCTGGCAGACAGGAATCCCGCAAGGGGCTTAAGGCTGCCAGACCCAGTCGCAAAGCGAGACAAGCGGCTTCCTTTTAGCAACGAACAACTTCGCCTGATTTTCGACGCCCCGCTTTATATGGGCTGTGTTGACGGGGATCGCGGATACAACAAGGCTGGATCGGAACGCCCGCGCAATGCCCGATTTTGGATTCCCCTGATTGCGTTATTCACGGGCGCAAGGTTGGGAGAGCTCTGCCAACTTGATGTCGCAGACATTCGCGAAGAAAGCGGCATACACTTCATTGCTGTATCTGAAAGATCGCTCGTAGGCTCCGAAGACAAGAGCTTAAAGACGGTCGCCAGTGAACGACGGATTCCGATCCATCGCATTCTGCTGCAATTAGGTATTCTTGCTTTCGTGGAAAAGAAGCGCCGTGCTGGTGGGACGAAGCTCTTCGACGACATTGAGGCTGGCTCAACGGAATCAAGAACGATAGCTTTCAGCAAGTGGTTTACGCAGTTCATTCGGGCAACCAGTGCGCAAAAGCCTCGCACATCGTTCCATAGCTTCAGGCATAACTTTCGTGATGAACTTCGAGCAGCCGACATCAATCATGATATCGCTATGCTGCTTGGTGGATGGACGACGGGGGGATCATCGCGACACAGCGTGTCCGAGAATTATGGAAGTGGTTTTCGGATCGAAGCGCTGCACGACGCAATGAACAAGCTTTCGTTCAATAATGTGAATGTTTCCCATCTGGCGCTGGACGCCAGATAGCAAGCAGCCGCGACATTAACCGAGGATTTGGAGGACTTTAGGTCGGATGCTGCTTGATAATCTCGTAGCAGAGTATCGTAGCAAACACGCTTGAGAGACCGTCTTTGTGACGATTTCCCAAGGGTTTCAGACTGTTGAAAGCTGTTGGTGCCCAGAAGAGGAAAGGACAGGTCCGATTGGTTCGAGTCCCCCTTTTCGTTCGGATTAAAGCCTGAGTTTTCAGTGGTAGTGAGTTCGAGTCCCAGAAGAGGGACCACAGGATAAGCATATGCCACTGTTCTAAAGTGATTTTTCTGCGAACGGTTGACGACCCAGCCCCAAATTGAACCCCTAGCGACTACTGCACGACACTAGAATCGCCCAAGCTTCACCAATCACCGTGTTCATCCTTATGCTCGCAAGCCTTGAGAAACCTCTTTATAGTCTCATTGCCCTTAGACTCATCTTCGAGGTGCTCGCAGTGTTCTTTCAGGCTAGACCTGAATTGCTCTAAGTCGATCATATCTTCCAGACCGCCGACGCAAACCCTGTTAGACTTCATTGCCACGAGATCTCCATAACTTTGCGTCAAGGAGGGCGTCGTCAATGCGCGCGCAAGCTTCACAAGCGACGTGCCGTCTCCACCTTTTGCGCCATCCAGTCCTTAACTTCCATCTTATCATCCGTAAGATCGAGCCAAACGACTATCGTCCTCTTCTCTCCTTTGAAGTCAGCTGTGGGATAAGTGAGCACGCCAAAATGAGAGTTAGGAGGATGGTAGAGAACCCGAACCTGATTTCCCACATTTTGCTGTTAGCGATTGGCTTGTCGCCAACGAAGCGGATGGTTAAGAGAACAAGATATGAACGCCAGCGCCAGCCCTATCCTATCGCGACCCTCTAGCTTGCTTGGCTTTTGCCCTATTCAAGACGCTGTTGAGCAAATGGCACTGGCGGGGGTTGAGGAACGCGGCGCGATTTTCACCCGGCGCGAAGTTGTCGATTTCATATTGGATTTGGTTGGCTACAAGGCTGACATGCCGCTACACAAAATGCGACTGCTAGAGCCGTCATTTGGTGACGGTGTTTTTCTGATTCCGGCCATTGAAAGGTTGCTGGCGTGTTGGCGGAGTGCGGGCGAGCCAGAACCCGTTGGTACACTAGCGAAAGCGATTTGTGGCGTTGAGCTACACGCGGCATCCTATGAAAGCACAAAGGAAGCAGTTTGCAAGCTGCTGAAGGCTGAAGGGATTGAGGCTTGCCCAGCCGCCCAATTGGCGAACCGCTGGCTACTAAAGGGCGACTTCCTATTAGCTGAATTGCCGAACGAATTTGACGTTGTTGTGGGCAATCCGCCTTATGTGCGGCAAGAGCTTATCCCCGACATTTTGATGGCCGAATATCGGGCGCGTTACAAAACGATTTTTGACCGCGCCGACATATACATTCCGTTTATTGAACGCTCACTGACGATGCTGAAGCGTGGCGGGGAATGCGGATTTATCTGTTCCGATAGGTGGATGAAAAACCGGTATGGCGGACCTCTACGCGCCAAGGTTTCAAGCGGCTATCACCTTAAAACGTTTGTCGATATGGTTGGCACGGCGGCTTTCAACATTGACGTTGTGGCCTATCCGGCGATCACTGTTATTGCGCGTGGTGGAGGCACCGAAACCCGTGTTGCCCACAAGCCGGACATTGATGCTCGCACTTTGGCCAGGCTCGCTAAAAACCTTACTGGCAATGCAAATCCAAGCACCGCAAGTGGCGTCACTATTATAGAGAATGTGGCTTCCGGCTCCGAGCCTTGGTTGCTTCAAGGTTCGGAGCAATTGGCACTAGTGCGCCGCCTAGAAGCCAAGTTTGAACTGATTGAGCAAGTCGGTTGCAAGGTAGGTATAGGCGTTGCCACTGGCGCGGATAAGGCATTCATCGGACAGTTTGCCGAGTTGGACGTCGAGCTTTCGCGCAAGCTGCCGTTGGCAATGACGGGCGACATTTTGAGCGGTCATGTGGAATGGCGAGGCTTTGGCGTCATCAACCCCTTTGGCGATGACGGGAAGCTAGTTGACCTGAAGACCTTCCCGAAGCTCGCTGCATACCTAGAGCCGCGACGGGCCGAAATCGCAGACAGGCACGTTGCCAAAAAAACACCAGCCAGATGGTTTCGCACGATTGACCGAATTTATCCCGAACTCGCCAAGCGGGAAAAGCTGCTAATTCCTGACATCAAGGGCGACGCGCAAATAGTTTTTGAACGCGGCGAGCTTTACCCACATCATAATCTCTATTTCATCGTGTCGGACGAATGGGAAATCCGCGCACTTCAAGCTGTCTTGCTTTCCGGCATAGCGCGGCTTTTCGTGGCGACGTACTCAACTCGAATGCGGGGTGGTTTCCTACGTTTTCAGGCTCAATATCTGCGGCGTATTCGCTTGCCTCACTGGAGCGATGTCGGCGATGAACTGCGAAGTGACCTAAGCCAATCCGCGGTTACTATGGACTATGAGGCTTGCAATCTAGCTGTGGCGAAGCTCTACGGACTGACGAAGGCGGAGACGACTATTCTAACGGGAGTGACATAGGGCAATGCCTCTCGATTTAGCGAACTTTGAGGAAGCCGCCCGCGAAGCGACAATGGCGTTTTGGGGTAACCGGCAAAAGGCGATTGACGCACAACAAGAAGCAGGCAGAATTGACCAAGGTGGGCGCGCTGGCGTTACCGCTGGCAATGTCCGTCGTCAGATAATTTGAGACTGTTTGCATTTTAAAACAGGTGAGTGTTTGGGTTCATCTGTTGGGTTGATATTATGCGACAAGCTTCCGGTGATGCAAGCGCCTTTGTTCGATGGTTTTTC